>Ga0210402_10005123_pt1 | contig 11805 bp, 18 predicted proteins | sample IncBWC7MmetaG_FD_161055 | JGI IMG/M metagenome (GOLD analysis project Ga0210402, IMG submission 161055) | Forest soil microbial communities from Barre Woods Harvard Forest LTER site, Petersham, Massachusetts, United States - Inc-BW-C-7-M | ecosystem: Environmental > Terrestrial > Soil >... | reverse complement strand
AGGGCCCTACCCGACGGTCGATGCCGCCGAGGACGCCTTCAAGGCCTATTGCCGTGAGGTATTGGGCTGCCAATGAAACACTTTCACTATTGCCCCAAGTGTCACGCGTCTCCGCCCTGCGAAAAGAACGAGTGTGTCATCATCGGTACGACGCTCGCTGGCGGTGCCGTGCGGCCGTACAGCAAGCACGCAACGTGTGCCGCGTGTGACGTGATGGCCTTGGCCGAAACGGCGCCAGCGCAGGTCAATCCACTCACGGCGGAGTGGTTTGACGTCTACAACGGAATCAAGAACCGATGATGCTCGAAACGATTCTCCTCATGCTCCCGGCGCTCCCAGGGCAAGACTTCAAACCGCAACATGTCCGCGCGGTGGCCGTCGAGATCGCGGCCGTGACCGAGAGCATAGACGAAGCGGCACTTATGCTCGAGACGGCGTACGAAGAGAGTCGCTTTCGGCCCTTGGTGGGAGACCACGGCCGCGCATTCGGTGTCTATCAACTCCAGCGGGTCCCGCGGTGGATCGGGCTGGACGTTCATTTGGCGACGCCTATCGCGCTCGAACGGCTTCGGATGAGCGCTCGGTGGTGCCCGTCGTCGCCGTTGGCGCCATATGTCGGCGGCTGCCGCGTACCGGCGGCTCGGAGAGCGTCTGCGCGTCGGATAGGGTTCGCGCAAAGGATGGTGCGGAGGGCGCTGGCGTTGACGGCAGCGGCCGATTGGTCATGACTGAATATGACCCGCGGGCAGCGGGCGCTCAGTGCGATCGGTGCCCGCTTGTTGATCGGCGGCCAGTGCCCCCCACGCCGCCGACGGGGAAGTTGAGGCTCATCATCGTGGGCGAGGCCCCTTGCCGGAGAAGCGCCCGATGTCTATGATGACCGTCGATGTACAAACCCAAGGACAAATCCCCGTCGTATTGGCGAAGTCTCCCTATCGAACAGAGGTTCTGGGGGCGTGTGCAGAAAGGCACCAAAGACGTTTGCTGGGAATGGATGGGTACGAGGCCGGGCGGTCGATACGGTACGATCGCATACAACGGCAAGAATGCTGTCGGTACTCATCGTGTCGCTTGGGAATTGACGTACGGCCCAGTACCAGAGGGGCTATTTGTCCTTCACGAATGCGACAACCCGCCCTGCTGCAATCCAGGGCACCTGTTCTTAGGGACGCTTCAAGACAACGCTCGGGACGCCAAGAAGAAGGGGCGCCTGTACAACAATTTCGCCAACAATCCGTATCCACACCTAGGCGAGTCGAACGGTTGCGCGAAGCTAACCGACGACAAGGTCCGCCTCATCCGAGAGTTGAGAGCTGACGGAACATGGTCCCTAAACGCCCTAGCCAAGAAATTCAAAGTCAGCAAGAAGTTGATTCTGCTTGTGGTCCAGCGCCGATCATGGGCGCACGTGAAGTAGTTTATGATCCTATCGCGTTAGGGGCGCAGTGTCACCGCTGCCCGTTGAATGCGATGGTCCCAGTGCCGCCACAGCCAGCGGTCGGCCGGTTGAAGTTGATTATTGTTGGTGAAGCACCTGGCCGTTTAGAATCCAATCGCGGTTTACCCTTTGTCGGCCCGAGCGGGAGGATGCTTGACGGCTGCCTCGATGAAGCGGGATTCAACCGCGACGACGCACACGTCACCAACGCAGTGATTTGCCGCTACGAGACCGACGCTGAGCTCAAGGCCGCGATCCCATGTTGCGCCCCCCGGCTCGCGACGGAGCTCGCGGCGCTTCCGGCGGATATTCCCATCCTCGCCCTCGGCGCTCCCGCGACGCGTGTTCTGCTCGGCAAGGCCGGCGTCCTCAAGGCCCGAGGGTTCGTGTGGCACGCGCCGGAAATCAAGACGAGCCAAATCAAGAATGCCCAACGTCGTGTAGTCAAGGCGCAAGAAAGATCAGCCGCCTTCAAGGGGAAGGAACAGATCGCGCCGCACGTTCTTCGCCTCGTCGGTCATACCGTTGGGAAGCGTGAAGAAGGACGATACAACACCAGACGAGCTGCGAAGAAGAATTTGGAGTCGGCGTTTGATTCGCTCGCGTTGATCGAGGCCCGCAAGACGTTCGCGGGACGCGTGGTGCTACCTTCGGTTCATCCAGCCTTCATCCTTCATGGTGCCGACGGTTGGCTCCCGGTTCTTCGCGGTGACATCAAACGGGCGGTTCGTTGGAGCCAAGCGCCGTTCCCGCTCGAAGACGAGGGGCCCTATCGACAGACGACAAGTCCCGAGTTCGCCGCGCGGCTCCTCCGCAAGATGAGCAAGACCGTCGTCGTCGACATCGAGACCGACGGTGCGGACCCGATGGTGGCGCAGATGACCTGCGTCGGCGTCTGCGACGTCGAAGACCCGACCAAGATTGTGATTCTCGATCCGTGGAAGCGTTCGTTTGTCCCGGTGCTCCGCGACGCATTGAAGAACCGTACCGTCATTACCCACAACGGCCCCCAGTTCGATGAGCTGGTGCTCCGACACTACGGCATCACCTACCAAAAGCGGGAGGACACCCTCATCGCGCACCACGCGTTCGTATCGCACCTCCCGAAGTCGTTGGCCCACGTTGGGAGCGTCTATACAAACTCGGCCCCGTGGAAAGCGAAGTTCAAACAGGGGGGTGAGGAGAAAGGCATCGCCGGCTTCGGCGTCAAGAAGGAAGACTTGGCGGCGTACAACGCGGCCGACGTTCGCATCACGGCACTTTCGTGGAAGCGAATGCAAAAGGATTTGGCGCCCGAGCGAAAGGTGTATGAGCTCGACATGAAGATGGCGGCTCTGTACCACCAGATGCAGCTCAACGGTATCTTGGTGGATCAGTCGCGGCGGAAGGCGCTCAGCCGCAAAATGAAGTTCCGAGCGGCCGGTCTATTGGGGGAGATGCGTGCGCTACTCGGCCGTCGTGGCTTCCACCCGTCCCGCCCGAACGACATTCGGCATGCGCTCTTCAAGCAGCTCAAGGCCCCGACCTACCTAGCGCCATCTACTCCGACCGGACTCCCATCGACAGGTGCGGCGGTGCTCGAGGCGCTCAAGACCGGCTCCAACAAAGCTGGCAAATTGGCCGACCTCATCATCCGCTGGCGGTCAGCGAATGACGTTCGCGCTGAATATCTCGAGAACGTCTTCGTGGGGGGTGATGGGCGAGTGCACGCCGGGTGGGGCTTGGGGCCGGTCACTGGTAGGCCGAAATGCAGAGCGCCAAACCTACTCAACACCCCCCGGATGGCGTTCTGCCCCGGGTGTGGCGTTATGCTCATCGACGGCGTCAGGCACAAGGAGACCTGCAAGCCGAAACGTCGAAAGGACCCACAACCGGAGGATCAGATCAGAGACGTCTACATCGCGGCGCCGGGCCACGTGCTTGTGTACTTCGATTTGTCTCAATGCGAGATGCGCTTCTGTGCCAACCTGTCCGGCGATGAGGCGTTCATCAAAGCGTGTGAAGGAGACGTCCATGCTGGGAATGCGATGGTGATTTTCGCGGGGATACCCGGGGCCGTTGACGCCCTTCGGACCGATCCCAAAGGAGCCGGGAAGAAATTCCGCGACGTCGCGAAAAATTGCGGTTTCGCGATCACGTACCTCGCCGAGGCCGACAAGCTCTTCATCCACCTACTCGAGAATGGTTTTGATGTGAGCCTCGAGACGTGCCAGGACATCATCGACCGAATCCACGGAGCCTACTGGCGGTACTACGAGTACGTCGAGGAGAATGTTCAGTTGTGCCGGAAGCAGGGCTTCCTTCGCACGCCGTTCTTGGGTAGGAAGCGGTGGCTCGGCTTCTACCCCAAACCCACGGACGTAGCCAACGCCCCAATTCAAGCCGGAGTGGCCGACGTCATGAACGAACGGCTATTGGTGATCGACGGAGCGAAACCGCGCCGGGTGAAGCAGCTCACGTACGCGTACGACTCGGCGACCTACGAAGTGCCGGAGCGCGACGTCGAGACGATGAAGAGGCTGATCTCGAATGTATGGGCGGAGCCGGTCGTGATCTCGGGGACGGGACGTAGTTTCATGCAGCCTGTGGAATTGAAGGAAGGAACACGATGGTCGGATTTTGGATGATGCGAGACGACGACGGCGGAGGCGAACCGCTACCGACGCCGAGCCCTGGTGCGCACCTGCGCATCGTCGAAGCGGTCGTCATCGCGACGCTGAGCGCCGCGTGCGGCAAAGCGGTGGAGTTTTTCTACGAGGAGTTCAAAGAGCGCCGGAAGGCGCGGAAGGAACCACCGACCGCGTGAGCGATGTCGTCTACTACATCCTCGGAGGCCTCCGCATCGCGTCGTCGATCATCGCGGTCGTTGCTGCGTTTTGGTTGGTGCTCCATCGGCCAAAGCCGACGCGGAGGCGGATGCGGAGCCGCTTGCAAAAAAGGTTGACTTCTAGAAGAGCTCGGTTAGGATGCGGAAGGAAGTGAAGCGGCGAATGGGCGAACGTGAGAGCGGCAGCACATTCATTCGGGGAGCATCGTCGTTCGTTGGCGATGAGCTCGGGTATGCCGCACCCAAAGGCAAGCGAGCCATGCCGGCCCAACGCCCCGGCAACTCGAAGCAGGACTACGCGACGCCCCCCGAGTTCATCGCCGCCGTCAAGAAGCGCTTCTGCATCGATCATTTTACCTACGACCTCGCGGCCTCGGCGACCAACACCCAGGCCCGATTCTATTTCGACGAGAAGATCGATTCGTTGAAGCAAGATTGGTCGAAGCTCGATGGGGATCTCTGGCTCAATCCACCGTACGCCAACATCCGGCCGTGGGTCGAGAAATGCGCCACGACGATAACCGGTCGGCGGCGACGTATTTTCTTTCTCGTTCCGGCCGCGGTCGGCTCCAACTGGTTCGCGGATCATGTGGACCTCGAAGCGCTCGTGTTGTTCTTGAACGGGCGCATCAGCTTCGACGGGAAGGCGCCTTACCCCAAAGACTGTATTTTGGCCGTATACGGAGTACCCCCCGAGTATGCCGTTTGGCGGTGGAAGCCATGACCATAAAATCTGATCATCCGTTCGTTGTCGTCATCAAAGGCGGTGAGCTCTTTCGCGTCGCCAACGCGCTCGACAGATACATTCGAGAGCAGAATATCGACCCGACCGTCGGCATCAACGCGGCGTTGCTCCTCTTCGCCGCGGGGTTGATCCAAAACGGTCACAACGAACGGGATGGGCACGACGCGTTGGACCGGTGCTACCGCATGCTCGACATGGAGAAACCATCATGAGTTGGGCGCAGGCGTTTCACGACGTCGGTATGGCCGCGGCAACCGCAGCGATTTGGGTTGCGTTTTTTTGGGCGGCCTGTCGATGATCTCCTCTGGCGCCAACCCCATCACCTGCGATGCTGTCGTCAACGACGCGCCCTGCGGCGCTCCGGCGGCCTACGTCTTCAAGACCGCCCACGTGATGCGGCTCATGTGCTTCGACTGCGCGCAGCGATACCGGGCCGCAAACTTGAAGCCGCCACCACTCGAATTTGCTTTGTTGGAATTGATACCCGCTCGGGAGGTACTGGAGATGGAGCTCAAAACAACCCAGTCAAAATTGACGGTGGCCAACGGTCAGTCGAAGATGTCCGATGAGAAGTTGGCGGCAGCCCGGGCGCGCATGACCGCGATGGCGGATTTGGGCGTCGCCGAGAGACGACTGCTGTTCCGGCTCACGATGGGGGTGCTTGTCGTTGCGGGATTGGTGTTTGGGGTATTGAGCTTTCTCAGTGCTGCTGCGTGGACCTTCTATGCGCCGATGGCTATCCTAGTGCTCGGCGAGTGGGGCGTTCGCCGATGGGTCGACAGGGTGTGGTTGAAGCCGCGGCTCAAGAAGATCGACCAGGACTTCATGATCGCAAGGTGGAGCTGAACGACGATGTATACATGTGATTGGCCGGCAAGCGGCGGCGTTTGCGGAAAGCAAGCCTTCTGGTTCACTGACTCCGGGCGTTACCACCGACCGTTGTGCGCTGCTCACGCACAACCGTTGGATCACAGCCCGCCCGGCATTCAGCCGATCAAGGATATCGACTCGGCAAAGGTGCCGCAGAAGATTCCGACCCAGGCCGAGCGCGATGGGCGGGCGGAGAATTGGGGCCGTGAGCGCGCGCGACTCGACGCCGACGGCACCGCGCAGCCAAAGACGGTCATCGAAGGCGTTCATGCCGTGGACGACAAGGGGCGTATCGATCACTCGCCCGAGCGATGGGTCGTACGCGAGGTGGTCGACGCCACCGGGGCGCGCATTCCATTCTCGATGGCTGGGTATGAGCCGTACACGCCCGCAAGTACCGCACCGCCACCTTCAGCGTCGCCGCCGCTCAGCCGCCCGCCGTTGCGTGAAGCCCTCGCAGACGTCGCCCTCGCGATATTGCAGCTTGCGAAAAAGAGGATTGAAGAGGAGACCAAACGATGACCAGAGATGAGCTTCGAACGGCGTGTCGACTTCTTCGCCAGAAGGTGCTGGATCATGACGTGCTTTTCTGTAAGGCCGCTGTGATTCTCTCAGCGTCCCAAGCGGACGAGTTGGCCTTTTCGGTTCTCAGATTGCTCGACGAGATCGAGGAGACCAAACAATGACATCGGTCATGGTTGCGTGCCCCTCGAACCGCGGCGTCTCGGGCCCGACGGTCGAAAGCCTCAACGACACAGTAGAAATATTAGCCCACTATGACTTCGACATCTTCGGCGGCCCGAAGATCCTCACTGGCCTCCCGATCGATCTCGCCCGCTGCATCATACTTCGGAACTTCCTCGACTCTGGCGCCGACATCCTTATGTCGTTCGACGACGACGAGAGTTGGCCCGCGTCCGACGCGGTCGCGATGGCCCGAATGGTCGAGGCGGGGTCCGACTTTATCTCCGGCGTGTACGCCAAGAAGCGTATCGACACAGGCCGTCTGAAAGCGGCAGCTCTTGCTGACCTCGATGGGCAAGAGCTGAGCGAGGACATCGCCGAAGGCCCCGCGCTGGCCCTGTGGGAACCGCCTGGCCGCCTCTCCGTTGGAGATCACAACCTCGTTCGCTGCCGTTGGGTCGGCGCCGGGGCGCTTTGCCTGAGCCGCGCCGGTGTGGTCCGGATGGTGGAGGCCTACCCAAAGTTGCTTTGCACCAACGGCCTTCGGGAGATTCCCGCGTTGTTTCTTCCGATGGTCTACAACGGCCAGTACCTCACGGAGGACTGCGCCTACTGCCAACGGTGGATCGACATCGGGGGCGAGATTTGGGCGATGACGACGAGCCGGTTTGTGCACTGGGGGAGCTTTCCGTATCGGATCGCGTTGGATAAGAGATTGGGGGAACGATGAGCGATAAGGAATGTAGCGGCTGCGGGGTTCGCGGTGAGGCCGTACACCAAATCGACTGTCCTAACCTATTTCGAGCCGTTGTCGATCATCCCCCTCACTATACGAGTCATCCGTCCGGCATCGAATGCATTACGATTACGGAGCACTTCAACTTCAACATCGGCAACGCCGTGAAATATTTGTGGCGTCAGGGGTTGAAGCAGGACCCCGGTGGGTCGGAGCCGAAGCGAATCGAAGACTTGAAGAAGGCCGCGTGGTACGTCAACCGTGAGATCGAGAGGTTGACCAAGTGACCGCCGTTGAAGAGCGCAAGAAGGTGGTTCTCTTCCTCCGAGCCGGCGCCGACTTCTGGAAGGAAGCCGCCAAGACCAAATCGGGCTCCAAGGTCCAAGAGGAGTTCTGCAAGCAGAAATCCAACGTACTCGAGGAAGCCGCGAAGGACATCGAGAACGGCGAACATCTCGATCCGGATCATTGGTCATGAAGGAGATTCTTAGAGAGCTCGGTGTGATCGGCGGTGTGATTTCTTTCTCGACTGCCGCTATGGTAGGGGTCATTCTGTGCGCCCGCGGGTGCGGTAGTTCACCCCGGTCTTACGTCAACAGGCCGACCGCGAACATTCAACGCGTCGACCAGCCCGAGGACGGTCTTGCGGTCTTCCACGATGCGCTTCGTGGTGTGACCTGCTACGAAGGCGACGGCCATCTGGCGTGTGTGCCGGATCTTTGGCTCAAGCCCGACGCTTCGCGCTAAACTGTAGCCCATGACCGCCAAGCGCATTTCCTCCGAGGACAGTTCTTCCCGCGTCACCGTCAACACGACCGTCTACGAGGGGAAGGTTCGGAGTACCCTGCTCACCCTCGGCTCCAACAACCCAGATGGCGATCTCGAGGCCAGCCATGACTACTGGAAGCACTGCCTGAGCGCGGGAATCTCGCCCGAGGTATGCGCCGCGACGATCTACAGCAGCATACGCCACAAGCACGTGAATACGGGGCACGCCCAAACAGCCACCTTGAAGGAAAGCGAGGCCCAGTCACCCACGCGCGAAGAGTGGGAAGTGGTCGTCAGGCGCGCTGGCTCAGACGCCGATGCCATCACAGCGGCCGCTGGCCGTCGACCCACCGAAGTGACCGCGGGCAACGCCATCTTCGCCGGCTTCAACGATGACGAGAAGGCGGTCGCCTTCGCCCGCAAGATGACCAACGCAGGCTACATCGCGTCCTCGGGCCCGAGCCGCGCAAGCAACCTCCATGAGGCGGCTGAAGATGCCGGTGGTTGGTGGCTGGTCGAGTTCGCCGATGGCGAGACCGGGCGGCGCCACCACATTCACGTCCGCGGTTGGGATAAGTCCGAAGCGATCCACAACGCCGACGCCGCGATGAAGAAGGCGGGACACACCATCGACTACCGCGAGGGCATGACCGTCAGACGGACATTCACCGAGGGGTATAAGGTGAACGAGCCGCTGAAAGATGCCGTGAAACCGAAGCTCGATGAGGCCCCGGCGGAAGACCCATCGGCGATGGAGTTGGCGCCGGTCATCTCGGAGCCTAGCCCCGTCATCTCAGAGACCGGCATCCCATGGAACAAAGTCTCCCGCGATCCAAAAGCACACGCATCGAATATGGAGCTCGCGGCGAAGCATGGTGCGATCCGAAACGCGAAGGACGTCTACGCGCTCGTCGGGGTTGAATTGAACAAGGAGGATTCCGAGGTCTTTCTAGTCATTCCGCTCAACCTCCGCGGAGAGCTCAAGGCAGCCCCTTACGAGTGCGCCCGCGGCCAGCGCAGTCGTGTCTCTGTCGACCCCGCCGATGTACTGCGTGCGGCACTCGATGCTGGGGCTGAAGGTTACATCGCGGTGCACCAACACCCCACGGGAAAGGCCAAGCCAAGCAAGGCCGACATCGATCTCACCGAACAACTGAAGGCCGCGACCAAGCCCTACGGTAAGAGCTTGTGCATCCTCGATCACGTGGTCATAGGTAACGGCGAGGCCTATTCGATCTTCGAGCGAAAGATGTACAAGTGCTAGCGGTTGAGATCGCTATGTGCTAAGACCTTCAACCAGAGGCGGCGAACCCAAATGTCTGACGAGAAGATCACGACCATCAAGGCGTTCAGCGAACGCATTCTATCCGGCGTCCAAGCCGACATCGACGATCTACGGCGCGGCGGCGGCGCTATGTGGTTCGGCCCAGGCTCGCCGTGCTTCATCGAGCTGACCAAGCCACTGCCGTTCGACGAGTACAGCGTCGCCATCGCCGTCTTCCAGAACGACAGCGTCATCAGGGTCTACACCCTACCGGCGGTGCCGCCCACTCCACGCCCGGCGGCGTGGAAGACGCGCGAGCCCATGTGCTACACACTCACAAAGCTGGCGCCCACCTACGTCTTCGAGACAATGAGCCTCGAAACGATGGCGGACGAGATCGTTGACGAATGGAACGAACTGGCGGTCGAAATGTCATCCGCTGAGGCCGAGCGCGAGGCAGTCATTGACTACATCGAATCGTTCGGTGCCGAGCCAATCGGTGCAATGACGTTGGCGCAAGAGATCCGCGATGAGGTCCATCTCGAAGACGACGACGATGAGGGGGATGAGCCCTTGAACGGAACTGCACAAGAACCGGCTTCGCCGACGATCCCAGCACCGCCCGGCGCCCCGGCACAGGAGGTAAAGGCATCGTGACCACGTCCACGGCAACACTTCAGTACACCGCCTATCTCGGAGGTGCCTCGGCGGCCCGGGCGGCCGCTTTGCTCTCATCGGTTCCGCCACCCGCGGGTGCGCTCGCGTTCCTCGGGGTGCGAGTCATCTCCGACTCCACCCCGGTGGCGACTCCGGCGGTTCGCACAATTTTGTTGGGGCTGAACCCTACATCCGACGCCACGGCGACCTGCGGTTTGGTCGCCGGTGACGTCAGCGGAAGCCCCATCGACGACATCACCGTCACGGGGGCTGGCTCGGGGTATGTCCTGCCGCCCATCGTCACGTTCACCGGTGGTAGGGCTTCTGGCGTTGATCAGGCGAACGAGCCGATCGACCAACCGAATCAACAGGCCGCGAGTCTCGACCGGCCCGCGGTTGCGCAGGCCTATTTGTCAGTTGTTGGTGTCTCGATCGACGCTGCGGGAGCCGGATACAGCGCCGCGACTACCGCGACCGTCGTTGGACAAGTGAAGCCCGGCAACGGTGGTTTGCGTGTCGGCGGCGGGAGTGCGACTGCCGGTCGACCAGCAGTTCTCGCTTTGACGATCGTCGCCGGCAACATCACGGGTGTTTCGATCACAGACCCCGGAGATGGTTACGTCGGGGTGCCGACGGTGGTGATTTTCGACCCCGCGGTGACGCCGGGAAGCGGCGGCGCCATTTCCGTCCAGATGGGCGTTGGCAGAATTGATCTGCTCAACCCCGGCGCCGGTTACGTGAGCGCACCGACAGTGGTGCTCACGCCATACTTCCAAGCGGCCTTCCCGTTGGGATCGGATCAGGCAGCGCCATTCAAGCAGCTCATGACGACGCAACTCGAACAAGTTTTGATGTCGCCTGTCAGCGCGGCACTCCCGGTCATCACATAAAAGAGGCGGCGAATGGTTGACGCAAACGGTATGGATGTCGACGACGAGCAGGACGATGAGGACGAGGGCGACGAGCCGAAGCTTGAGCCGATTGCGCCCAAGCTGCCGAAGGTGAAAAAATCCAAGGGCGTCGGTGCGGCGCCCGCGGCGCCATCGGGCAAGTTTGTCAAAGAGGGCAACGACGCCGATCAGATCTGGAACGATCTCGTCCAGTGGCTACCGACGCAGAACATGAGCCCGTACGATGTATCGATTCAGATCAAGCGCCTATCGCCCCCGGCGCCGGGGGGTGGCGGAGCTCTCCCGATGGGCCCCGCGTTCGGCGGTGAGCAAGTCGCCGGTAACGAGAACGAGACGCCCGGTGGTGCGCTGATCCAATTCGTCACGCGGTACATCCACCTCCAGACGACCGAGGCCCCCGCGGTCTACGACATCCACTTCGCACGCAAAGCAACCGGCAAAGACATCGTCGTCGGGAAGCTCTCGCTCGGGAGCGCGAACGACTGTCGGAACCTGATTTTCGGTTCGCAACAGGCGTTCCAAGGGGCGGGAAGTGTTCCGCGGTTCCAACCGCCGCCAGCGCAGGTATGGCCGCAGCAATCGCCACAGATGTTTCCGCAACCGCAACAGCCGGCCCCACAGGCGCCCCAGCCCCCGCAGCAGTACTACCATCCGCCGCAGCCGCCAGGCTATGGTGCTCCGCCACCAACACAGCCAGGTGTACCGCCAGAAATGATGCAGATGTTCGGCACGATGATGAACGAGCTCCTCGCGAGCGCGCGCGAGGGACGCCAGCCGCAGATGCCGCACCCAGGCGTCGCCAACCCAAACGGCGGCCTCACTGATGTCGATGTCGATCGTATCGCCGCGAAGGTCGCTTTCATGATGGGAGCGGGTCAACCAAGGCCGACACTCCACCGGCGCCA
>Ga0210402_10005122_pt1 | contig 11805 bp, 7 predicted proteins | sample IncBWC7MmetaG_FD_161055 | JGI IMG/M metagenome (GOLD analysis project Ga0210402, IMG submission 161055) | Forest soil microbial communities from Barre Woods Harvard Forest LTER site, Petersham, Massachusetts, United States - Inc-BW-C-7-M | ecosystem: Environmental > Terrestrial > Soil >... | reverse complement strand
TGCCGTTGGCAGGTCCGCCCCATCCGCTGTTGCGCTGAGTGCTCATACGTGCTCGGTGTGGCACCAGCCATCCCAATCAGCCCATACAGCGGAACTGCTCATTCCATTGGAATATCTGGAGCATGATCCGCCACTGATCGCCGTGCTGTCGTTGCCGAGACCGGATCAGGATGGCCGCCGTACGGCCGCGCGGTGAGCTTCGCGCGGATCTGTCGCTGGCCGTTCTAAGCTCGATGTGTGCAGGACCACCACGACACGGGCTTTCCCTGGGCGCCGGGAAGTGCCACCGGGATCGGCTCGATGCCCGGGACTAACTCGGCCGAGGCGATGCGCGTCATCGCCGGGGAGCTACCGGACTTCCCGCACCTGCCCGAGCTGCCGGATCGCGGGCCAGGTGCGGACCTCACCGGCCGCGCCGCCGCGCTGCTGATCGACATCCCGGTCGAGGTAACCCCACGCGGCTGGCGGCTGGCCGAACGTCCCGGGCGCGACCTCAGCCGTGCCCGGTCGATGCTCTCCTCGGATCTGGACGCGATGGAAGAGGTGCTCGACGGTTACCGCGGGCTGGTCAAGGTCCAGCTGTGCGGGCCGTGGACGCTGGCGGCCACGCTGGAGCTACCGCGCACGCTGAACGTGGCCATCGCCGATCCCGGCGCGGTGGCCGACCTGACCGCCTCGCTGGCCGAGGGCGCGGCCGCCCACGTGGCCGCGATCGCTAAGCGGCTGCCGGGCGCCCGGGTCGCGGTTCAGTTCGACGAGCCGGCCCTGCCCGCCGTGGCGGGCGGCGAGGTGCCGACCGCGAGCGGGCTGTCGCGGCTCCGCCCCGTCGAGACCGAGGTACTCAGGGACCGGCTGGCGCAGGTGATCACGGCCGTCCAGGGCTACGCGGTGGTGCACAGCTGCGCGGCGGCGGTCCCGTTCGGCCTGATCCGAACGGCGGGGGCCGATGCGCTCTCATTTGACCTCAGCCAGCTACGGCGCGGCGAGGAAGACGCGATAGCCGAGGCCGCCGAGGTCGGCCTGGGACTGCTGGTCGGCGCGGTCCCCGCGGTCCCCGGTCCGGACGTCGCTGGGACGGCCCTCCCCGGCAGCGCACCCCCGGTCAGGGGCCTGGCCGGGCCGGGCGACGGCAGCGCCGAGGCCCGCCAGACCGCGGAACGGGTTATCCGGCTGTACCACCGTCTGGGGCTCCCGCTGGCCACCTGCCCGGACCAGGTCGTCATCACTCCGGCCTGCGGGCTGGCCGGCGCCTCACCGGCCCAGGCGCGCGCCGCGTTGACGCAGTGCCGGGAGGCGGCGAGCATGCTGGCTGAGCTGATCGAGGAGGCGGGGAGTCCTGATGAGTGAACACGAGACGGGCGCGGAGCCTCAGGAGGCGCCGGCCGAGGCCAGGCGGCGGCACGCCGACCTCAGCCTGGAGATCACCGAGGCCGATCACCGGTACTACATCCTCGATTCGCCGACGATCTCCGACATCGACTATGACACCAAGATGCGCGAGCTGCGCGCGCTGGAGGAGCAGTACCCGGACCTGCGCACGCCGGACTCGCCGACCCAGACCGTGCACGGGTCGATCTCCACCCTGTTCACCCCGGTCGAGCACCTGGAGCGGCTACTCAGCCTGGACAACGTCTTTACCGACGAGGACCTGGGCGGCTGGGCGGACCGGGTGACCAAGCTCGGCGGCACCGGGCCGTACCTGTGCGAGCTGAAGATCGACGGGCTGGCCATCGACCTCGTCTACTCCGGCGGTGCGCTGGTCAAGGCGGCCACCCGGGGCGACGGGCGCACCGGCGAGGACGTCACGCCGAACATCCGGACCATCTCCTCCATCCCGGCCCGGCTCACGGGCACCGGGCACCCGGCGGTGCTCGAGGTCAGGGGCGAGGTGTTCATGCCGGTCGAGGCGTTCGGCAAGCTGAACGAGTCGCTGCTCGACGCGGGCAAGGCCGCCTTCGCCAACCCGAGGAACTCGGCGGCCGGCTCGCTGCGGCAGAAGGACCCCCGGATCACCGCGTCCCGGTCTCTCGACGCCATCGTGCACGGCATCGGCCGGGTCGAGGGCTCGGCGGACGGCCAAGGCATCAGCGGCGAAGCCGCCGGACCCGGCGAGGAAGGCCACCTGGAAGGGGCGCCAGACACCCAGTCGGGCTGGTACGAGCGGCTGGACAGTTGGGGTCTGCCGGTCAGCCGGCTGTACAAGGTCGTGCCGGACATGGACGGGGTCCGCGAGTACATCGCCTACTACGGGGAGCACCGGCATGATCCCCCGTACGAGATCGACGGCGTCGTCGTGAAGGTGGACCAGATCGCGCTGCAGCGCCAGCTCGGCTCGACCAGCCGGGCGCCCCGGTGGGCCATCGCCTTCAAGTACCCCCCGGAGGAGGTCACCACCCGGCTGCTCGACATCCAGGTGAACGTCGGACGCACCGGCCGGGTCACCCCCTTCGCCGTGATGGAACCGGTCAAGGTCAGCGGGTCGACCGTGGACCGGGCCACCTTGCACAACTCGGACGAGGTCAAGCGCAAGGGCGTGCTCATCGGCGACATGGTGATCCTGCGCAAGGCGGGTGACGTCATCCCCGAGGTCCTCGGGCCGGTGGCCGACCTGCGGAAGGGTGACGAGCGCGAGTTCGGCTTCCCTACCGAGTGCCCCTCCTGCGGCACCACCCTGGCCAAGGAGGAGGACGAGGTCGACTGGCGCTGCCCGAACACCCGGTCCTGCCCGGCCCAGTTGCGTGAGCGGCTGTTCCACCTGGCCGGGCGGGGCGCCTTCGACATCGAGGTGCTCGGCTGGGAGGCGGTCGGCGCGCTGCTCGACGGCGGCCTGGTCGCCGACGAGGGCGACGTGTTCACGCTGACCGAGGAGCAGCTGCTGACCTGCCCGTTCTTCGTGGTCAAGCAGGGCACGCTGAGCGCCAACGCCACCCGGCTACTGGCCAACCTCACCGAGGCGCGGACCAAGCCGCTATGGCGGATCCTGGTCGCGCTGTCTATCCGGCACGTGGGGCCGACGGCAGCTCGAGCGCTGGCGGCCGAGTTTGGTTCGGTGACGGCGATCGAGGAGGCGGGCATGGACGCGCTGGCCGCGGTGGACGGCGTCGGGCCGACGATCGCGGCCTCGCTCCGCGACTGGTTCACCATCGACTGGCATCAGGCGATCATCGCCAAGTGGCGGGATGCGGGTGTACGGCTCGAGGACCCGGACTATGACCCCACCCGCGCCGCGGCACGACTGCTGGCCGGCGTAACCGTGGTGATCACCGGCACCCTGCAGGGGCTCAGCCGGGACGAGGCAGCCGAAGCGGTCCGGCAGGCTGGCGGCAAGGTGACCTCTTCAGTGTCCAAGAAGACCGACTTCGTCGTGGCAGGCGAGAACGCGGGTTCCAAATACGACAAGGCGGTCGAGCAGGGCGTGTCCATCTTGAACGAGGACGAGTTCGGTGTTCTGCTCGCTCAGGGTCCCGCGTCCGTCCGCCAGGAATAGCGCGATGACCGAGACAACACTGCGAGCCGGCGTGACGCTATGCCAGGCCGACGGTGGGCCTGGCTCGCGGGCGCGGACATCCGGATTAACGACGAGCGTGGCTCCACGAGCACCCGGAGCCGGTCCGCGTCACATCAGCTTGACCAGAAAATCCTGGCCATCCCGGCGGATGATCAGCTCGGCCCCGGCCCTCACTTCCGCCTCAACGAACTCGTAGAGCGACACTGCGCGGTTAATGATGTCGGTCTTGGACATATGGGTCCGTTCATGGGCGATCTGCAAGTCCGCCGCGGCCTTGTCGACCAGAATGACGGTAATCGGGTCGCCATGGACACTTGGCGAACTGGGAGGGGCCGGATCGGCCGAATCGGCAGGTCCGGCGGGCAGCATGGACCCATCGCGGCTCCCGCTCATCCCGGCTGACCCGCTCGATTAGTCGTGGTAGGCGCGCTGCTATCACGACCAGAGATCATGGTGACCACCTTGCGGCGAACATGCATCGCTGGAACCCCTTTTCCTCCCTGGCGGCGGCGCCGTAGCGGCGGCGCCCCGCGGGTCCGGCGGCGTCTCAGCGCCGCCTCCCTTCTGGCCACGGTCAGCGCGTCTATCCCCGGTCTCGTGTCCGGAATGGACGCGTTGCCTCGTGGCCGGGCAGCGCCGCTTCCGGCGCCCCGATTCCGCTTGGGCGGCGGCGTTCCGTACCGCAGCGCCGACCCGTTGCCTCTGTTGCGTAGGCGGCGCCGAGCATGCCGAGTTCGGATGCTTCCACTGAATAGTGTGCTCGCGCTTCAGTTCTCGACCTCCTCGGCCCTCGCAGGGTCAGAGGGCCAGGCCTCACCCTACTACGCCATCGGATCGCTGGTACACAGCTGCGTTATTAATGTCCAAATTAGTGGCGCCTCACACCTGCGGGGCGTAATAATACTCTCATGAGATGGAGAGCGGGCACAGTGAGACCACGGGCACGGGCGTGCGTTCCTGCCCATGATGCTGGGCTTGCCGGGTAAGGCTGGCTATGTCATGGCGGGTTCCGCGAACAGGCTCTAGGCCGCCGTCTAGCCTGCCTGCCTGGGGCGATCCCTCCGAAACGGCCGAGCTGTACTTGCTGAAAGTCCCGGTCGACGGAGCGACCTACTCCTTCACCCGAAAACAGATAAATCTCATCAAGAGATTGGCAAGCTACATAATTTTCCTGATGCGGCGCACGGGAATCGCGGTATCGAGGCTAATCACGTCTCTCCGAGCCAGGTAAGCCCTGCGCGATCATCCAGCGCATCGTAATCATGCTTATCTGAGTGTCATCGTCGGCACACATGGCGCATATGACGCATAGCCGCCCTCATGTACGGAAAAGGCTTGCGATTGCCGCGTGCTCCGCCTCTCGGCAGGCGAGGTGTCGCCAGGGCAGGAGCAGGCGGCTGCCCCGGCGGCCACGATGGTGCCGCCGACCTGCGTCGCGGCCGGAGAGCGGAAGCGAGGGCCCCAGGCTCGCGGGCCAGGAGCGGCGCGGCCAACGGCTAGCGCAGGCCGCGAGCAGCCTCCGCCTGCGCGAGTTTGAAACATTTCATTATATCATCGAAGGCAGGTGGTTGCTGCGGATCTGCTTGCGACTATGCGATGAATCCGCTAATATTAACAGGTGGACTGCTCATGACAGACCTGTCCGGCCGGTAGGCTCTGTTCTGTACCAGAGTGCCTTGTTCACGTGAAGCGGTGACTGGCGAGGTGGTGGGGAAAGCCCGGAGACCCCGGGAACGCTATCCCCACCGGGGGGAGGATTGCTATATGGCACCTAGGGCCGCAAAAGTAGAAGAGGAAGGCCAGCGACTGGCTGCCGAGCGCATCACCGTCGCGCTGATCCCGAAGGCAGCTGATGATCTTTCGCGCCTTCAGGCTGCAACCGGGCTATCCAAGACAGACATCGTAAACCGCGCGATCTCGCTCTATGAGTTCCTCCAGGCTCAGATAGATTCCGAGAATGACTTCATAGTCCGGGATCGGAAGACAGGCGAGACTCAGCTCGTCAAGTTTATATGACGTTCGGCTGCGTCAGCTGACCCGTTCGCTCAGTCGTACCGGCTCCCGCCTCTGGGCGGGTTAAAGCGATGTCTGCCGTGGGTTTACCTGGCTCAGCGCTATAGACGGTCGCGGGCTGGACATCGTGGCAGTAGCTTGCTTGCAGGTCACCCTGGCGTCGCTGGCCATTGCGGGGCAGCCCATCACGGACATTCACGTGCCGCGGATCAGCGAAACATGCCCAGGATAGGGCCCACTCAGCGCCTGGGCCGGTTGGCGCACACGCGCCTTCGATTGGCCGCAGACGCGCGCCCTTCGCTCCAGGCGGAGCTCACGATCGAGCTGAGGTCAACATCGGTGCGCTGGCCGCCGACCGGAAAGACGATCACATTCCCGTAGTGCTTCCGATCACTGCCGCGAGCATCGCCCACGGTGTCCCGGCGCGGTCGCATGCTGGCCGTAAGTCCGGCCTAGCCCGGAAGAGGTCCCGCTCCCGGCTTGTCGAAGCGTCACGCGAGGCGGACGAGCTGGGTCTCTCCTGTCCTCCTGTCGCGGACAATCAGGTCGTGACGCTCTCGAAGCTGCGCTTCAATGAACCGGTAAAGGGTGATCGCACGGTTCACAAGGTCTGTCTTGGATAGGCCGGTGTGCTCCTGAAGACCCTGGAGATCCTGCGCTACTTGCGGGATCAGGGCGACAGTGATCCGCTCAGCCTGTTTCGGCCGGACGGTATCGTTCTCGACTGGGGTACCGCCCGGGCTCGCCGACATTGCGATCCTCCCTCTGACAGCGGGTTCCCCGTTCCTTCGCCACTTCGTGCTGCGAACGGGAACCACCTCAACAGGAAACAGAATGGCTCTATTACAGAATATCGCTGCCTCGTCTTACATGGTCAAATGTCAGTATACTGGCGATTCGCTGCGATTTCAATGAATTATTACGCATGCGACAGAATGCAATTTATGATATCAGAGGGAAGATGCAGAATTTGGACGAGCGGCGCCCTCTGCGGCTTCCTCGGCTCTGAACCCCTCGTCATGAACGAATCGAGCCCCCGCCCGGACGGCTTGTGCCGGATGGCTTCCCGGCGGTGGGACCAATCAGGGCTGTTGAGCCGGCCGGGGGTCAATGCTGGCCAGTTCCTGGCGCGTCAGGAGGACATTGCCTCGCACCCGGAGCCGCGCGGCGGCCGGCCGCCGGCGTCAGCTAGGCCCTCTGCTCCGGCCGCCGCCGCCGAGCGTGTGTCTGCATAATTTCGGCGCGCGGTTCCTTTCCGTCTCGTCACCATTCCCGATCGGTCAGCCTCGGCTGGTCGTGCCGGTAGGCAGCTTCATGCAGCACCCCACGGCCGCGGGTGTGCAGCCGGTTAGCGGTTCTTGCGCCGCGGACAAGCCTGCTAGAAGCGGGGGTGGTTATATCTTTGTCCCGGCGGCTCGCAACCGCGATGACGGCGATGAAGCCGCCTGCCGCCCCGAGAAGGAGCAGGGCGAATGCGGTAAGCATGTACATCGCGATCATGCCGGCCTCCGTATCAGGGCCCGCTCCGCCAAAATGCGCTCGGAGCAGCCTCGAGGGCTGCCGCGACTCACATGTATCGTTGCCGTCCCCGGCGGGAGCCGGGGAAACTCGTGGGTCGAATTAACGTTCATGATGTCCTCTCACTTCTTGCTGGGTCGCGGGCGAGCCGTGGATCGGATGCCTCGAGCCGACGTCGGCCAGATGCCGTTCCTGCGCTTCGGATCCCTGGCGGCGGGGCCGGGAGCGTTACCCGTGGCCGGGCCATGGGCCCGGCCACGGCGGCGGTAGTGATCACCTCCTCCGTGACCCCAGAAGGGCTGGCTGCTGACGGGATGATCCAGCAGGACCCGCAACGACTGGGGAGCAGCTGCCGACTGCCATGTCTTCTCTATCTATACATCAGGCTAGCATTCAGATAGCATCATAGCAACATAAATTTTACAGCTTTTATACAGCAGGCAGGCTAGCCGGAACCGTTGCCAAGGTCGTGCGCTGGTTGACAGCCGCGTGAACAGCGGAAGGGCCTCGGTTTCCGCAACCCGGCCCGCAGGCTACTGCATGACATCGGCGGGCAACCGTCCGCTCCGGGGAGGCACCTCCGGGAGGAGCCTGGTCACGGGCAACCGGCTCGTCCGGCTTAGCAGCGCAAGGCCAGGAGCGTCAGCCAGGCCCCGAGTCGGGTCCCTGGCCGTGACCGGCGCTCGAGGAAACCTGCCACGCCGCCAGCCCGAGCCGGGAGGCTACCGCGTCAAGCTACGGAGCCAGCCGCGTTTGCGTACTTCAGGATCCGAAGGCCCTCGAGGCGTAGTGCCTCGGGATAGATTGCCTTGTAAATATTGCAGTTAGGCGACTTGATGTCGTACCGGCCGGTCGCCCTGAAGGTTGCCACAGAGCACCCGCCGGAACACCAGTAGCGCCAGGTGCAGTCACGGCAGCCCTCTTTCTCCGTGACAGCCAGATTCTGCACCAGCGTAAGATCCTGCCGCACCAGCTGAAGAGGATCGTGTCTGATGACGTCGCCCAGGGTTCTCTCGATCTCCATATGGCATTTGGCGACCCGGCCTTGCTGGTCGATGACGACGTAGTCCTGGCCTACTCCGCAGGATCGCTGGCGTGGCTCCAGCAGTTGACCCCTGTCTAGGATCGATCCTAGAACGCTCCAGGGGGGCAAGAGCTCCTCGATCACACCGAAGGCCTCGAGCAGGCTGGTGATCATCGCGTGCTCTTCATACTGCAGGTCGGGAAACTGCGCCGAGCAGTCGTTGTCGCGGAAAAAATTGAGGCTGAATGTCAGGTTCCGCTGCAGGGCGAACCTAACTACTTCGGCCAGGCCGGAGTAGTTCCGGTTGGTGATTGTGATTGACAGGTGCGGAGCATGGCCCTGCTCTATCAGGCGGGATATTGTCCGTTCCACGAACTGGAAAGATGGCTTACCGCTCGCAAAAGGCCGTTGCAGGTCATGATGGCTATAAACGCCGTCTAGTGAGATCATGACGCGGATATCAAGTTTTTTCAGCATGTCGATGAGGGCCGATGACAGCTTTACGCCGTTGCTCAGCAGCGTCGCATGCAGCTGAATCCCGTGCCGCGCCGCCAGCATCCGTGCATGTTCGTGCAGGTCCAGCATGACATGATAGTTCAGGCTCGCCTCGCCGCCAGCGTATTTCAATTTAACCGCCGGGAATCCGTGCCTCACCGCGGAGAGCATGACAGCCTCGACCGATGCGCGGCCGACAGACTCGTCCATCTTCTCGGCGGACTTGTGCACGTAGCAATACGGACAGCGGAGGTTACACGCATTGGTGACATGCAGCCACGCGGTTAGCAACTTGCCCGCGGTGAACTCCGGACGCTGGATCTGGTCGGCCGGGTGAATGAATCCGAGACGGCTGAGGCGGTCGAACACGTACTCGGCGTCTCGCTCTCGTTCCGGCCCGGTCACTCGGGCCTCGGTGAGGGTCACGGGCCGGCCGAAGCGCTGGAACAGAGCAAGCCCCGGCTCGTTGACGACCATCGCGCCGCCTGATCCCACCGGATTGAAGAGGACGTAATGGCCGCTGCCGATATGGATCTCCGTGACCTCCCGGCCGCGCACCCAGTGGCTAACGCCAGCTGCCTCGGGCGGAGGTGGCCAAGTGCGCGGCTGCAGGCTTTCGCTGACCGAGCAAGCACAGTCCTCGCAGCCATAGGGTCCAGATTGGACAGCTCCGGAAAGATCGAAGCCCGACAATGCGATGGCACGGCGCACCTCTGATATTTGAGTCATCTCCTGCCGTAAGCTCGGTCAGGATTATCCTACATGTCTAGTACAGCTCTTCCAAGCGTGCCAGGAGTTGGGTAGCCGACTCATGCTGGCCGCTCCAGGACCGGTACAGCTCCTCTCGCCAGTGCGTGCGGACCTCAGCCGGCAGTTGCCAGACAAGATCGCTGAACTTCCTGAATTCTCTGGGAATTGCCGACGCGCCATACGAGCCAACCCAGCCGTGCGTGATCAGGGGGAATCCAGCGCGGTAGTTTTCCAGCGCGCTGTTAAGCGCAGCTTCGTTTCCTGCGATCGCCTTCTCTATGTCCAGGTGGCCCTGCAGGACTCGCCACCGGCCGCGCAGCTCGGGAAACTCGAGTTCGGCTATTTCAGGCTCCTGCCATTTATCGACAATGGAACGAATCCGGTCAAGGTATTGCGGGTCTTTCTTGTCTGACGATGCCTGATAGCAAAGTTCGGCGTACTCGGTCAGGCTGGCCAGCAAAAACCATCCGTCAGAGAGTTCTTGAGCTCTCTCCGCGGCCTCAAGGAGGTAACCGAGACCGCTGTCCGGATTTTTCGTCCCGAATATGCGGCCGGCTCTGTTCAGGGCGGAAGGATAAGCTCGCGCGTTGAGGACTTTGCACAGCTCAAGGGACTTGAGGATGAGCGACTCGGCTTTCCTGGCGGGATCTTCGGGCGGCGTCAGCAGTTGCACGTCAGCTTGGATCGACTGGAAGAGGCAGATGGCCTGCTCCTGGTAGATGACGCCGAGCCACGACGCGCTGGTCTCGCCGAAAAGCTGTTCTGCCTCGGCATAGGCATCCCAGGCTTCCCTGAACTGCCGCTGGTAACGGTAGACCTCGCCCTTGACGCTGCAGGAGATCGCCTGCTCGTGGCGTCTCCCGAACCTACGGCGAACGGTAATAGCACTTTCCACGAGGTTAATGCCATCGTCATATCTGCCGCCGATGCCCTTGAGGTACGCCCAGTTGGTATGGATCGAAGCCATTTCCTCGCGGTCTGAGTCAGGGCTGTCCGGCGAGAGCGCCTGCAAAATGGCGTTACGCGCCTTCTCATAAGCTTCGTCGGCATTTTTCCAATGGCCTACATTACGATAGTAAAATCCAAGTTCCTTGTAGGCGTCTGCCGTGTACCTATGCTGGTCGGGGCCCAGGAACTGGCCTGCCTCCACCAGCGCTCCCTGGAAGTGCTCACCAGCCTCTCGTACCCGCATGGGGGTGCGCAGGCAGGCATTTCCCTGTAGGTTGCGGAGGCGGTAGCGGTCCTGGTGATCCGTCGGCACCGGGAGCCGGCTGAGCTGGTTGAGCGCCACATCGAGCTGCTCCCGGTCGATGAGATAGGCGGCCATCTCCAGCCCGACCTTCACATAGCTGTCCCGCCCCTCGAGCGACAGCCACTCACGGAAGCTGCTGATGGCCGCGCCGATAGTGTCGCCTAGGGTATTCTCGTCGGCTCCGCCGGGCAGGAAGCGCTGCATCTCGAAGGCCAGCAGGTCTTCGAACAGGACGTCGTGACGCTTTCTCGCTTGGCCCAGTAGTTCCACGAATCGCCGCGCCCCCGCAGGGAAATCGGAGAGAAGCTGGTAGACGAGCTGCGCAGCCCGGAGCTGATTGAGTTCCTGCTGCCAGCGATCAAGCTCTGCCACCTCGTGGATGAGCGCGGCCTCATCCCTGGCCGCCTGGGACGCAGCAGCGCCGTCCAGCTTCGCGCCGCCTAGTGCCTGCAGCCTGCTGTCTACCTCCGGCAACCTGCTGGCCAGCCGGCCCTCCAGTTCAGCGGCCTGTTCCGCGTAAATATCGACGGCCCTGCGCCAGAGGTCCCGACGCCATCGCTCGTCGGGGTCGTGCAGTTTGATGACTCGCTGAGCCAGCTCTTCGGCCACAGCGTCGTGCAAGGTCACATAGCGCGTATTGGCCCGCAGCCGGATCCACTCGGTTTTGCGTAGCTCCTGCCATGCCTGGCCGAGGTCGGCTAGGTCAGCGGGCAGCGGCCTGTCGGCCATGAGCTGGCGCCAGATCGGCTCACTGACGCTCTCACGGACGACTGCCAGGCGCTTAATAGTCTCGTGCCGGAAATCGGCGCCCTGGTAGGCAGCCACCAGGCGGCGCTTGAACGACTCGGCTCGATCGCGGCCTGCGACGGTGGCATCACGGTGGTAGGGAAGATCCCTTTTAATCTCCTCCAGCGGCGCATCCATCTCGTCAGGCAGGCCGAGCTGGCGGAGATAGTCGACCGTGAACGCCAGCCAGAGCGGATGCCCCTGGGTCAGGTGAACGAGCTTCTCCGTGTCTTCCCCGGGGAGGTCAGCGATCTTGCTGATCGGGGCGAGATAAGCCCGGCAATCCTCGACGTTGAATTCGCGAAGCGGAATAACGGTGACGTTCATTCCCGGAGAGGGCTCTGCTAGGGGAGTCCTGCCTGGAGAGGGCTCTTCCAGGGCAATCTTAACGGGATCCCGCCAGTCTCCGGTGCTGGGCAGTGAGCGCCCCGCAAGAATGAATAGCGTACCGGGCAGCTC
>Ga0210402_10005120_pt1 | contig 11806 bp, 13 predicted proteins | sample IncBWC7MmetaG_FD_161055 | JGI IMG/M metagenome (GOLD analysis project Ga0210402, IMG submission 161055) | Forest soil microbial communities from Barre Woods Harvard Forest LTER site, Petersham, Massachusetts, United States - Inc-BW-C-7-M | ecosystem: Environmental > Terrestrial > Soil >... | reverse complement strand
TCCTGCAGGCGTCACCTACAGCATGCAGCCGGCTGGTTCGCATCTCTTCGTTGATCCCGCCCAGCAGCGCACCGGCACGACGCCGGTTACTTTCAACGATCTGCCGGCTGGAAATTACGTCGTCACTTTCTCACGCGACGGTTTTGTCAGCCACGACGAAAATGTCACGGTCGAGCACAGTAATCCCGCACAGGTCTCGTGGAAACTCACCAATGGCAATGTGATCATCACCAGCAACCCTTCCGGAGCCAGGGTGACAACGAGCGATGGTCAGATTCTTGGCCTTACACCCGTCACGATCAACGATGTCGCGCCCGGCGATGTTGTTTATACACTCAATCTTGATGGCTATGATCCCGCCACCCTCTCTGGTAAAACCCAGGGCGGCATGACCACCAAGCTCGAGGCCGCCCTCCTCTCGGTGGATCGCCTGGCAAAACTCAGCGAGCTCGACGTCCGGCCACAGCCGGTCACGCAGGAGGGGCCCGAGCTGCCCCCGAGCATTTCCGAAAGCGGCGAGGTTGATGTCGCCGTCACGGTTGACCGCTCCGGCAACCCGAGAGATCCCAAGGTTGTCAAAAACACGACCAACAACAAGGAAGTTGCCCGCCTCTGCCTCGCGGCAATTGCCAAGTGGAAATTCAATCCGGGCATCATTGATGACAAGCCGGTGAACGTGCGCGTCACCGAGCCCTTCGCTATCAATCCCTGACAGGCTGCGCCTCACTCAACCCGATGGCCGCGGGATTTTTTCGTCCGCTGCCTCGGGATCAATACGCAGGTTCCTGTTCCTCGACGGAGATGACTTTGCCACCCTTGAAGATGACGCGGAAGTGCTCGCGCTCAACGCGATCCGGATAATCGAGGTAATAGGGATAAAATACTGGACCGCGAAACCGGTGATAATAACCCGTGTAGAGGAACGCGCCATCATCCGTTTCATAGCTCACATAGCTCCACACCTGGCTCTCGCCCGAGGCATCAGTGCGCGTGGTGATGCGATCAGGATCCCCGAGCGCAAGCTTGACCATCCCTTCATCGAAGCCGAGCCCGACCTTGCCTTGCTTGATGAGTTCCTGTTGTTGCGGGGTGGCACGATCGAAGGCCTCGGGATTTTTCTTGATGCGCGCATCCGGCGTGGAACAACCCGCAAGCAAAAGCAAACCTGCGAGCATGAGGACGAAACAGGGGGATATTTTCATGACAAATTGTGGGACGAGAGGTAGGACACAAGGTTGCACAAAAAGTTGCAGATGCAACCGGTGCAAACGCGCTTGCCCCAGGCCGGCTGGCACGCGCAGTTTCTTTGCTCTTCATGAAAAAGCTTATTCTCTGGGACATAGACGGCACCTTGATCACCTCCGGCGGCGCGGGCGAACGCGCGCTGGTCGCCGCGCTCAAGACCGGGTTCGGCCTCGACGGCTCGCTCACCTGGCTTGACTATTCCGGCCGCACAGACGCATGGATCGCGCACGAGGTGTTGCGCCACCACGGCCTGCCGGAGACGCCGGAAAACATCCAGCGTTACCTCGACGGCTATCTGCACGCGCTCGCCACCGAAATGCCGAATCCCCGGGCCCGCCTGCACGCCGGGATCACCACGCTGCTCGAGACGCTGCACCGCCGCACCGATCTCGCCCAAGGCCTGCTCACCGGCAACCTTGAGCGCGGCGCCCGCATCAAGCTCGAGCACTTTGCCGTCTGGCACTACTTCGAGTTCGGCGCCTTCGCCGACGACAGCCCGCGGCGCAACGACCTCGGGCCACACGCCCTGCGCCGTGCCCGTGAACGCCACGGCATCGAGTTTCCGCCCCAGGGCGTTTTTATTATCGGCGACACCCCCTGGGACATCGAATGCGGCAAGGTCATCGGCGCAAACACCATCGCCGTTGCGACGGGAAACTTTTCGGTCGAACAACTCCGTGCGCACGAACCCACCGCGTTGTTTGCCGACTTCAACGACACCACGGCCTTCCTCCGCGCCATCGACGCCGCCTGATTTTTTGCAGGGCGTGCAAGCAGAACACTCCAGCATGCCTTCTGTCATTCCGAGCGGATCTTGCCGCCGCCGGATTCCCTGCCATCCTACCCGTGGCGCTCAAGCGTCGTGACTGTTCCGTTCGTGAAAATCACGCGCAAAACGTCGTCGTAGCGATCGCCACCCGTCGTCACGCCCACGCCCGCGCCATAGGCCGATGAGCCGCCCGCCGCACCAAAGCCGAGCCCGAAGCTGAACGTCGGCCGGTGGTCGCGATACGCCCATACCTCGGCCGTGCCTTGGACGGTCGTCCGCGTGTATTTGCGATCCGGCTCGCCCAGCGCCACGAATACCTGCGCCTGCGTGAAGCCAATATCCACCTGCTGGGCGCGCACTTTCTGCTGCACGGCCGGCGGCCACGAGTCGAACCGGGGCTGGTCTTTGGCGATGCGCGAATCGACGGTCGAACAACCGGCCACGGCCAGCGCCGCCAGCAGGAGAAACGGAAGCCTCGTGGTTTTCATGGGGTAAAAAAAAGTTGCCGGTTGAAACATGGACGCAACTATGGACATCCGCAACCCATCGCAGTTTCCCTTTTCCTTCCCCGTCCATGAAAAAATTTACCATCGCCATTGGTTCCGACCACGCCGGCTTCGCCTACAAAGAGGCCATCAAAGCCATGCTCCTCGCCGAGGGCCACACCGTGCGCGACTTCGGCACGGACCACGAGGTGCCGCCCTCCGACTATCCCGACTTCATCCGCCCCGTGGCCGAGGCCGTCGCGCGCGGCGAGTTCGAACGCGGCATCGTCCTCGGCGGCTCGGGCAACGGCGAAGCCATCGTCGCCAACCGAGTGCGCGGCGTCCGCTGCGGCCTCTGCTGGAATGAGCAGCTCGCCACCTGGAACCGCGCCCACAACGACGGCAACTGCCTCTCCATCGGCCAGCGCACCATCTCGCAGGACGAGGCATTCAAGATCGTGAAAATCTGGCTCGCCACCGAGTTTGAAGGCGGCCGCCACCTCGCACGCATCAAAAAAATCGACCCGTGACGCGTGCATTTGCGCGCCAGGCCCAATCGTCGCCCGCGGGTTGAAGTTTTTCGTTTTTTCAGTGATTTCTGCGCGTATGATTTACCGCCGCCTCGGCTCCTCCGGCCTCCAGGTTTCCGCGCTGTCCTTCGGCGCGTGGGTCACCTTCGGAAAGCAGATTGGCGATCCCGTCGCCGAAAAACTCCTCCACGCCGCCTATGACGCCGGCATTAATTTTTTCGACAACGCCGAGTCTTATGCCGAGGGCCAGGCCGAGGTCGTCATGGGCGGGATCCTGAAAAAATCCGGCTGGCGCCGATCCAGCTACCTCGTCTCAAGCAAGGTTTTTTTCGGCTCCGATGGCGAGCGGCCCAACGAAACCGGTCTCTCGCGCAAGCACATCACTGAAGCCTGCCATGCCGCGCTCCGCCGCCTGCAGCTCGATTACCTCGACCTTTATCTCTGCCACCGCCCCGATCCCGACACCCCCATCCTCGAAACCTGCCGGGCCATGCACGACCTCATCATACAGGGCAAAGTGCTCTACTGGGGCACGAGCGAATGGTCTGCCGCGCAAATCGCCGAGGCCTACCGCCTCTGCGCACAACACAACTTCCCCTCCCCGACCCTGGAACAGCCGCAGTACAACCTTTTCCATCGCTCGCGCTTCGAGCAGGATCTCGCCCCGCTCTGCCGCGAACACGGCCTCGGCACCACCATCTGGTCGCCGCTCGCCAGCGGCCTGCTCACCGGCAAATACAACCAGGGCATCCCGCCGGACTCGCGCCTCAACGTCCCCGGCATCGAGTGGCTGAAAGCACGCTTCACCCAGCAAAAGATCGCCGTCGTGCCCAGGTTCGCCGCCATCGCGCAGGAACTCGGCACCACGCTCCCGCGCCTCGGCATCGCCTGGTGCCTAAAAAACGAAAACGTCAGCACCGTCATCCTCGGCGCCTCGAAGGTCGGGCAACTCGAGGAAAATCTCGGCGCACTCGACATCGTCGAAAAACTCACGCCTGCGGTCATGAAAAAAATCAACGCCATTTCAAGCCCGATTGCCGAATAGGGGCGCGCCTGTCATCCTGGGCGAAAAGAAAACCGACCATGCTCCTGACCTATTTCGGCCACTCGTGTTTTCTCGTCGAGGTTAAGGGCGCGCGGCTTGTGCTCGACCCCTTTTTCACCGGCAACCCCCTGGCGCCTTGCCGCGCCAGCGACATCAAGTGCGATTATGTGCTCTGCTCCCACGGGCACGATGACCACGTCTGCGACGCACTGGAAATCTCCCAGCGCAACCAGGCTCCCATCCTGGCCAATTATGAAATCGCCGAGTTTTTCACCGCGCAGGGCGCAAAGACCCACGGCCTGAATCCCGGCGGCGGCTTTGATTTTCCCTTCGGCCGCGTGAAGCTCACCGTTGCCTTCCACAGTTCCAGCCACATCGAGAACGGCCGCATCACCTACCTCGGCGAACCCTGCGGCCTGCTCATCGATGCCGGCGAAAAAAAACTTTACCACGCCGGCGACACCGCGCTGTTCAGCGACATGCAGCTCATCGGCCGCGCCGGCCTCGACGCCGCGCTGCTTCCCATCGGCGACAATTTCACCATGGGCCCGGCCGACGCGCTCGACGCCCTCGATTTTTTAAAGCCCAAAGCCTGCGTGCCCATCCACTACAACACCTGGCCTGTCATCCGGCAGGACGCCAAAAAATTCGCGGCCGATGCCGCCGCCCGCGGCCACCACGTCCGTCCGCTAAAATCGGGTGAAATGCTGGCTGTCTGAAAATCTTGCTCGAATCACAGGTTCAACCTACTACTACCACCAATACGAGGGAGTGCATCCAAACCGCGTTTGGCGAAATTATGAACAACGACATGGTGCGATACTACGCGCAGCGCGCACTCGAGTATGAACGCATCTATGCCAAGCCGGAGCGGCAGGAGGACTTGGGCCGTTTGCGCGAATACCTCGGAAGCTTGTTCCAGGGCGATGATGTCTTGGAGGCTGCCTGCGGCACCGGATACTGGACCGAGGTTGTCGCCCGCTCGGCCCGCTCGATCTTCGCGACCGACATCAACGAAAAGGTCCTGGCCATCGCCCGGGCCAAGAATTACGGGGAAGCCTCGGTGGACTTCCTGAAGGCCGATTCCTACGCGTTGCCGAAGTTCGATGGGCTGTTTACCGCCGGATTCGGCGCGTTCTGGTGGTCGCACATGCCCAAGGCAAGGATCCACGAATTCCTGACCGACTTTCATTCCCATTTGGAGCCGGGCGCCAAGGTGGCTTTCATCGACAACCGATACATTGAAGGAAGCAGCACCCCGATCTGCCGCGTGGAAGAGAGCGGGGACACTTTTCAAATGCGGACGATGCAGGACGGCAATCTGCACAAAGTCCTCAAGAATTTCCCTTCACCCGAGGAACTGCAGGCGTCCGTCGCGGATTTTGGAACCGATGCCGAGGTCACCCTCTTCGACTATTACTGGCTGCTGGTCTATCGGAGGAACTGAAGAAGCCCTACGGGCAGCCTCGCCCGACCGGCTTGCGGCCTCGCCCCCATTTCCACCGCAGGCATACTGTGGTTAATTTTCCCTCGAACTTCGCGCGCAGACAGCCACTGTTGAAAGCTTCTCATGGCTTACCCGACTCCTCCGGCCTGCCTCGCCCATAATTTGTCCGTCGCAGAGCTCGCCGCTGACCCGCCCGCAAGCCTTCTCCGCATCTATGCGTGGATGCAGCTCGCCCGCACAACCGACAACCGCATCCTCGACCTCTTCCGCCAGGGCCTCATCAAAGGCACCGTCGCCGGCGGCCAGGGCAACGAGGGCCTCATCGTCCCGCTCGCGCTCCTTGCGGACAAGGCCATCGACGTCACCTGCTTCACCCAGCGCGGTCTGGGCGGGCATCTGATCTGGAGCGGCCATCTCGTCGATCATCTCAACCAGTATTTCGCCAACGCCGACAGCCCCACCCATGCACGCGAGGGCAACGTCCACCACGGCGACCCGAAAAACCGCTCGCTGCCGATGATCTCGCACCTCGGTGCCATGCTCGGCCCGGTGCTCGGCACCACCGACTCGCAACGCCGCCTCGGCCGGCCGGCGGTCGGTTTCACGTTTTTCGGCGACGGCGCATCGAGCACCGGCGATGTGCACGAGGCGCTCAACCTCGCCTCGCTTCTCTCGCTGCCGGTCATCTTCATCATCGAGAACAACCGCTACGCCTATTCGACCCCCGTGTGCGAGCAGTTCGCCGCCGGCACGGAGCTTTGGCGCCGCGCCGCCGGCTACGGCATGGAGGGCTTTGCACTCGATGCCACCGATGTCGAGGCCACCACGCGCACCCTGGCAGCCACCATCGACAAGGTTCGCCAGTCCTCGCGCCCGGTTCTCATCGAGGCGCACACGCTCCGCCTGCGCGGCCACGCCGCCTATGATACGGGCGATTACCTGAAACCCGGCGAGAGCGACGAGTTTTTTGCCCTCGACCCGCTGCCAAAAATCCGCGCCCGGGCCGCCGCGCTGCACAGCGCCGCACGGCTCGACGCGCTCGATGCCGAGCTCACCGCCTTCGTCGAGGCCTGCATCAAAATTTCCATTGCCGTGCCTCGTCCCGATCCGGCCGGCATGGAGGCCGACGTCTTTGCGCCACCCGCGCCGCCACTGCCGTGGAAACCCGGGCCCGCCACCCCGGAAATGCTGAACCTCGCGCAGGCACTCAACCACGGCCTGCGGAAAATTTTATCCGAGCGCCCCGAGTCGTTCATCCTGGGCCAGGACATTGCCACTTACGGCGGCGCTTTCAGGGTCACGGAAGGCTTGCTCAAGGACTTTGGCCGGCCGCGCGTGTTCAACACCCCGCTGGCGGAAAGCGCCTGCACCGGCTACGCCATCGGCCTCGCGCTCAACGGCCACCGCCCCATCGAGGAATTCCAGTTCGCCGATTTTTCCACCGAGGCCGTGACCCAGATCACCCTCAACGCCGCCACGATGCACTTCCGCTCCGGCGCGAAAACTCCGCTCGTGCTGCGCCTGCCCTGCGGTGCGGTCGGCCTCGGCTCGTTCCACTCCCAGGAACTCGAATCGTTTTTCCTCGGCATGCCCGGCCTCAAGGCGCTTTACCCGAGCACATCGCAGGACGCGTTCAACGCCCTGCTCGCCGCCTACGAGGACGACAATCCCGTGCTGCTCTTCGAGCACAAGGGACTTTACCGGCGCGGCCGCACACCCGTCGCCTGGGACGCAAACTATCGCGATGTGTGGCATCCGCGCCATGTGCGGGCGGGCGATTTTGCCACGCTCGTCACCTACGGTGAAATGGTCCACCTCGCCGAGGATGCCGCCACCTACTTCGCCAGCGAATACGAGCGCACATTCGATCTCTTCGACCTGCGTTGCCTCGCGCCGCTGCAGCTCGACACCATCGAGGCCTCGCTGGCGCGCACCCACCGTCTCATCGTGCTGCACGAGGGCCGCCGCACACACGGCTTCGGCGCCGAGCTGGTCGCCCGCCTGGCCGAAAAACATTTCTTCTCGCTGGAAGCCCCGCCTTTGCGCATCGCCTCGCTCGACCTGCCCGTGCCCTTCGCGCCCGAGCTCGAACACGCCTTCCGCCCGAACCGGGAATCAATCATCGGGCAAATCACCGCGTGGATGGGCTGAGCAAAATTCTTTCCCGCCGCCGGTTTTAATTTAGAAATCACTTCCAACATGCCGACAAAATCCAAGATTTCAAAAGCCGCCTGGGCCGCCATCCGCCTTTTCGCCATGGATGTGGATGGCATCCTCACCGACGGCACGGTTGTCATCCACTCCGACGGCACCGAATCGAAAACTTTTTCCATTCTCGACGGGCTGGGCTTGGTGCGCTGCCGCGAGGCCGGACTGGCGCTCGCGTGGATTTCCGGCCGCGCATCCGGCGCCTCCGCCACGCGCGCCGCCGAGCTGAAAATCCCCCACCTCATCCAGGGCCGCATCGACAAGGTCGCCGCGCTGCAAGAGCTGGCCGCCTATCTCAGCCTCAAGCCCGCGCAGGTTTGCTACATGGGCGACGACGACATCGACGCACCCGCGCTCCGCTGGGCCGGCCTCAGCGTCACCGTGCCCACCGCCATGCCCGCCGCCCTTGGCGCTGCGCGCTACACCACCCGGCGCGCCGCAGGCCACGGCGCCGTGCGGGAAGTTTGTGAACATCTCCTCGCCGCCCGCGGCCTGAAGTTTCCGTCATGAGGCTTGCGCACGCCATTTTCCTCGGCCTTCTGCCCCTGGCTTTCAGCCTGGCGCATGCAGCCGGGGATACCCCATCTGAGCCGACAAAAAATTTCATCCTGCCCACCTTCACACCCGAAGGTTACCGCTCGATGCTCATGCACGGCTCCGAGGCACGCATGCTCACGCTCCGCCTCATCCAGCTCGACGAGATGAACCTCACGGTCTTCAGTGGCGATGCCTCGAATCGCATCGATTCCATCCTGCTCAGCCCGCTCGCCATCATCTCGCTCGAAAACGACACCGCGCACGGCCCGGGTGCCGTCCGCCTCATCCGCGACGACCTCGATCTCACCGGCGAGCAGTGGACTTACGACCACGCCAATAAAAAAATCTCCATCGCCAGGAACGTGCGGGTGGTTTTCAACACCGAACTGAAGGATATGTTAAAATGAAATCCCCGCACCTTGGCGCCACCCTCGTTTTTCTGGCCAGCCTGGCCGGTCCGGCCGTCATCCGCTCCGCCGAGCCATCACCGTCGCCGACCATTATCGTAAGCCAGGCGCTCGACATGCACAGCACGGACACCGACACCTTTTCCGTCTTCACCGGCAACGTCGTTGTCACCGGCACTGATCTGCGCATCACCTGCGATCGTCTCGACGTCGATTCCATCCGCAGCGGTGAGAAGACCGACACCATCGGCAAGCAGGATAACTTCAAATCGCTCGTCGCCACCGGCCACGTGCACATGGTGCAGCTCGATCGCGAGGCCAGTTGTGGCCGCGCCGAAGTCCTGCCGCGCGAGGACAAGGTCATCCTCACCGAAAATCCCGTCGTCATCGACCACGGCAACAACACCGTCGCCACCGGCGAACCCCTCGTGCTCCTGCACGGCGAGCGCCGCGTCATGGGCACAAACGTCCATATCACGCTCCCGCCCATCAAGGATCTCGGCTTCGACAAAAACGCGCCGCCGCCCGCGCCTGACGCAGCAGTCACCGTCCCGCAAAAATGATTTCAACAACTCCAGCCGCGGACGCCCCGTCCGCACCCCACAGCCCGCCATCCGAGATTCGGACCGAGGACCTGGTGAAAACCTTCGGCCAGCGCACGGTGGTGGACGGCGTGCACATCCGCGTGCAGGCCGGCGAGATCGTCGGCCTGCTCGGGCCCAACGGCGCGGGCAAAACCACCACCTTCTACATGATCGTCGGCCTCGTCCCGGCCACGCGCGGACGAGTGCGGATCGACGGCCAAGATGCCACGCGCCTGCGCATGCACCAGCGTGCGCGCCTCGGCGTCGGCTATCTCCCGCAGGAACCGTCTATTTTTCGCAACCTCACCGTTGAGGAAAACATCCTCGCCATCGTCGAGGCCATCGGCACCCCGCACAGTCAACGCCCGGCCCTGACGCAAGCGCACCTCGATGAACTCGGCCTCGGCCACGTCGCCCGGCAAAAGGCCTACACGCTTTCCGGCGGCGAACGCCGCCGCCTCGAGATCGCCCGCGCGCTCGTCACCCGCCCGAAATTCCTGTTGATGGATGAACCTTTTGCCGGCGTGGATCCCATTTCCGTCGCCGAGGTGCAAAGGATCATCCTCCATCTCAAACACCGCGGAATCGGCGTGCTCATCACCGACCACAACGTCCGCGAAACCCTCCGCATCGTGGATCGCGGCTACATCATCCACCGCGGCAAGGTCCTTACCGAGGGCGCCAGCGACTTCCTGATCAACGATCCCCAGGCGCGCGAAATTTACCTGGGCCAGGATTTCAATTTATAAGAATCCCGGCTGCGCAGAAACACCTGTTTTTTTCCGTGTCTTCCGCGCGTTCCACGGTTAGACCGTCTCTTGCCACATGCAAAAAGCCATCCACGGCATCACCGTCGCGCACTTCTTCGAGACCTACCGCGAAAAGCTCAAGATGGAGCTCATCACCGGCGAGGCCGGTGTGCACCGTGTCATCCGTGAAGGCACCATCAACCGGCCCGCCCTCGCGCTCACCGGTTTTTTCAAATATTTTGCCAACAAGCGCATCCAGGTCCTCGGCGCGGCCGAGATGACTTATTTCAAGACCCTGTCCAATGAGACCCAGGCCGAGGTGCTCAACGGCATGATCGACCGGCACATCCCCTGCCTCATCCTCACGCGCAATTTCCATCCCACGCGCCCCATGCTCACCGTCGCCCGGGCGCGCAAGCTGCCGGTTTTTCGCTCGCCGATGATCACGATGAATTTCGTGAACCTCGCCACGCTCTGCATCGACAACGAGTTTGCGCCCTCGTCCGTCGAGCATGCCACGACCCTCGACGTCAGGGGCATTGGCACCATGCTCCGCGGCGACAGCGGCGTCGGCAAATCCGAGTGCGCCCTCGCCCTCGTCGAGCGCGGCCACAGCCTCGTGGCCGACGATCTCACCGTCATCAAGCTCCTCGACGAACGCGAGCTCATGGCCTCCAGCCGGCCGCTCAACCGCGGCTACATGGAATGCCGCGGCATCGGCATCATCAACATCGCCGAGATGTTCGGCGTGAAATCCATCCGCCTTGAAAAACGCATCGATCTCACCGTCTCGCTGCGCGAATGGACGCCCGATGTCGTCGAGGAACGCACCGGCCTCGAGGAGAATTATTACGAGATCCTCGGCCTCAAGGTTCCCCACATCGAAATCTTCGTCCGCCCCGGCCGCGACATCGCCCGCCTCGTCGAGGTGGCCGCCCTCACCCAGGCGCTCAAGAAGATGGGCCACGATCCCGCCAAGGATTTTAATGACCGCCTGATCGCCTTCATGGCCCGCGACACCGAGCAAAACACCAAGGCCAAGCCCGTGCCGACCAAGCCCATTTCCGTCAAAGCCGCACTTTTCGCCCGCGAGGACCGCGAGGAAAAAAATTCCGTCGGGCCGGCCTGATTCCGGGTTAAAAAAATTTCAGGCCCCTCCGCCTGCGTTAAACCATGACATCTCCCAACCGTGCCGACGGCCGCCACGCCGGCCAGCTCCGCCCCATCACCATTGAAACCGGCATCGCCCCGCACGCCACAGGATCCGTCCTCATCGGCTTCGGCGCCACCCGCGTCATCTGCGCCGCCACCATCGAGCCCGGCGTGCCCACGTGGATGAAACAGCAGGGCGTCAAAGGCGGCTGGCTCACCGCCGAATATTCGATGCTCCCCTACAGCACGCTCGAGCGAAAATCGCGCGACATTTCCCGGGGCAAGATCGACGGCCGAACCGTCGAGATCCAGCGCCTCATCGGCCGTTCGCTCCGCGCCATCATCGATCTTGAAAAGCTTGGCTCGAATACCCTCTGGCTCGATTGCGACGTGCTCCAGGCCGACGGCGGCACCCGCACCGCCGCCATCACCGGCGCCTACCTCGCGGCGCGCCTCGCCGTGCAAAAATTGATCGATAATAAAAAAATCGCCGAGAACCCGCTCGCCGACTCGGTCGCCGCCGTCAGCGTCGGCGTTTTCGACGGCCGCGAACTGCTCGACCTCGCCTACGTCGAGGACCGGGACGCCAGCGTCGATTTCAACGTCGTCATGACCGGCCGCGGCCAGTTCGTCGACGTCCAGGGCAGC
>Ga0210402_10005119_pt1 | contig 11806 bp, 3 predicted proteins | sample IncBWC7MmetaG_FD_161055 | JGI IMG/M metagenome (GOLD analysis project Ga0210402, IMG submission 161055) | Forest soil microbial communities from Barre Woods Harvard Forest LTER site, Petersham, Massachusetts, United States - Inc-BW-C-7-M | ecosystem: Environmental > Terrestrial > Soil >... | reverse complement strand
CTACGTCGTCACCGACGTGCGTAGCGGCATGAGTGGCGGCCAGCTTATGGAACATCCCCAGCACCTTGTCAGCCTCACGTCCATCGAAGACGACGCACTGGGCGAGGAATTGCAGGTCATCTGGGAAATCGAGCCGGGCGCCCGCGCCTTCGAAAAGATGGAGTTGCCCGAGCCCAAGGGCTTCGACCAGCCCGCTCACCTCGAAGCCTTCCTCGACGCCGTCCGCTGGGGTGCCGCCTCCATCGCCGATACCCGCCAGCTCCAGTCGCCCTTCCGCAGCGGCATCGAAATCGAAAGCTACCAGCTCGACCCAGTGGTCCGTGCCATCCAGATGCCCCGCGTCAACCTGCTCATCGCGGACGACGTAGGTCTCGGCAAGACCATCGAGTCCGGCATGGTCGTCCTGGAGCTGATGCTCCGCCACCGCGCTAATCGCGTCCTGGTGGTCTGCCCGTCCTCCCTGCAAATCAAATGGCGCGACGAAATGTTGGAGAAGTTCGGGCTCGACTTCACCATCGTCGATAGCGCACTCATCAAGCGCCTACGCCGCGAACGCGGACTATACGCCAACCCCTGGACCCACTTCCCGCGCCTCATCACGTCCATGGACTACCTAAAGCGCGAGTACCCGCTGCGCATGTTCCGCGAGGCCGTGGCCCACGAAGGCGCACATCCTGGACTCCGCGACTTCGACATCCTCATCCTCGACGAGGCCCACAACGCCGCACCCAGCGGCACCGGCAACTTCGCCCTCGACTCGCAACGCACCCAGGCCCTGCGTGAAATCGGCAAGCATTTCGAACACAAGCTCTTCCTCACCGCCACCCCACACAACGGCTACAGGGAGAGCTTCTCCGCGCTACTGGAACTGCTCGACGACCAGCGTTTTGCGCGCAGCGTCGCCCCCGAGCCCGCCCAACTCCGCGCCGTGATGGTCCGCCGCCTCAAAAGCGAAATCAAGAACTGGGACGGCTCCAACAAGTTTCCGCGGCGCACTCTCGAACACATCCCGGTGGACTACACCGCCGAAGAGCAGCGTATCCACGCCCTGCTGACCCAGTATGCCCGGCTCCGCGCAGACGGGTACCGCGACAACCCCGAGCGCTTCGCCACCGAGTTCGTGCAAAAGCTGCTCAAGAAGCGCCTCTTCTCGTCGCCGCAGGCGTTCCTCAACACCCTCAACCGTCACCGCACATCGCTCCGCAAGTCAGCGCGGTACGAAGCGCTCACCCGCTCCACTGGCGCGCTCGCCCGTGTCTTCGAGCAGGCCGAAGAGGACTATTCCGACGATGCCGAGCAGCAGGAAGCCGAAATCGAAGCCTTGGAAGCCGCCGCCCGCGCTTTCCGGCCCCCATCGGCCGCTGAGACCCAGATCCTCAACGACCTCGCCGGCTGGGCGGAACGCGCCGCTGCACAACTCGACAGCAAGGCGGACAAGCTTATCCGCTGGCTCGAAACCGTCGTCCGGCCCAACGGCCAGTGGAATCAGGAGCGCGTCATCATCTTCACCGAATACCGCGACACGCAGAAGTGGCTCCATGACCACCTGGCCACCCGCGGCTTCAAAACAGGCGACCGGCTGGAACTTCTCTACGGCGCGCAGGACACCGACGACCGCGAGCGCGTGAAAGCCGCTTTCCAGTTCGACCCCAAGGACTCGCCCGTCCGCATCCTGCTCGCCACCGACGCCGCCAGCGAAGGCATCGACCTCCAGCGCCACTGCCACCGCCTCATCCACTATGAGATCCCCTGGAACCCCAACCGCATGGAGCAGCGCAACGGGCGCATCGACCGCCACGGCCAGCGCGCGCCGGAAGTGAAGGTGTACCACTTCGTCGCCTCCGGCTTCCGCGAGGAGGGCGAATCTGCCGAGGGCTCCGGCGCCTCCCTCGCCGCCGACCTTGAGTTCCTCTACCGCGCCGCCAAGAAGGTCCAGCAAATCCGTGAAGACCTGGGCAAGGTCGGCCCCGTCATCGCCGAACAGGTAGAAGAAGCCATGCTCGGCAAGCGCCGCCGCCTGGATACCGCCCGCGCCGAGCGCGAAAACGAGCCCGTCAAGCGTCTGTTGCGCTTCGAGCAGAACATCCGCGAACTCTCCCGCCGCCACGCCGACCAGCTCGACGAGACTCGCCGCGATCTCCACCTCACCCCCTCTAATATCGAGGCCGTGGTCCGCATCGCGCTCGACCTCGCCCGCCAGCCGCGCCTCATTCCCGCCTCCCTCGAAGGTATCCCGCACGCTTTCGCCGTGCCCCATTTTGCGGACCCCTCCTGGCAGCCGTGTCTGGCCGGGCTAACCCATCCCCACACCGGCCTCCAGCGGCCCATCACCTTCGACCCCGAAGCCGCCGCCGGCCGCGACGACATCGTGCTTGCCCACCTCAACCATCGCCTCGTGCAACGTTGCCTCCGCCTTCTACGCGCCGAAGTTTGGGCACCCACCGACCGCCAGAAGATCCACCGCGTCACCGTCCGGACTGTACCTCGCACCGCCCTGCGCGCCCCCGCCGTTTTCGCCCACGCCCGCCTCACCGTGGTGTCGAGCGACAGCCACCGCCTCCACGAAGAGGTGATTGCCGCCGGCGGCGTCATCCAGGAGGGCCGCCTGGAACGCTGGAACGTCACCCAGACCGCCGAAGTCCTGGCCGCAGCCGGTAATGGGCAGCCGCCCGACTCCATGCGTCAACGCCTCGCCGCCCTCTGGCCCCAACTCACCCGCCCCCTGCTGGCCGCTCTCGACGCCCGAGGCCGCGACCGCACCGATTCCATCCGCAAGCAGCTTGCCGACCGCGCCGAAGACGAAACAGGCAAAATCACCGCTACCCTGCTCGAACTGGAAGCTGCCATTCGTAGCGAGATCGGGCGCGCTCCGGATCAACAGCTCTCCCTTTTCAGCGACGCCGAGCGCGATCAAGAGCGGCGCAACCGCGACTTCCTCGCCGCGCGCCTGGCCGAACTCCCTGCCGAACTCGCCCGCGAAACCGAAGCCATCCGCCGCCGCTACTCTGACCCGCAACCGCGTCTATTTCCCGTTGCCGTCACGTTCCTGGTTCCTGAAGGACTCGCCTGATGTCCGCCGCCTCCGAGTACGCCGAACTGCTAAAGCTCATCGAAGTCTCCGGCCCGTTCCTCAGCCTGCCGGTCTTCCGCGAGGTCTTCCCGCAGGGTCTGATCAAAGACGCGCCGGACCTGACGCGGGAACTCCGCGAACTCTACACCGAATGGCGCGCCGCCCGCAAGGTCGCTCCGCATATGGTTAGCCCCGCACAGCGCGAATGGCTGCGCGCTGTCCTTCTGACCCTGCTCGAATGGCCCGCCGATTTGCTTGTCGAAGACAACGCCATCCCCCAGAACCTCTCCCACTTCGTCGCCCAGCACCACGAGACCCTCCGCCCCGACGCCGTACTACTGGAAGACGGCAAGCCGCGCCTGCTGATCAGCCTGCTCCCGCCGGCCCAACAGCCCGACCGGCGCCCGCCTTCCACCACCTGGAACGCCACCTGCGCCGCGCGCATGGCGGAGTTGCTGCACGCCACGCGCGTCCCCCTCGGCTTGGTCACCAACGGCGAGCGCTTCACCCTGGTCTACGCCGAGCCCGGCCAGCCCACCGGCTTCGCCGACTTCCACGCCGAACTGTGGTTTGACGAGCGCCTCACCCTGCGCGCCTTCCGCGATTTCCTCTCCGCGGGTGCCCTTTTCAACCGCCCGCCCGAGCAGACTCTCGACGCCCTCTACCGCCGCAGCCTGGAGAACCAGCAGGAAGTTTCCACCACCCTCGGCCGCCAGGTGCGCCGCGCCGTGGAGATGTTCGTCACCGCGCTCGACCGCGCCGACCGCGAAAGCGGACGCGCCCTCCTCGACGGCCTCGCTGGCGACCACATATATGAGGCCGCGCTCTCTTTGATGATGCGGCTGGTCTTCCTCTTCTTCGCCGAAGAGCGCGACCTGTTGCCCATCACTAATCCGGTCTACCGCGAGAACTACGCCGTCTCCACCCTGCACGACCAGCTTCGCGACGCTGCCGACCGCCTGGGCGAAGAGGTGCTCGAACGCCGCTACGACGCCTTCCCCCGCCTGCTGGCCGCCTTCCGTGCGGTCCACGGCGGCATCGCGCATGATCTCGCCGCGCTTCCGGGCTACGGCGGCGACCTCTTTGACCCCGACCGTTTCCCGTTTCTGGAGGGCCGCGCGCCGGGCACCGATTGGCGCAGCACGCCCGCGCAGCCCTGCCCCATCCACAACCGCACTGTGCTTCATCTCCTTGGTGCTCTCCAGTTCCTGGAAATGAAAGTGCTGGGCGGCGGACGTGAGTCGCGCCGCCTCAGCTTCCGCGCCCTGGATATCGAACAGATCGGCCACGTCTACGAAGGTCTGCTCGACCACACCGCGCGCCGCGCCGCGGAAATCGTGCTCGGGCTTGATGGCAAGGAAGAGCCGGAGCTGGCGCTGTCCGAACTCAGCCGCCGCCGCGCGCAGCCGGATTTCGTCGAATGGCTCGCCGATGAAACTGGCCGCAGCGCCAAGGCTATCGAGAAGGCGTTGGCGCAGACCACCGTTGACGATCCCTTGCGCTGGCCCGAGTGGGAGCAGGTGGCCTCATTCGCCGGTCTGGTCCGTCGCGATGACAACGGCGACCCCTGCGTGATCCCCACCGGCAGCCTCTACGTCACCGCCGGAACGGCGCGCCGTCAGACCGGGACGCAGTACACGCCGCGTTCGCTCACCGAATCCGTGGTGGAGCACGCGCTGGCGCCGCTGGTTTATAACGGGCCTGCCGAGGGTCAGCCCCCGGAAGCCTGGCACCTCAAACCCGCAGCGTTAATTCTCGATCTCAAGATCTGCGACTTTGCCTGCGGTTCGGCGGCGTTCCTGGTGGCCGCCGCCCGCTACCTGTCCGCGCGCCTGGCGGAGGCATGGGACACCGCGCAGCACGAGCACGGCTCGGGCGTGCAAATTACGCCCTATGGACACCCTTCTGGCGGTCTACCAGAGGAGGAACTGATTCCGCCGGATCCCGACGAGCGCGGCCTCTACGCGCTGCGCATCGTGGTGGAGCGCTGTCTATATGGTGTAGACCGCAACCCGCTGGCGGTAGAGATGGCCAAGCTCTCGCTCTGGCTGTTGACGCTCCAACGTAACCGACCGTTCACGTTTCTCGACCACGCCATCCGCTGCGGGGATTCCCTGCTTGGCGTCACGCGGCGCGACCAGATTGAGACCTTTGGCTTCTCTCCGCAGGAGCACGAGGTGAAGCAGATCACACTCTGGCAGAAGGCATCCAAAGTTCTGTTTGAGCGCGCGCTGGAGTACCGGCTCAAGCTGGAGTCGTTCCCGGTGCTCGCCGCCGCCGACCTGGAACGAAAGCAGGCGTTGCTTCGGCAAGCCGAACAGGCAACCGTAATGACGCGCTTGATGTGCGACTTGTTGGTGGGCGCCGCGCTCTCTACTACCACGGGGAAACCGCCGCAAGAGGACGAGGCTTTCTCCCGAAAACGGGGAGAGCTGTGGCGGCAGCTCATGGAGACCTACCGGTACGATGAAGATGTCGATTCGTGGCGCGGAGCGCTGGAAGCGATGCGCCCGACGGCGCGGCACTTACTTGACGCCGGGCTGCGGCCCGGTTCGTCGCCGCACCGCACTTTCCACTGGCCTCTGGAGTTTCCAGAGGTCTTCGTCAATCGAGACGGGTTTGATGCGATTGTGGGCAATCCGCCGTACATGGGCGGACCGAAACTCACAGGCACTTTCGGGAAGGAGTACAGGGACTACCTCGTCGGGTACGTGGCTGATGGGAAAAGAGGCACAGCCGATCTTGCTGCCTATTTTTGCCTGCGGACTGGTAGGATTGCGCGGCCTGGAGGGTACTGTGGTCTGATCGTCACGAGTTCAGTTGTTGAGGGAGACTCTAGAGAGGTCGGCCTTCAGCAAGTGCTTAGACGTGGGGCTACACTTATCCGAGCTGTTCGCAGCCGCGCATGGCCTGGGGCAGCCAAGGTCACGTATACAGCCATTTGGTTGCATTTCGGATCGTGGAGCGGTGCAAAGATCCTCGACGAACACGAAGTTCACGAGATAACGGCCCTACTGACAACAACGGGGGCGTCGCAAGCGCTTCCACTGCCTCTGATCTGCAACCGTCGAATCTCTTTTAATGGCGTCAAAGTCTACGGCGAAGGATTCGTCATTAGCAGTGAGGAGAAAGATGATTTGATTGCCGAGGACGCAAGGAATTCGGAAGTGCTGTTTCCATATCTGACGGCAGAAGAACTGAATAGTCGTCCGAACTGCGATTCCACAGCGTGGGCAATCAGATTCTTTGACTGGCCACTGCATCGCGAACTTGCTCCCACAGAATATCCTGGCAGCGTTGCAGCTGATTACCCACACTGCCTCAAGATCGTCGAAGAGCGCGTGAAACCCGAGAGGACTCGACGAGATGAGAATGGAAACTTTGTCCTTGATCTCCCAGCGGCCCAGAAGTGGTGGATATATGCCAGATCACGTCCTGCGCTATACGAGAGCATCGCGAATCTCGACCACGTGCTAGCAATTGCAACACAAGCCACGAAGTACGTGGCTTTCGCGCAGGTTTCAGCGCGAACCGTGTTTTCTCATTCGCTAGCGATAATCGCAAGCGACAGCTTGGGACTGTTCGCAGCGATTAGCAGCTCACTACATGATGGGTGGGCACGGAACTATGGATCATACAACCTGGCTTTACTTCGGTATTCTCCCTCTGATCTATTCGATACGTTCCCGTTGCCTCCCGACCTACTCAATCTCGAAGAAGATGGCCGGAAATACTACATCCGTCGCCGCGAGATCATGCTTGAGCGGCGGGAGGGACTTACCACCACCTACAACCGCTTCCACTCCCCTCATGAAGTCTCGCACGACATCGCCACACTCCGCGCCCTGCACGCTGAGATGGACTACGCCGTCGCCGCCGCGTACGGCTGGACCGACCTCGACCTCGGCCACGACTTCCACCAGACCAAACAAGGCATCCGTTACACCATCTCCGAAGGCGCCCGACGCACGGTCCTTGGCCTCCTGCTCGCTCTTAACCACGAACGCTACGCCGCGGAGCAGGCAGTGGCGCTCGCCGCGCCGAAACCGAAACCAAGATCGAGGACGCCCAAGCGCGCGAAAGACCAGGAAGCCCTCTTTGACGATCGATGAACATCAGATGAAACCCATACAGGAAGTTGTGCAAGCGCTCGGAGACGTGTCTCGCGCCTTGGTCCCGTATGAGGGAGATCCGTGGCAGCGTCCCATCATTCCAGTCACCGTGACCGAAGGAGCCGGTAGCGGCGAGGTATTAGTCGATATGTCCGAGGAGTGGGACTATCCCGACTGGGTTGAGCGCGAGACATGGGATGCTCTCGACCGGGATGTGTTTGAACATTCGGACTTGCCTGCCGCGAGTTCGAGGGCTGCCGGTATCGACGCTCTGGCATGGTATGTGTCCTTTCACTACACTGGTGGCGGTCCTTGGGGGATTTTCATTCCGGTCTCCAGCCTCGGCTATTGTGAGAATCGCATCTTCCGGGGATTGCGCGCTACCAGAGCGGGGAAATGGCACCTCGCCTACGACGCCCTCCTGGCACACGAACAAATGCACTTCGCCGTCGATTACGCCTCCGCACAGTGGGAAGTGCTGCTACATGCACCGAGTTGGGCAGGGTTGCACGAACGAATGCGAGTCGACAGCGTGCCGTACCTTCAAGTGGAGGAGCAACTGGCCAACGCTTTCATGCTGCAATGTTCCTCGTCCTGGAAACCGAAGTCGTTTGACCGTGCACTGCGAGAGTCCGTGGCGAAGGAACCTCCGGGCTACAGGGACGCTCTTTCCGTGACAGACCGGGATTCGTTTGAGCACGTCGCGGCCGAGGTAGTCAAGATCTATATCGGGCTGCACGCGGTGGAACGCGGGTTGAACGTGACTGCGTCTGTCTACGACCTTGCCGCCTTGTTACCCGCACGGACGGGCATGACCCAATGTCCGGTTCACATCATTCACGATGAAGACAGAATGGGCCTCCCCAGGTCTGCGGTCCAGCTCATCACGCGTATCTGCAACATCCGGGAGAGTGAGCGATTCCATCGCAGATATCAGAGTTTGGATCGCACCGTACAGAGAAGCTGGTCGGCAATGAAGGAACGGCTCTCTGCCGGAGTGCCGCGTTCGGCGCGCCTGGAAAAGATGAAAGGGTTGCCGGGCGATGTCTTCTCAGTCCGGATCGGCGACAATTTTCGCGTTCACCTGCAACCGGACGGCAGAGAAGGCTGGGAGGCAATGGACATTGGGTCACACAAGGAAATGGGGCACGGATGAATTCAACGGACTCAGACAAAAAGGCAGCCCCGGCGCTACACCGTGTTCAGATCGTGGTCAAGCGATGGGCGAATTGCGTGCAGGACGGGAGCGGCTGGCTAATCGACCCGGCACACCTGGTCGCGGTGAATCGCGCGCTGGATGGGTGTATTCGATTCATTGAGTCGCGGACCATCCCTACATTACGGCCGCATGAGCGTTTCATATCGAAGGCGACGTGCGGGGACGAGAGATGGCTGTTCGACGTGAATCGCGTTCCGATCGAAGCGGACTGGCCGATTGCCGCCGGGGTAATGGACGCCATAACTGTTGGAATTCGGGGCTCTCGATTCCAGAAAGTGTTCGGCCGCGAGCTGGTGAGTGCTTGGCAGGCGCTGAAGGAGCAGTGGGAGGCGATTATTCGTGAGGCACAGAGCCGTTTGGGCGACCGGTTCCACGCCACTGATTTCCCGCGCGCCCAAGACCTTGGGGGGTATTTCATCGCTTGGGGAGAATATAGCCAAACGCAGGAGATTGGTAGCCATAAGCTTCTTGGGCGTTTCTCCATCTTTGAACCACCGGAACCGCCACCACCACCGCCGCCAGACATGTTTGAGGTGTTCAAGACCACGAAAAAGCACATAGAACTAGGCGAACAACGGCGTGCGGGGCATATTACTGAACAGGAGTATATTGACCGAGTCGGGAAGCTCTTCGAGAACTAGCCGCTCCTAAATCAGTTGCTAAACCAAAGGCGCTATATGTCAACCTCACCACTCCGCCAGGAATTCGAAGACTTGATCCGCCGCGATCTATTGGGTCCCGCCGGCGGCGAGCATGAGACCATCACCGAGCAGAGCGTCCGCAATCGCTATCTGCTCGGCATGCTCGCACCGTTGAAGGTCATCGAAGCCGATGATGAGCCCTTCGACGAACTGGCCGACGGCTCGGAAGATAACGCAGAAGAGGGAACCGCGGAACCGTCTACGCCGGCAAAACGCGGCGTTGCGCCCTCCACTTTCGGCATGAGCTTCTGCCTGGATCTGGCGGAGACCGGGTTCGAGGCGGAAGCCCGCTGGGGCCAGTATCTCCGCGAGCCGGACGCCGACGGCAAAACCGTCTGGAAGCGGTATCCGCGTGCCGGCAGCCGGACCATCCCGCTCAAGGAGGGCAATTTGCCCACGTGGTCGCCGGATGCCGAGAGTCCCCATGTTTTTGTGCGCGGGCGGGTACGGCTGCGCGCGGGCCACTGGAGCGTCACCCTCTTCCTCTCGAACGAACAGGAAGAAGGGCGTCCGCGCGATATGTACTGGCTCTTCCAGGCAGAGCTGACGGTACGTGGGCGATTCGCCCGGACTCCGGGCCAGGGGCGCGTCTCGACGCTTGACGCCGTGTCGCGCCTCGAAGACCAAACCAACGAGATGCTGTACCGGCGGGAGGTGGAGTTCTCCCGCGGCCACGGTACCAGCGTTGCGTGGGAGCTGGCCGAGGGCCGGTTAGACCAGGCCGTCCGCATCCACACTGCCGCCATGCCACGCGCAATAGTGCGCACGGTGGAACAGTGCGAGGTTCCTGGGCTGATCACCGACATGCAGGAGTTGGCCGAAGCGGCGGACGGCGATCTGGCCGGGAAACTGCGTCCGCTGACGGAAGCGTACGCCGCGTGGATTGCGGTACTCGAAGCGCGGCGCGCGGCGGAGCCGGACCTGTTCGACTACGCCGATGCTCTGGTCCAGGTAGTGGAGCGGGCGCGCGAAGTTCTAGGCAGGCTGGGAGAGGGGATCGCGTTGCTCGCAGCGAACGCGGACGCGCGTGATGCGTTCCGCTTCGCCAACCGCGCCATGTGGCAGCAGCGCGTGCGGTCCGTGTGGATTGAGGCACGCAAGGCTCAGCCCACGCTCCAGTTGGCCGATGTGGACATTCCGAAGAATCGCAGTTGGCGTGCCTTCCAGTTGGCCTTCATCCTGATCAATCTGCCGGGGCTCACCAGCCTGCATCACTCCGACCGCGGCACCGGGCCGTATGCCGGCGCGGATCTGCTGTGGTTCCCCACCGGCGGCGGCAAGACGGAAGCCTACCTGGGACTCGCGGCCTACACCATGGCGGTTCGGCGGTTGCAAAAGAGCGCGGGTGGGCGCGACGGCGAAAACGGCGTAGCGGTGCTGATGCGGTATACGCTACGGCTGCTCACGCTGCAACAGTTCCAGCGCGCCGCCACGCTGATCTGCGCCTGCGAGCAGATCCGCCTGGGCGATACCGCAAGGTGGGGCGAAACGCCCTTCCGTCTGGGTCTTTGGGTAGGACGCAAGACCACGCCTAACCGCACGTCTCAATCAGCGGAAGTGGTGGAAGCGCTGCGCAGCGGCCGGCGGCCCGTGTTCGGCGTAGGGTCGCCGCACCAGTTCGCGGCGTGCCCGTGGTGTGGCGCGGTGATCGACCCCGGACAACACATTGTGGTGGAGCACTACCCGGCGGGGCGGGCGCGCACCTTGATCTACTGCGGCGATGCGCGGGGCCAGTGCGAGTTCTCGCGCCGCAAGTCGCCGGACGAAGGTCTGCCGCTGCTGGTAGTGGATGAGGAGATCTACCGGCAACCGCCCGCCATGCTGATCGCCACTGTGGACAAGTTCGCGCAGATGGCCTGGCAGGGGTCGGTTCAGACGCTGTTCGGGCAGGTGACCGGATGGTGCCCGCGCCACGGGTTCCGCTCACCCGAGTTGGAAGATACAAACTCGCATCAGGCAGCGGGGAGGTTCCCGGCGACTGCGACGCGACCGCATGCACTGCTGCGCCCGCCGGACCTGATCATTCAGGATGAGCTGCACCTGATCAGCGGTCCCCTGGGCAGCCTGGTGGGGATTTACGAGGGAGTTGTGGATCAACTGGCCACCTGGGAAGTGGATGGGAAGAAGGTGCGTCCCAAGGTAATCGCATCGACAGCAACGGTGCGGCGTGCGGCGGCGCAGGTGTCGGCGTTGTTCAACCGCCAGGTGCGCGTGTTTCCGCCGCCGGGGCTGGAGGCCGGCGCCAACTTCTTCTCGCGCGAACTGCCGGTGAGCGATGCGGCACCGGGACGCTTGTACGTGGGGGTGTGTGCGCCGGGGCGGAGGTTGAAACCGGCACTGATCCGCGTCTACGTGGCGGCGCTGGCTGCCGGTCAGACGCTCTATGAGAAGTACGGAGATGCTGCCGACCCGTTCCTGACCGCAGTGGGCTATTTCAGCTCCCTGCGCGAATTGGGGGGCATGCGGCGCCTGGTGGATGACGACGTGCGTTCGCTGCTCACGCAGATTGGCTCGCGCGGGCTGAAGAAGCGGAACTTGCGGCTGCCGCACGCTGTGGAGGAATTGACTTCGCGCAAGTCGGCCACCGAGATCCCAGAAGTGTTGGAGCGGATGAAGGTCAAGTTCCCGCCGTTCGGGCAGCCGGCGCCGAAGCCGCCGATTGACGTGCTGCTGGCGACCAACATGCTCTCGGTGGGGGTGGATG
>Ga0210402_10005118_pt1 | contig 11807 bp, 12 predicted proteins | sample IncBWC7MmetaG_FD_161055 | JGI IMG/M metagenome (GOLD analysis project Ga0210402, IMG submission 161055) | Forest soil microbial communities from Barre Woods Harvard Forest LTER site, Petersham, Massachusetts, United States - Inc-BW-C-7-M | ecosystem: Environmental > Terrestrial > Soil >... | reverse complement strand
GGAGTCGAACAACCTGTCGGCCGTTCGCTTTGCTGAGTCGTTCATTGACTGCATCACAGATTTTGTGCAGGATCGGCCAGCTTGGCTGAACCTGGTTGCTGCACCCATTTCCTTACATCGTGCAAAGTCCGCTAGGAACGCTCTGCGCTCGACCATTGCCGATGCATTTCGAAGCAAGAACCCGTTCCTTTCGCCAGAACGGGCCTTACTCGCCGCCAACGTTGCGGTTCAGATCGTAAAAGGCATGAAGACACTTTGGCGGGAGACAGAGGCGAAATCACGAGATCTCGTTGCAGCAGAGTTTCGAAAGGTGCTCACTTCGTATTTAGAAGGGGTCTTATCCGAAAGAGAGCGGGCTAAATCTTGATCCATTCATGATCCACGAAACGTTCCTATACCTTACTGAAACTGCTTTCGGAAGCCATCCGTGTCGCGTAGTTTCAGCAACTTCTTTCACGGCGGTAACACGGGTTCAAATCCCGTCGGGGACGCCAAACCTTTTCAGGAATTTGCAGCCAATCGCCGGGATTGCTGTAGGCACAAAAAGGCACAACTCTGACCGGATTCCGACGAGCTTCGCTGTTCCATCACCACTGTTTTCGCCTATTTTGGGCATATTTTCACAGGCACAAAAAGGCACATGCGCACCTATATGCCTATCAGCCGACGGCCGCACTCGATGCACGCAACAGCGTTATGACGTCACTCTGAGCTTTACGTTTGTGAAGTGTGACTGCTTGCGTATAGGTATCGAGCGTGACCCTGCAGGAAGCGTGACGGAGTAGTTCTTGGGTGACCTTTATATCCGTCCTGTTCTGTCTCAGCAGTGAGGAATACGTGTGGCGGAATGTGTGCCAGCCGATCGGCTTCACGATCCCGACCTTCAACGCGGCTGGCCGGATGATAGTTCGCATAATGCACTGGCCCCAATAAGGATTTCGACCGCGGGTAGCAGGACTTGCGAATACCCAATCATCCAGCCCTTTGTATCTTGTTTGCTGACGCCATAGCAGGAGAGCGTCGGCCAATCGGGGATCTAGTGGGATCGGTTTCTGGGAAGCTTCGGTTTTGCACGGACTGATTACCTGAAAAACTATCGACCGAACGATGCTGACTTCATTGGTCTGGAAGTTAACATCTCGCCATTTCAGGGCAAAAAGCTCGCTCATCCGCAGACCCGTGCCGAACGCCATCAGTACAAGCGTTCTTTCCCGAAGCGCCAACGCGGACAGTAGACGCTGAACATCCATGGGCGTCAAAACGACTGGGACGGCCTTGCGCTTCGCACTTTGTCGCACGAGCTGAATTGGATTGCGGTCACAGATCTGGTAGCGGATTCCATGATTGAAGACAACGCTCATTAAGTTCCGGATCTTGGCGCAGCTCGCCCTCGCCAACGTCAGAGACCTGAGCCAGAGTTCGACTTCTCCAGCGTTAACGCGCACCAACGGATAGCTTCCCCACCGACGCAAAATCCATTTCTTCAGATAACCCTCGTACGTCACCTTGGTGGAGTACGTTTTCCAAACGGTGTCAGGTCTCAGTTCGCGCTGCCTGTAGTGTTCAGTCAGCTCGGAAACCGTGGTGACGTTCGCTTTAACTCGGGCATCGCCCGCGTTGATGTCAATGCATAACGCCGAAACCGCCTGGCGCGCGGCCGCTTCGTCCACCAGCCGGTCGACTGAGCCCAGCACGATTCTTCGATGTGTCCGCTTGCCATTGCCAGCGAGTTCTCGCCAGCGGAATTCCCAAACAGCCGGTCCTTTTTGCCGCTCCGCTCGTATCAAGCTTCCGTTTTGCATGGTCTTCTCCTCATTCGCATTTGTGGCGCTCTTACAGGCACAATTCAGGCACAAATTGTGTTCCGGCAGCGACAGAAATAGGCGATAAATATTGGGAAAGGCGCGCGAGGTTATTGCTTTGCTGCGGAGACAATCTGCGTCAGTGAAGGACAGAATGTCGCAAATGTGACGGGTTGGTTGCTACGCCTGCTGGCAAATCGCAATTGAATCGTTCGCTGACCCCCGACGCAATTGCTACAATTCCCGCGTGAGTTCCAGAATCGTTCTTTTCGCGACCTTCATTGTTGCCCTGCTTATATCCGCCAGATCGCAGCCCCGAGTATCGAACAGCGCAGCCTCCGGAGATGGTCCCTGCCGGTCACAAATTGCTGTGCATGGAGCAGCCCCACACAATGGAATTGTGATGAACGGGATCGACGTGCTCGAACAGGATGGTTTCCGGGAAGTCCGGGGTTCCGACCCGTCCTCCCCACGCGCAGTCGGTGTTATCACCAACCACACTGGTTTCGATGTCGAGGGCCGCAGGACGATCGATATTCTCGCCAAAGCGCCCGGCATCAGCCTCGTGGCGATATTCAGCCCCGAACACGGCGTGACCGGAGAACTCGACATCAATTCGGTGGGCGATTCTGTCGATCGCGCCACCGGCGTACCCATCTACAGCATCTATGGCGACACGACGGCGAGCCGGCATCCATCCGAAAGCATGCTCCGGAAGCTGGATGTCCTAGTGATCGACATCCAGGACATCGGCTCCCGTTTCTATACGTACGAGTCTACCCTGGGTTACACGCTTGAATCGGCAGCGATCACCGGCACCGAGGTTGTTGTGCTCGATCGGCCGAACCCTTTAACCGGCATGCATGTGCAAGGACCTGTCTCGGATGGCAAGCACCTCAACTTTGTCGATTACACGACGGAACCGATTCGACATGGCATGACGATGGGCGAGTTGGCAAAGATGTTTAACAGCGAGCGCCATATCAACGCCAAGCTCAGTGTGGTTCCCGTAAAGGGATGGACGCGCAGTGACTGGTTCGATTCCACCGATCTGGTTTGGATCAACCTGTCGCCGAATATGCGGAATATGAATGAGGCCGAGCTGTACACCGGGATCGGGATTTTGGAGTACACGAATGTATCCGTCGGTCGCGGCACGGATACGCCGTTCGAGGTGTTCGGTGCGCCGTGGATCAAACCACGCGAATTCGCGCAGTATCTGAATGCACGCCAAATCCCAGGTGTCCGATTCGTGCCAACCTGGTTTACACCCGCCAAAGATGCCAAGTTAGGCGGACAGCGCGTGGGAGGGGTGCAGATGATCGTGACTGACCGGTCTGTTCTCGATGCACCGGAACTTGGATTGGAACTTGGCTCCGCGCTGTTGAAGCTCTATCCCGCGGATTGGGAGTTGGATCGATTGATCGACTTGCTGGGGAATGAGTCGATCTTGGCTGAGCTTAAGTCCGGCAAAGATCCACGGTGTATTGCCGAGGACTATCAGCCCGATCTGCAACAATTCATGCGGGTCCGGCAGAAGTACCTGATCTATGCCGATCAATAAATGTTGACTGATAACAGTCCGCGATCTTCAAAAGGGTTCAAATCCCGCCGGGGACGCCAATTCAATACCTTACAGAAGAATTGTCTACTCTCTGTTTAACAAGATCATCAGAAACTATGGGTTCCCTGAACCTTGATGAAAGACGATGGATCAGATCCAAAGTCTGAGTCGCCTCACGCATCCCTCAATTGGGGAGTCGGTTCGTCCATCACTAGAAGCGCGTTTAGAACGAAGCCGCGTTGCGGCAGACGCTTTCGCGTGTATGGTGTCGGCAGCAGTGGTGGGAGGATAAAGTTGGGTCATAAGGAGCTAACCTATGACCCACCTTCGCAAAATGATGCTCGAAGAACTCGAGCGTCGTAATTACGCTCAGACTACCATAAGCAGCTACATCCGAACCATCGAGGATTTCGCGCGTTACTTTCGGCGCCCTCCTGATCAGCTCGCTCCTGAGCACATCCGCAAGTACCAAGCGTATCTGTTTCGCGAGAAAAAGCTAGCCGCGTCCACCGTGACGCAACGACTGGCGGCTCTACGGTTCTTCTTCACTCAGACGATTAAGAAAGCCTGGAGCGTGGCCGATACACCTTATCCGAAGAAGATGCGACACCTGCCCAGCATCTTGAGCCCAGAAGAAGTTGCCCACCTCATCGATTCGTCTCAGACCCAGTTTCATCGCATGGTATTAATGACGGTCTATGCCACCGGGGTACGGCGGTCCGAGTTGACTCGCTTGCAAATCCCCGATATCGACAGCCGCCGCATGGTCATCCACATCCGCGGCGGGAAGGGGCGGCAGGACCGAGATGTCATGCTCAGTCCCACGCTGCTGCAAGCCTTGCGCAACTACTGGCGTGGGCTGAAGCGCAAACCCAAAGACTGGTTATTCCCGGGCGGACGCTGGCACACCGCCAATCATCCCATCACTCCCAAGGTAGTGTGGAATGCGTGCCAACGTGCCGCCCGGCGGGCGGGCCTTCAGAACCGGGTTCATCCCCACACCCTGCGCCACTGTTTTGCTACCCACTTGCTAGAAAACGGAGCAGATCTGCGCACCATTCAGCTGCTCCTGGGACATCACGATCTGAAAGAAACCACGATCTATCTCCATCTCTCCCAACGGCACCTCAACGCAACCGCGAGTCCTCTGGACTCGCTCAAGCTGAAAGACAAGGTACCGCAGAGCGATTAGATGAACCGGCCACCACTCGAGGTGGCCGATCTGGTTCGCGCCGCGGGACGCGCTTTCCTCGAACGCAGCCGTAAATGGATCACCTGGCAACACCTCAAAGTGTTGCGGGCCATCGCGCGCTGTCGCACCGCCGCCTTGGGCGGGCATCTCGATGAGTGCACCGACTGCGCGTACCGTCCGCCCATCTCCTACAACAGCTGCCGGAACCGGCACTGCCCGAAGTGTCAAGCCAACGCCCGCGACCGTTGGCTCGAAGCGCGTCGTCAGGAGCTTCTCCCTACGCGCTACGTCCATGTTGTCTTCACCCTACCTCATGAACTGGCGCCGCTCGCCTTGCAGAACAAGAAAATCCTGTACCATCTGTTGCTGCAGACCAGCGCCGAAACCCTCCTCCAAGTCGCTCGCGATCCCCAACATCTCGGCGCCGAGATCGGCTTCTTCAGTGTGCTCCACACCTGGAATCAAAAACTCGAACATCACCCGCATGCCCATTGTGTGGTGCCCGCCGGCGGATTATCGCCCGATCACTCGGTTTGGGTTTCATCGCGCTCTCGCTTCTTTCTTCCCATCCCCGTGCTCCGAAAGGTTTTTCGCCGTAAGTTTGTCAACGCTCTGAAACGCAACTTCCGTCAGGGCAAACTTGGTTTCCATGGCAATCTGAAGCCCCTCGCTCACCCCAAAGCCTTCTCCGCCTGGTTGCGAACCCTATACCGACACCACTGGCACGTCTACTCCAAACGCCCCTTCGGAGATGCAGAGCAGGCGGTGCGCTATTTAGGCCGCTACACCCATCGCGTCGCCATCTCCAACCATCGACTCGTTGCTTTCATCGACGACGAAGTTACCTTTCAATGGCGCGACTCCGCTCACAACAATGAACAGAAGTTGATGACCCTATCCCTGGATGAGTTCTTGCAGCGCTTCCTGTTGCATGTGCTTCCCAAAGGCTTTGTCCGCATTCGCCACTTTGGTTTCCTTGCCAACCGCCGGCGCGCCACCCTCCTGCCGCTTTGCTTTCAACTACTCGGAGCAGTACAGCCACCGCAGACCGAACCAGAAGATTCCCCCAACCAGGAACCCAGCCCGCTTTGGCTCTGTCCCAAATGCGGCGGCCGCATGGTGGTCATCGAGAGACTTACTGCTGCCCAGATCCAACTCCGTTCTCCACCCGCTCTCCCCGGAGTCGCCGCATGATACGACTATTCCGATCTCCCTTATCCGGTGCCTCTAACCACCTGCCGCCGTGGTGCGCCCTTCTTGCCCCCAAGCCAGCTCCCCATTTCCAACCTCGCCTCAAACTCTTGCCCCGACCCCACACAAACTACAACCAAACCAATCCTGCCTCCTCCCTTGTTACCTCCACTCCATCTTCCCGAAGCCTTTCTCATCACCCCAACCCCATTCAATTTGCATAATTGCCTCCCCACCGGCGGCTTCCTTCAAACAGCTGTATCGGACGCGCCCCGCACGACGTCCCCGCACCTACCTGCCTTCTTGCAATGGGGCGCATCCGATACAGCACTAGCGTTTACCAGGACCTGAGGTCGTTCCTGGGATCGGTACTGTTGCCATACGGCTATATTTAGTGGAACGCCAGAGTGCCATCGGACCAATAGGGCACTTCGATTGGCACGGTCCGCAGCGGCGGCAGCTCTTTATTCAGTGGACTATCTGGTTTGTCAGGGTCCGGGAACCAGATAGATGTCGAAGAAATGGGTGAGTTCGGATCATCGGCGTTCAATTCAGCAGGATCTTTCATCGGCAAGAAGAACATCACGTGGCATAAATTGTGTGAATTGCCCAAATGGGTAAGGTATGCATCCTTGGACATCATATAGCTCATTGCCCCCGGCTCCACCGGCGGAATCTCCTTCTTCGCATACGCCTCTTGAATGCCCGCGATGCGCTCTTTTACGGAGGTCACTCCAGCGAGCGTCATTTCCGTCAGCTTACGAAAAATCGGCAGGATCGACCGCACAGCCGCTGGATTGAGGCAAATCGCCCCTCTCTGCTTCGGACTCCAGACGTCATAAAAGTCAATGCTGGCCGTCCATGACGGCCCCGCCATGCACACAAAACCGTTTGTACCTTTGACCGCTGTTTCCCAGCCTTTGGGCGTCAGCACCAAAACAGACGCATCCTTTGAAATGCCCTCCGGAGCAGCGCTTCGCGCCAGCGCGATTGCCGCATTCCGGTCCATTAAATACTGCGAAAGTGGCAGCATCTTCGGATAGGGCCTCTCTGCCTCCTGTGCCCGCGTGCTCACAGTCATGCTCAGCAAACTCACGAGCGCAAGCGCTCCCACTGCAACTCTGGCTGCAATCTTTTCGATCTTTGCAAATCGCATCATGCTCCTTTTCGTTTCCTTCCTGCCGAAGATGTGTCCGCAACTGCTCAAGGCTCGATGCTTAGCTTGCTTGGCGCGGAGTATTGCCCAGTAGGTTTCCACCGCCCCCGAGCACTCACCAGGAGCCCAGGGCTTAAGATATTGAAGGCCGGATCGCTTGGCTGCGGACCTGCTGCTGAGACGCTATGCAACCGAAGGTCCAAACTCAAACCCTTTCATTTGCAGTGGCTTAGGGCGGCGTTGATCTGCCGAAATTATGGGTTTCTGGATAAGTCCCAGTAAGTCCTAGTGTTGTATCAGAAGCCACCGCAGAGGAGAAGTTAGGAGCCTCATCAGAATCTGCGCGGTCGCTTTTGATACAACGCTAGGACTTCTGGGGAGTCAGCGAGATTCCTTTGACGCCAGATGCGGACGGGACCATGACATTGCTTGGAGAAAACCACAACCTGCTCCGCCTCTGCCATTCTTCTTCGGCATGGACTTACTTCTCTGACACCTGCTTTAGGACCGATAACCAGAGGTCATGACCCCTATGCATAGCGTTAGGGTCCTTCTTGCGGAACTCCGCCGCTCCCGGTCCTCTCACGACCTCTTCGGTGACGACACGACAACCCTCAGGTTCTTTGAGCAAAAGAAAAGTATGGTAGGCATCCATACCTGTTCCTTGACCGAACCAGCCGATACGCGAATCCGGCGCAAACTCATGTACTCGGCTCTCAATGTGCACGCCGAACGTATCCCATGAGAATTGTGTGTCCTGGTGAAGCCTGCCGTCAGTACTGTTCAGCAGTTTCACATTCCGTGAATTCGGATACCATTCAGGCCAAGTCTGCGCCTGAACGAGATGCTGCCAGACAATCGAGCAGGATGCGTGGATCAGCAACTCGTTATGAGCGAATAGGTCCGCGTCCGCCGGGGTGTGTCCAGCCGGCCAATGGATTTCAGAAGAGCGTAACGGCCAATCGGGATTGTCGACCTGCGAAGTCTGTCCGAATGCGGGCGCCCTCATCATGCCGGCAGTCAGGACGCCCATGACCAGCGATGTCAGTGCCAGCGTTGCGATTCGCTTCGTAGAACGCATAATCATCTTCCTCCTCTTCAGTGTGTTGGAATTACCGCAACGCTAAACCAGGACCGTACCCCCATCGACCACAACGGTCTGGCCAGTGCTGAATCCTTCCTTCATCAAAAACAGATAAGCTTGCGCGATGTCATGAGCTTCGCCGACTCGTCCCACAGGCAGACGCTTGCCAACACTTTCAAAGAGCTGCTCCCTTTCTTCTGAGCTCATGTTCTGCCACAGGTTCGTCCGGACGACTCCAGGGGACACGGCGTTAACCCGGATCGGCGCCAGTTCAATCGCCAGGGCCCGTGTTAAAGCTTCGATAGTTCCGCAGACGCTTGCAGCAATGACCCATCCACTGTGCGGGCGGCGGCCAGCGACTCCCGTCGTGAGGACGATAGAGCCGCCCTTTCGAATTTGTGGACTCCCGTGCTTGACCGTGGCAAGTGCAGACCAATAACGCAGTTCAAAAGCGCGTCTCGCCCGCTTGAGATCTGTCTTAGCAAGCTCGTTCAATTGCAGGCTGTCACCTGCAGTGAAGACCAGGTGATCAAAGCCGCCAAGGTTCGTGAAAAAGCTTTCCACAGCCTTTTCGTCCGAGAAGTCAACCGCCTGTCCCCGTGCTTCTCCTCCTCCGATAGATTTAATGGCTTCCTGAACTCGTTCGGCGCTGCTGGAGACGATCACAACGTCGGCCCCCTGCGATGCCGCCTCTTCGGCGACTGCCAAGCCGATCCCCGACGACCCACCTACGATGACTACCCGCTTATTCTCGAAACCGTTTTCTCGTGGCATTGAATTCTCCCTCTGTGCAGTTCTGTCGACTTACACAGCTACAGATGAGCAGACACATGCATGCGAGTCATGCATAATGAGCATGATGTCTATGCGTTTAGAGAAATTGCGTCAGGCTGATTTGAATCTCCTGGTTACGTTTGCTGCGATTGCCGAGGAGAAAAGCATCACCGCAGCAGCATCCCGCCTGTTCCTCAGCCAGCCCGCCGTGAGCCGGGCCTTGCAGAGGGCACGCGCGATGTTTCAGGATGATCTTCTCGTTCGATCGCCGCATGGCTTCGAACTCACTTTGCGAGGTCGAAAGATTCTTGAGGAGCTTGAGGGACTTCTGCCCAGGATGGAGAATCTCGTTGCGCCGGCTGCGTTCGATCCCACCCGAGAGAAAAGCCATTTCCGCATCTCAGGCCCGGATAATGTTTGTACCGTGGTGCTCCCGCGCTTGTGCCGGCAATACGCGAACGGACGCTATCAAGTGCAGTTTGAATTTCTTCCATGGCAGAGCGGCATCCCGGAGCTAGTGGAGCATGGACAACTCGATCTTGTTCTCCGCAACGATGAGGGGCTCCTGCCATCGCACTTCCAGTTGGAAAGGCTCTACAAAGAAGATTGGATTTGCGCCGTGGCGCGCGAGAGCCACTTTGGCGACCGGCTGATACTTAAGCAATACCTGGCCGCGAGCCACATCGTGGTTTCCCCCTATGAAGGCGTGCAAACAATTCCAGACAAGCAACTGGCCGCTCTCGGTGCAAAACGCAGCTCTTGTATTCGGGTGCCTTACTTCGGCGTCGCGCTGCAATGCCTTCCCGGCACGGAACTGGTCCTTACGCTAACCGGCGGCATGACATCAGTTATCAAACACGATCGCAGGTTGCGCCTCGTGAAAGCACCGAAAGAATTGCACGCGTTTCATTTCCTCATGGCCTGGCATCCGAGGCTCAACTCCGACCCGCGTCATGTATGGCTTCGTGGTGCGATGCGATCAACAACCGGGGCTCTGGATGGGTAAGCGGAATAGGAAAAAATGTCAGTTTTATTGATTTTCCGAATTTCGGACGGCTCCAACAAGAAAAGTGATCTGAAGTCGGCTTGTCGGAAGGCACCGATTGCTTCCCACAGCCGGCCTATTTCGGAACTTTCTGAAGATATACTGAGTCGCGCTCCTCGCGATGCCCTACGGTCGGGGCCTCGACGATGTTGCGGTAGGGAGGACTGTCAATTCGGATGGTGGCGGGGTACGCGGAACCTATTGCGGCAGAATAGTTTCTGGTTGCGGAGGGCAGATTTGAACTGACGACCTTCGGGTTATGAAATTGAAGGTCACGTGGGCCACAAGATCAGCTGTTTGATCGCTTCGTTCCTCGGCTTCTGGGCCGCAAAGGTCTGAGCCGTTCCTTCTAGGAGCAATCAGTAGCCACCAAAGCCGCGGGTGCCCCATCACGCGTGGACAAGTTGATGAACACGACGCACGTGGATTTGCCTCTCACGTTTGCGCGTTTGCGCAATGTCGTAGGAGGCTTGCATGCGCATAAGCGTATCCATTTTCACGCCAAAGGCCTTCTCAATCCGAAGTGCCATATCTCCAGAAAGGCCAGCCTTACGGTTAAGGAGGCTGGAGAGTGCCGGACGCGAGACGTGAAGCGCCGCTGCGGCTGCGGTAACCGACAGACCCACAGGTTCGATGATCTCCGTGCGAATAAAATCGCCGGGGTGAGGCGGGTTCTTCATAGGCATGGTTTCTGCTCCCTTCATCTTAATGATAGTCTTCCAAATTCAGATCGCAGATTTCGCGCTCCGCGGTATCAACGCGAAATGTTAGGCGACGGTTGCGCGTGACGCTGAGGCTCCAAGTTCCTTTACGATCGCCTGTCAACGTGTGTACCTTCCACGAGGGAAGGGCACGCAACTCTTCCGGCTCCTGCATGTCGTCAAGAAAGGCCAACATCTTCCGGAGCTTGTCCACAGTGTCGGGCGGCACGCCTTTGGTGCTGTCTTCCGAGTAGAACCGTTTGAGGCCCTTATGGACGATATTCCGTATCTTCACCGGACAGAGTGTAGCCTGTAGCCTAACACTTGTCAAGCTGGACTTCAACTGCGTCCCAAAAAGGAAGCGGCTTAGAAGTGGAGTCTTCTAAGCCGTTGTCTCTAAAACAATGCGCTCATGGTTGCGGGGGGCGGATTTGAACCGCCGACCTTTGGGTTATGCGATCTGACTCACCTTTCGATGAGAGTCGGACTGTACCTTCATCCCTGAGGGATGCTCGCCATCCAGTCTCTACGCCTTCCCCCATCATTCCAGGGGCTTGGTTCGGTCTTGCCTTATCGCTCGCGCGAAGTAGGATCCACCGACTTTGACGAGTGATCTTCCGGTGCATTGCTGCGCCGGACGCCCAATTTGCAAAAGCTCGGTTTCTCTTGGACGAATAACAGTCTATCGTGTTGCGATATAGTTTAGTCTTGACGATGAGTATTTCAACAGCCCACTACCGCGCCCTGGCCGCTCTGCGCTATCAGATACGTCTCTTTCTATCCGATGGCGATGCCGCGGCGCGCCGCGCGGGACTCGAACCCCAGCAGTATCTGTTGTTGCTCGCGGTTCGGGGTCTTCCAAAAGGCGCGAAAGCGACCATCCAGGTACTGGCGGAACGCCTGATGCTCAAGCACAACAGCACCGTGGAATTGATTGATCGGTTGGAGACGCGCGGATATCTGCGCCGAACTCAGAGCCGGGAAGACCGCCGATGCGTCCTGGTGAAACTCCTTCCTCGTGGGAAACAATTGGTGGAACGGGTAGCCCGAGAACGGCTTACGGAAATGCGCGCAGGAGGAGTAGCACTATCCGAGGCACTGGATATGCTTATGGGACGCAGCCGAAGTCAGTAGGGTAAATGTGAAAAAGAGTGCGCAGCCGAGCGGAGGCAAAAGGGCGTGGAAGAAAATCGTGAGCAAGAATAGTGAGACAAAACTGGCGGACAACGAGACGGCGCCAAACAAGAAGGATCGCAACGATGAGTTGGGTGACTTCACAACTACGTGGCGTGTCGTTC
>Ga0210402_10005117_pt1 | contig 11808 bp, 11 predicted proteins | sample IncBWC7MmetaG_FD_161055 | JGI IMG/M metagenome (GOLD analysis project Ga0210402, IMG submission 161055) | Forest soil microbial communities from Barre Woods Harvard Forest LTER site, Petersham, Massachusetts, United States - Inc-BW-C-7-M | ecosystem: Environmental > Terrestrial > Soil >... | reverse complement strand
GGCGGCTACCTCACGGCGGAGCTCGGCCGCGTCGCCGCCGCGAGCCCGCTGCTCGGGGAGGTCCGCGGCGCCGGCCTCTACCTGGGCGCCGACGTGGTCGACCCGGCGACCGGCGCCCCCTCAGGCGCCCGCGCCGCCGCCATCGTCAACGGCATGCGCGACCGCCGCGTCCTGATCAGCGCCACCGGCGCGCTCGGCCACACCCTCAAGATCCGCCCCCCGCTCCCGTTTAGCCGCGCCAACGCTGACCAGCTCCTCGAGGCCCTCGCCGACACCCTCGCCGGTAAAATGCACTTATCATGTTAGCCATGGTGAATCGCAAGAGCGTGGGCTTCGAGGCGGTGCTATTCGACTTCCACAATACTCTGTTTCGCTTCCAAAGCGACGCCACGTGGATTCGCGCGAGCGCCGATACGTACGGTATGCCAATGACCGATTCCCAGGCGGCATCGCTGGCAGTTCGCATCGATAACGCGCGCCGACTACCGGAGGTGGTCGCCCTGGAGCGAGAACATGACCTATCTCCGCAGGCACACCGGCGGTCCACAACCGTATGGCTGCGATTGGCCGGCCTTCCTAGTCAGCTGGTCGATGCGCTATACGAGCGCCTTGTGGCCGCGATGTCCTGGCAGCCATTCGCGGACGTGGAGCCTGTGCTACGCGAGTTGCGCCATATCGGCATCGCAGTCGGCGTCCTCAGCAACACCGGTTGGAATCTGCGCGAGACATTCGCCTACCACAGGCTACGGAATTATGTGGACGAATTTACGCTATCCTGCGAGACAGGACTACGGAAACCGGATAGCGCGATCTTCAGACATGCGTGCGCTAGCCTGAGCGCCGACCCTTTCCGAACTCTTATGATAGGCGACAATCCCGGCACAGACGGCGGTTGCGTGACGGCCGGGCTATCGGGCTATCTCCTGCCACCTCCCCGCGCCGGTCAGCTTAGGGGGCTGGCAGCCGTGCTCCGCCTCGTCGGCGTGACTGCCGGGGAAGATGAAACAAAGCTGAACCTGTGAGCAGATCTCCGCAACATATACCCCCTTGCGGAAAGCCGTCAGCCTAGCTACCTTTGGTGTCAATGATTGCTTCAACTAAAGGATTGGGCTTGCAGGTTCAAATCTGCGCGTGGGCAGTGAAAATCGGGGGCTAGGTTAAAATGCGGCTTCTTACTTGCAGCAATAGCGCGCCACGTCTGATATCAGACGGTGGCATGCTGAAACCATCACCTGATGTCCCCGGCGGTCTCGTCCCGATCATAGCCGCGCTGCTCCAGGAGGTTGGCGGGCACTGGATATTTGCGGCGCCAGGAGGAGACCGGCGTACAGAGATGAACATGCCCCCGGTTCAGCGGGAGAGCCCATGGCATCCGCTCCCGCTGGACGAAGGCCTCTTTGAGCGCCAGCGTGAATCCATCAACATCAGGACCCTGCTGTGGCTTTTCCATTATCTGCATGACACCTCCGTTCAGCCGTCCTTTGACCAGAGCACGAAACCAGCGTGGCAAGCATACCGTCAGGTGAACAGGGAATTCTCTGACGTTCTCGTGAACCTTCACCAAAACGACAGCGACGAGGTCGTTCTGGTCAACGACTTTCACTTGATGCTGGTGCCGCTGATGTTCTCGGACAGCACTCAGAAACGGAACAGCACACTGGCTTATTTCCATCACGTGCCATGGTGCGAGCCAGATTATTTCGGGATACTGCCTGAGTGGATGAGGTCCGAGATCTTGCGCAGTCTGCTTCGCTGCGATTTCGTCGGCTTCCACTGCAGGCGGTGGGGGGACGCATTTCTCGCATGCTGTCATCGTTTCCTGCCAGACGCGGAAGTGGTCGGCCGCACCGTTGCCTATCGGGACCACGAGACTGTCGTCGCCACTGCACCAGGACCCATTGACGCCCAGGTGCTTGCCGAGCTTCGTGACCAGCCTGAAACGGAACGATGGCGGAATGTCCTGCTAGAGCGGGCATCCGGCCGTGAGATCATCACTCGGGTAGACCGGATTGATCTGTGGAAAAATCTTATCAGGGGCTTCTCCGCCTACGAGATGCTGCTGCGACAGAACCCGTCTCTCGTCGCTGACTTCTGGTTCTGCGCCATCGTAACGCCGCCACGTCTGCTCACAGACCGGCACAAGAACTATCAGGCCTTGTGTGAGGAGACTGTCAAGAGAATCAACGAGCAGTACTCCGGAGAGCGCGAAGCGATCGGCCTCATATATTGGGATGGCAGCGGAAGACAAAGAAATCGGGCAGCAGCCGCTCTTACGATAGGTGCCGCGACGCTTGTGAACCCCACGTACGACGGCCTCAATATGGTAGCGAAGGAATCGATAGTCCTCAATCCGCGAGCGCCTCTCTTGCTCTCCGTGAACGCCGGGGTGTACCCGCAGCTCGCGACTTGCGCTACAGCGATCCAGCCGTTCGATGTGGCGGCGACGGCAGCGGCCCTTGCCCAAGTGACTGAGGGACGCGCAGCCAGCCAGCCGGACGCTGCCGATACATGCCTCGCTTCGGTGCAGGGCGAGAATGCCGCCAAATGGCTGCAGGCGATCCTCACGAGATCGCAACGGAATGACCTTTAACGTGCCCTGCTAGAAACCAGAAAATCGGGGAGTCTGATGGATGCACAAAAGACGCGACCAGTCGTACCTTCGCGGCTAGGAATAGGGCCGATGTCGCGCAATGTGGTCGACGCGGCAATCCGGCTTGCCTACCGGCATCGTCGCATAGTGATGATCATCGCCAGCCGAAGCCAGGTTGAGAGCGAGGATTTCGGGTGCGGGTACGTGGAGGGATGGTCGACAGCGAGCTTCATCAGCTACATCCGGTCGATGGATCCCGCGAGCCTGATACAGATATGCCGCGACCACGGCGGCCCGTGGCAGCATCCCGCGGAAACGAGCGGGCGGCTCGGCGAGGCACAGGTCATGAGTCGTAGTCTTGGGTCGCTCTTGCAGGATATCGAGCATGGCGCCAACATCATTCACATTGACACGTCACGCGAGGCTGACGGCCCAGCTCCCTTCGAACAAGCGATCAGCCGCCTAGTAAAGCTTTACGGGGAATGCGACCAATTCGCCAGGGCGCACAGCAAGAAGATCCGGTTCGAAGTGGGACTAGAGCAGCAGAGCGATGCCGTTGACGACCCGAAAAAGTTTCGCACGAAATTGACTCGTATTTTGGAGGAGCTGCAATTCGAGTCGCTGCCTTTGCCAACATTTGTCGTCGGCCAGACGGGAACCAAAGTCGTGGGAACCGAAAACCGAGGGCAACTGGTGTCCGATCCGGCCGGGGTGGGCGTGGAGATAAACCAGCTCGCCAAGATCTGCTGGGAACATGGGGTAGCCCTTAAAGCGCATAATAGCGATTACCTGCCTAGTCGCGTCATGTCGCATTTGATGATCAATGGCGTCGATGCCCTTAATATCGCGCCTGAGTACGGCGTGGCCGAAACCAAGGCCTTCCTTGGATTGCTTGAGGAACTCGGACTCACTAGGCTCCGTGACGAGTTTCTCGCACTCGCCTACGATTCCGGATCGTGGCGTAAGTGGTTCGATGGCGAAAACGCCACAGACCTGGAGCGGTCCATCGCAGCTGGCCACTATGTCTTCGCGACCGATGCCTTCCGTGACATCAAGCGCCAAGCCGACGTCGCCTGTCAAGGCATAGCGACGACGGTGGATGCCGTGCTCGGAGCTGCCCTGGACACGGTGATGGAGCGCCATGCGGCAGGAGTATGGTACTGCGCAGATAAGGAGACTTAATGGAGTGCCTCATGTCACTGCTCGCCGCGGGGTCAGATCTAGCCTCAGCGAAGGTAGTACGAAAGCACTGGGGAGAAGAACGATGGCTGGTGCCCGAAGGCAGCCCGTTCGGCTTCAAGGTAATTTCGGTACTCGCGGGAAAACGTACCAGCCTGCAGTATCATAACCACAAAGAGGAGGCAAACCTGATCCTCTGCGGAAAGGGACGTCTCTATACCGGTGGCAGCGGCGGCGAGCCACTAGTGGAGTCGGAGCTTGCGCCTGGCCAGATCGCTCACATACGCCCTGGGATGATTCACAGAGTCGAGGCGGTCACCGATCTGCTGATCGTCGAGGTGTCGACCCCGGAGTTGGATGATGTGGTCCGGCTCGCAGATGATCTCGGACGCGGCGACGGCCGGATAGAGGCGGAGCACTCGGGATGACACAAGACAAATTCGCAAACGGAGTCCAGCATGTGGCGCATCGGTATCCTGTCCGCGACTGGCACGGCGCGTAAGCGAACAGTCCCCGCGCTGCGCGGCTCAAGCCTATGCCAGGTCACCGTCGTCCACGGACGCAGTCTCAGTCAACTTCGTCAGACAGTGGGCGTCGATGCGGATATCCGGCTGGCGACAAGCGAGCAAGAATTCGCTGAACTACGGCAATACTACGATGTAATATTTATTGCCTCACCGCCTTTTCTGCATCCGTCCCACATCGAGCTGGCTATCCATCTCGGGATGCCGGTTATCTGCGAAAAGCCCCTGATCGTACAGCGAGATTCATTCGGGCCGCTCATGGCGAAGATAACAGAATCGGGAATACCATTTATGCTGGCTCATCACATCAGGCATCAGCCTGCTATCGCCGAGATCGCCGAGATCGTGAAACGTGGCCGTTTCGGTGCGCCGGTGGCGGCAAACCTCCAATGGTGTTTCATGATGAATCACGCCGCGCCGAGTGCGCTGTGGAAACTCGACGGTCAACTGGGGGGGTCGAATGCCATGTTCGACTGCGGAGTTCACGCTATCGACACGGCGGTCCACCTCTTCGGAAAGCCAGCACGCGTGTCCGCCACCGGATACCACCTCCGAAGCGCTGACACGTGGGATTCCGCCATTGCTGTATTGCAGTACTCAAACTTCTCCGCAACAGTTGTCGCCTCGCAATCCGCGAGTTCCGTCGGAAATGACCTGAGAATCACATTTCAAGAATGTGTACTGCAGGCAAGCGGGTTCTTCGGGGAGAAGGCTGTCCAGTCTGTGGAGATCGTGGGGAGTTCTGGGGGCGAAAAGCTGATCTATGGGTCGGCCGATCTTTACCGTACCGAGGTCGAGGACTTCTGCCGATCGCTGGAGAGGGGCGAGACGATCCCAGGTACCACTGCGGCTGATGCCGCGGCCTGCTCGCGTATCCTGTTCGCGATAGAGGACGCGATTCAGACGGGCAACTCGGTAGAGATTGACTGGGAACCTAATGCGATCTTACAATGTTCCGCTGCCTCCGGATGCTGTGCTCTACGAGATTTATGTGCGATCATTTTTCGACTCAGATGGCGATGGCATTGGCGATATTCCGGGCATCGCGCATAAACTCGATTACCTGGCGGCCTTGGGTGTCGACGGGATATGGTTGACTCCGGTCTTCGAGTCACCCCAGTTCGATTTCGGTTATGATGTGTCGAACTATCTCGGCCTGCACGAGGAGTACGGAACGATATCAGATTTCAAGAATCTCGTTTATGAGGCGCACGAGAGAGGCATCTCAGTAGTACTTGATATGATTCTCGGGCATACCTCTATTAAGCATCCCTGGTTCCGTGAGCATCCCGAGCGGTATCTCTGGTCGAATGCAATTCCTAACAACTGGCTTTCGGTCTTCGGTGGCCCCGCATGGACGCTTGACCAGACAACGGGATTGTACTATTATCACCGCTTTTACAAGGAGCAACCCAACCTCAACTGGAACAGCGCGGAGGTTCGTGTGGCGATGCACGATATTCTCCGGTTCTGGATCGGCCTCGGCGTCGACGGATTCCGCCTCGATTCTTTCGATGGCTTGATCGTAGATGACAAGCTGAGAGATGAACCGCCCTGCCCCGCGGCAAATCTGGAAGGTCGAGAGAATGATACCTGGGCGGAGTTCTGGTCTCTCGAACACGTTTACACGAGCAATCTGCCGCAGGTAGTTCACGAACTATCGCTCCTCACCAAAGCTTTTCCCATGACTTCTTTTTTCGTCGAGGCCGACCTGCCGACCAAAAAACTGGTTCCCTACATTGCCACCGGGGCGAGTGCGTTCGCCTTCGATCTACTGCGTTCTCCAGCTAACGGCAAGGTCCTGGCCGGCATCATCGATGGCGCTGGGGCCGACCGGCCCCTGGCGTGGGCTCTCTCGAACCACGACCAGCCTCGCGTGGCGAGCCGGTGGGGGGCGGAGCTGACCGACGTGGCGGCTACATTGCTGCTGGCGCTGCCCGGTTGCTCTTTCATTTACCAGGGCGACGAGATAGGGATGACGGACGGCGGCAGGGGCCCGGTTCTCCTGGACAAGAGCGGGCGCGATTCGATGCGGCACCCCATGCAATGGGCGGCTGATGGCGGCTTCACCACAGGGACTCCATGGCTGCCTATGTCGGTGTCGGCCGCGTGCAATGTATCGGATCAAACCGGCGATCCCGAGTCTCTGCTGGAGACCTACCGGCTGCTCATAAGTAAACGACGGCTGCTCAGTGGGACGGTCGAGGTGCTCAGTGCAGACGACTACAGGCTGGTGTTCCGACGTGGGAGCGCGACCGTGAATCTTAATCTTGGCGAATCTCCTGTCGAGCTGCAGGGCACCGGCGACCTGCTATTCTCCACGGATCATCGACAGCCCCAGGACGTGCTGCGAGGCCGCTCCGCTGCGATCCTGGCTTCCCTTCATTGACGTAGCAGATACGCATCAGAGGATGCTGCCAGCCGCTGCTATCGCGGCACCGTCAAGGCAGGTATTCAGGCTGAAATCCTTAGTGAACAGCATGCTCGTCCCGCTGGAAACTTCGCGCTCCAAGATCGATCGCACAGTCTCGCCGTAGCCGCGGACGTTGAAGGCACCCCCATGCCCTACCACGACTGTGTCATCCCAGTCCCGTATGAGGTCAAAGGCCACGGCCATCCCTTTGACAACATGCGCTACCACCAGCGCTGAAGCCTGGTATAGACCATAGGCGAGTTCATCCCCTGCGAGATAAGCGGCAGCGATCTCCTTCCCCGTGAGCTCCTGTTCCCGTTTCTGCCGCCATATGTCCTCGATCCCAGCTTTACTCGCCGCAACCCGTTCCAGGCATACATATTGCGCGCCGAACATCCCGCACGGCGTACGCTGATTAAAACGGTTCAAGCTGTCCTCGATCTGAATATGCCCGACTTCGGTCGCATAGAGGACATTATTCTTCAGCACTGCGCCGCCAATTCCGCTGCCGTTGATGACTTATATTACGTTCCTGGCAGCTGGATAGAGTCGGACAGCTTGCACGGACGCGGCAATGGCACCAGCTTCCGCATCATTAGAGAGAGTTATTCGGGAATAAATTTTGGCGAAATCTCCGCCGTATCGCGACTGGAGATCTTGCATGAAGACTGGAACGTTCATGCCGGCCAGAACCTTGGTTCCCTCGATGGGGCCAGCGTATGACACGCCAATCGGCAGTCCCTCAGCGGCTGCCAGCTCCGCGACCTTCTCGAGAGCGTCGACATACCCGGCCCCGGCGGTACGCTCCCTGATCTGTGCAGGCCCCACCCGGCGGAGGATTCCGTGACCGACCGCATATCTGTCCGCCACCAGCTTATCGCCGCCGACGTCGACAGCCATCACGAGTGTTTCGGCTGCTGCATTCAAGGTCTCCAGCGCCGTCCGCGGGTCGAAATCGCGAGCCCTGGTCGCCCGAAGCGACGCGAAAGTGAACCGCGCAATTTGCGAGTCGAGGAGCGGAGTCTTTATACCGTCCAGCATGTTACCCCTCACATGGCATGAACTCTGGCCGACTGGCGTCCCGAATCTGCTGCCCTCCGCAGATTCGCGGTCCGTTGTACATTCTACGGCTGAGCGGTCTTTCTTGATCGACGAGAATTCGAAGGCTGGTTACCCGTGTCGGCGGGCCCGGCTGCCGGAGCGGGGGAAGCGGTTTCCGCGCCCACTTTAGCTGAGTTCATGTGCCGACTTGACGCCTTGCCGCCGGGCGCAGCCTTGCCCTGAGGCAACCCGTTTCCGGCTGGCACCTCAAGGCTACCGGGCGCGGGCGTGCCAGCGGGCCAGGCCATGTCGGCAGGCGGCATCATCTCCCCGATGGGCGCAGCCTCACCAACAGGCATCCCGAGGCCAGCAGGCATACTCTGAGAGGAGACGGACGCCCGGCCGACGTAGTCCGCCTCGATCAGCTGCCGTTCCCGTTTCGTGGTGGTATGAGTCGGAACTCGTTCCAAGACGATGTAGCCCATGGTGGAGCCGATAAAGATGTAGGCCACCAGCGCCAGCCACGCGGCGATGGGACCATAGGATTTGTGCGCGTAGCTGATAGCTATAAAGCTGGTTGCGAAGTAATATGCCGCCGTCAGCAGGTAGAAGGCGTAAACCAGGTACGTATCGACAAGGCGGTTATGTACGGCGCCCATGTGTGTGTCAGGGTGCGACTCGAGCCACGCTTCCCAGCCCTCCTCGCCCATCAGGTCGGGTTCCAGCATAGTCCTGATATAGCGGCCGCAGCGCATGATGCTGTTCCACTGGTTGAGGTACAGCAGAGCGATGACGACGACCGTCATGGGAAGCGTCAGCAGGATAGGTGTGGCCGAGTAGTGCCCCAGTATGCCGACGAGGATCGGCACCAGGGTGGCGCCCCCCACCATTATCTGGAAAGACCGGTTAAGGCAGTCTTCGACTTCCTTGCGCAGAGTCAGGAATTGAAGTTCCTGAAACTTGAGTTTGTCCACGTTAGGCCCCCCACGGCCAGATGAGACGAACCTGACAGCCCCGGAGGGTTCGAGTATCCCACGCCGCCAGCTTTTGTCCACCCCTTGTGGACGGTTTTCTGCTCGGCGGGAAGAGCCTGCGCGTCCGGCCGGCCGGAGCTGGCGTGCCTGTTCCGGGCGCTAGCGGAACCCAAGCCCGGTGCCCTACCCCTTGAGTAAGGTTCTTGTTCCCCCGGCGCCCCGGGCCGGAGCGACGGGGAACGATTCCTATCCTGCAGCGAATACACTGCCCTACGATCCTCATTTTACGGAAGCGGTGCCGGAATCGTCACGCTCGTCCGGTTTTGTGAGAATTGCCCCACTCTTGGTTTAAGGCGATGTTACGAATTAGTTGAGTTAAGGAACTTATCCGTATGACTTCAGATATCAGGGTCCCTGGCAGCGCTGCCGGGGCTACTGAAAGACCCGCGTTCAATATCGGTGTACTCGGCGCAGGACAGATCGCTCAGGCCGCGCACTTCGCGGCCTGCCGGAAGGCCGCAACCGCCGAGCTCTACGCCATCTGCGATAGCGCAGAGGACCTACTGGCGCGGATGACGGCCATTCATCAGCCCCGGGTCTCTTACACCGACTATGACACGATGCTCTCAGACAGCAACATCGACGCGGTTATCGTCGCCGTCGCCGATCAGTTCCATGTACCGCTCGCCATCCGCGCCCTCGATGCGGGAAAACACGTTCTCGTGGAAAAACCCATGGGCACATGTGTCGAGGAGGCCGAGGAACTGGTTGCCGCTGCCGAGCGCAATCAACGAGTGGTGCTTGTCGGCCATGAAAAACGCTACGACCCGGGCGTCGCCTTTGCCTGGGACTTCATCCAGGGCAAGATCGGCGAAATCATCGCGCTAAAGCACTGGTACTGCGACTCGACGTACCGGTACAAGATCACTGATACTCTCCAGCCGATCATAGAAACCAGCGCCACTGCCCGTCGCCCTTCTGGCAATCCCAAAGCTGATCGTCAGCGCTACCTCATGCTGGCCCACGGCAGCCACCTGCTCGACACCGCCCGTTATCTCGGGGGTCCGCTCACCGCGGTCCGCGCGCGGCTCTCCACCAAGGCGGGCACCTACTGCTGGTTCATCGAGGTGAACTTCGAAAGCGGATGCCTAGGACAGCTCGACCTGACGATCGCTGTCCGCATGGATTGGTGGGAAGGCTTCCAAGTCTACGGCAGCGCCGGTAGCGTCGTCGGAAAGCTGTACAATCCCTGGTACCTTAAGGCTGCGGACGTTCAGGTGTTCTTGGTGGACGACGAGCAGTTCCACCAGCCCATTGGCGCCGATGCCGACGTTTTCCGGCTCCAAGTCGAGGATCTGGTACGAGCGGTCGCCACCGGATTCGCCCCTCGGGGCGCGACCGCCAGCGACGGCCTCGCCAGCGTCCGGGGCATGGTGGCGATCGCCCGGTCCGTCGAGTCTGGCGATTGGGTTGGCCTCGCCGACGTTTCCGGAGGCGTGTGATGCAACTCGGCATTTTCGCCAGGGAGTTCGCGCGGCCGACGGTCGCTCAGACCTTGCAAGCTGTCGCCGACTGCGGCATTTCCGCCGTGCAGTTCAACCTCTCCGTGCTCGGCCTGCCCACCGTTCCCGACACAGTGCCCGCCGAGGCAGTCGCAGCAACCCGAGACGCCGTGACTCGCTCCGGCGTCCGGCTCGCCGCGATCTCTGGCACCTTCAACACCGCCCACCCCGATCCCGTCGTCCGCACAGCAGGCATCACCAGATTCCCTGTCCTGTGCGAGACAGCGCAGGCACTCGGGATTCCCGTTATCACCCTCAGCAGCGGAAGCCGTCACCCCCAGGACATGTGGGCCTATCATCCGGACAACGGCACCGCTGCCGCCTGGGCTGATTCCCGCGACAGCCTCGCCGCCCTCAGCGCGATCGCCGCGGACCTCGGCGTCGTACTGGCCGTCGAACCAGAGCGCAGCAACGTTCTGGCCACAGCGGCGCTTGCCCGTCGCATGCTCGACGAGATCGGTTCACCGGTCCTGCGTATCGCCTTTGACGCCGCGAACCTGATCGATCCGGATCTCGCCACGCCCGCCGGCATCCGGTCCGTCATCACCCAGGCCGTCACACTGCTCGGACTTGATATCGTCCTCTGTCACGCTAAGGAGCTCACCGCGAGCCGCCGTCCCGTTCCGGCCGGCGCCGGGATGTTGCCTTGGGACGTCATCATCATGGCGCTTCGCGATGCCGACTTTGACGGCACCGTCGTCATTCACGGTCTGGCCGAGCCTGACGTTGGCACAGCAGTACGCACCCTTCGGGATGTGCTAGCGCGCGAGCAGGTCGCATGAGGATCATCCGCTTCGAAGAAGGAGCAGAGCTCTGCGTCGAAGAAATAGGGTTCCGCTGTCGCGCTGAAGGCACGTTCATCTTCAGCACGGCCTGGGCGGCGGGACCCAATTCGGGATCCGGATCCGCGCGAGCATCAGCGACTTCCTCCTCGAGCACGCCACCAAACGTGACTGACGTACGGACAAGTTTTGTCAGCTGGGCACAACCGGGGCGGTTAACCCTCCCGATTGCGAGCATTCCGGCTTGGGGAGCCGCGGGCTAGCATGTGGACCGCACGACAAAGCGGCGTGAGGAGACGGGTGACGTATGAGCGCGAAAAACCTGCAGGAGCTGCTGGACAGCGCGGGGAACACGGTAGAGCTGCTGAGGAACTCGCAGATCGGCACCTATATCTATCCCGTGGTCCCATCGGAGTTCACTAACTTCCGCCGCGAGACGATCGCGTGGCGCGAGACCGCGGTGCTGTACGACCAGTCGCACCACATGTTCAACATCTTCATCTCCGGTCCCGACGCCCTGAAGCTGATCACCGACCACGGCATCAACAGCACGGCGAAGTTCCCCGTCGACTCGGCCAAGCAGTTCGTCCCGGTGTCACCGGAAGGCGGCGTGATCGGTGACGGCATCCTCTTCCGCGAGGCCGAGGAGGAGTTCACGTTCGTCGGCCGCGCCCCGGTCGCCAACTGGCTGATGTACCGGGGCAGCACCGGCTACAACGTGGACCTCACGCTGGACCCGCGGT
>Ga0210402_10005116_pt1 | contig 11813 bp, 10 predicted proteins | sample IncBWC7MmetaG_FD_161055 | JGI IMG/M metagenome (GOLD analysis project Ga0210402, IMG submission 161055) | Forest soil microbial communities from Barre Woods Harvard Forest LTER site, Petersham, Massachusetts, United States - Inc-BW-C-7-M | ecosystem: Environmental > Terrestrial > Soil >... | reverse complement strand
ATGTGGATCGACGAACGCGTTCGGAGGAAGCGTCACCTGTTGGAAGGCGGCGTTGTACACATCGACCGTACCGGCGCGGAAGTTGGTCGCGTACAGGAAGGCGTTGCCGACGCTGTCCTTGGCGATGGCAAGACCTTTGTAAACGGCGCCGTCGGCGGCATCGGGAACGGCGGAGTGGTCGACCGCGATAATCGCATGCTTGCCCCGCGAGGCTGCGGGAGTGTTTGGCGGGTTCACGCCGGGGTTCCAGCCCAGGATCGTTCCGTCTTCGGCGGCGAACAGGAATGCGGCCGGGGCCATCGTCTGAGCACCGGCAGCGCTGACACCTGAGACCTTGAACGCATTTTGGCCGGCCGCTATGTTGAAGACCAGTCCGGTCGGCGTACCGCCCGTCCCAAGCGGGTCGCCCGGCGCCGGGATAGCCACGACGAGGGACTGTGGCGTCCCGGCCGTGTTGTACAGCGACGAGGTTCCGTTGTTGTTATCCGACACCCAGAAGGGAGAGCCCGACGATTCCCCGACGCCCCACGGGTTCACCAGGTTTGGATCGAAGAACTTTGCGACGTGCACGATGCCATTTTTATCGGTCAACGTAGGCACGTTGTTGACTTGTTGATTGACGACAAGATCGGTCTCGACGTAGCCGGCAGCGAAGCCAGCGGTCGTCGTGGCGAGAAGTGCAGCGCCAATGAGCGCAGCGAGTGCCAAATGTCGGTGAAGGTAGCCCATAGAGGTTCTCCTTTGAAAAACTTACATCTTGCTGACGCGCGTATGCTCTTATGTCAATGCCCGGAACCTACGCTCCTGAGGTCTGCGCGCGATCTCTCTCGCGCAGCGAAAGACGCAACGGCAAACAGTGTCGCCGGTCTTACTATTCCCTCGCGGGGCGGGCTCGGCTCGGCGCAAGAAGTGATGGGGCGCCGTTACGGGCACCGGAACCGCTACTGGCCAGTCCTGCTGTCACTGAATAATCTGAGCAAGGTGATAGTCAACTCTGCACGGGCCAGCTTGATCTTCTGCTCAGGCGTCAGTTCGTCCTTTTTCTTCGTGCGCCCGGCCGAAGCGTTCGCTGCTTGTACTCGACCCGCCCGTGCCGCGTTGAAATCACCGGGGTTCTGGCCGTCGTGGAAATCGGCATGCGGATCCCGGGTGAACGGACTTATGCTGCTATCGTCCGCCAGCGCGAGGCCCGATGCGCAGAACGCGAGCGCAGATGCCACTACAAGGTATTTGCTCAGTGAGAGATTTAGGCGAGACATGGTTGGCTTCAAGATTTGTACTGCTGTTTGTTCAGCGAAAAAATGGGCGCCCGAGGGCGCCCGATAAACACGATGGGAGGATTAGCCATCGTGGGAGCAGTTGCGCTTCATCATCAGGCGTCGCAAACGATCACCGGCTGAAGCTCCGCGACTTGCTGCCGAACGCTAGCTGGACGCTGCTAGAACGCGTACTTCGCCGCCGCTTGGATCCGGTTCAGGTTCCCTCTGAGCCCGTCCTCGGTCTTACGATTCGCAAAGATGTATTCGAGACCCAGATCGGTGTTCGCGACGGGACTCCAGATCAGGTTGACATGCGCGGAGACCGTGCTCTTGTTGGTATTGGCGGGAGCGCCATCGGGATTATTCTCCTCAGCGGTCGACAGCACGAGGTTCGAGCGCAGCTGGTCGAACCAGTAGTGGCGGTACGCCGCAAACCATCCGTATTGTTTCGGCAGGCGAATCTGCCCGTCTTTACCGAGGACCGCGTCGGGGAAGAAGCCATCCAAATAACGGCCGATGGCGTTGCCGATGCTGGCGGTGAAGCGGAAATCGTCCTTGCCGACGCTCGGGAGGACGCCGGCAACGCTGACCGCGCCGCCCCACTTCTGGTCCACGGCCGATGGCGTTGCCGAGTCGACGCGCAGTTGCCGCACGATGCCGTGGACCGAGATTTTGCCGATCGACGTATTGAACAGGGCTTGTCCGGTAATATCCGGCCAACGGTCGCGGCCGGAAACGACGGTTGCCGCGCCGGGGACCTGCACGTTGGTCTCAGGGTTCTCCAGCCCGACCGACCAGAGGCCGCTCGTTGCCGATCCGGGACCGCCGAATGGCTGCGTCCAGCGCACCTGGGCCTGCCGATCGAAAATCTGACCGACCGGACCGCCAAAATCGATTGTATCGGGCAGCGCGGCGGCATTCATGAAGTTGGTCCACGTTTGCCCGGCCAGGAAATTGCCAAGCGTTCCATACGCGTGACGAAGTCTCAGGCCGTGCGAGTTGCTTACGATTTCATTGCCGTCAGCACCGTAAAAATCGGCTTCCACGTGCGTGTTGAAGTCGCCCAACGGGGTCGGCGTGCTTGTCTTCGCGAACAGCCTCGACTCTCGGGCGCCGAAATCGACCTGATTTTTTTTGTGGTCCTCGGCGCCAGGTCCGACCGGGATGGTGGCGGGGTTTAACTGTAAGTCTGCGTTAGTCCCCAAGCCGAGATGTGGATTGCTGAAGACCGCATCGAGCTTGACGTACCCGCCCAACGTGACCGACGTATTCGACCCGGGCAGTTTGAAAGAGCCCTTGGTGGCCCCGCCGGTGACGACATTGTCCGGAACGGCCGCCGCCTGCTTCTTCTCCGCGGCCTCCTGCTTCATTTCCAGCTCGCCGACTTTTTTCTGCAGTGCCTCGATTTGTGCTTTTAAATCTTGCAGCTCATCGGCCCGAACCGCGGTTGCCGGGCCGCCCAGGCCGATGGCGATCGCCAACGCGAGCGTCTTCGCTTTCAGTGCACCAGTGGATTCCATGATTCACCCTCCAATCCATGAATTGCCGTTAAGTCGCAAATGTTTCGTCCCTGCTTCTTCGCGCCGCAGACCTTCGACGTGACGCACGCGTTCTCGAGCGGTACCTGGGCGTCGTGGGCATCACGTGCCTCTCGGGTTCAGGAGGCGTCGAGACGCCGCACGACCGGCTCGTTTAAACGGGTGCGGTCAATCCAGCGGATGCTGCTGATTCGGACGTGTGTATTCCGGCGGCGGTGACGTTATTCCCGTGGGAATAACGTCGACGGAAGCGAGGTATGAATGCCCGCGCGCGCGTACGCGCCCGGCGCGGGCGCCGTTCCACGATTGGCTTGCGAACGTGATGCTGCGCGGCGCGACGCCTGATTTATCGCGCTAGCCGTTGTGATGATGCGGCAACAGCGCGGGCGGCGCGCCGAGGCGTCGCAGGCCGTCCGTCTGAAGCCAAAGCCTCGTCGCGGCCTCGGCGCGATGAATCAAAGCGGCAGATTGCGAAAAGTCGTAGCTGGTCGTTGACAGCGGGCAAAGCGGTGGCACGGTGACCACATCGGTCACGCCGGCGTAGCGTTCGATGTCGTTGACGAGCTGGCGCATGATCAGAAGATTCAGGGCGTGCAAAGCCAGTGCCATGGCGCCGCGCGGGGGCGCCTGCAGCGAGCAGGAAATGCCGGTCGGCAGGACGATTACGCGCGTTGCTCCCATCTCAACCGCGATCGAGATCGGCGTGTTATTCGATACCCCGCCGTCCACCAGAAAACGGCCGTCGAGCAGCACCGGCGGGAACACGGCGGGGATCGCGGCGCTGGCGAGAAGGGCGGTCGCGGCCGGTCCCGAAGAGAGCACGACTTCGGTTCCTTCCAGCGCATCGGTGGCCACGACGTAACAAGGCAGCGGTGCGTCTTCCAGGCGCGCATAGGGCAACTCGGACTCGATCAAGGACCGCAACGGTGCCGGCGCCACGAGATGATTGGTCTTCCCGAAGAAACCGAGCATGCTGGCGATCGGTGAAAACGGGAAAACATCGGTCCTGCGCAGCTCGACCCAGATGCGCTTGAGGCGCTCGACACCGCGCCCGTCCGGCTCGGCGGCGTAATATGCGGCGTTGATCGCGCCCACCGATGCGCCGACAACCAGGTCGGGAACGACGCCCCGCCGAGCGAGTGCGGCCAGCATGCCGACTTGCACGGCGCCGAGACTACCGCCGCCGGCCAGCACAAATGCGGTCAAGTTCTTCCCGTGCTGCAGCATGACGTTTGCCCGATCTCGCGCGGCTCGACGGCGATATCCTGGTCTCAGCGATCCGAGTGATGACCAAGCTTTTGCGGGCGCGGAGCCAATGTCGCTCCGATGTCGCGGAAACCCGCCTTGACATGCGAGCCGTCACAGAACGGCTTGTTGCGCGAGTGGCCGCAACGGCAGAACGCGACCCTCGGACCGCATGGCGCGCGAGTAAGGCCGTTGTTGCCGACGAGCGTGAGCGATCCTTCGACGATGCAGGGCCCGTTTGTCGCAGGCTTGACGCGGAGAAGACCGCCTTCTGTTTCGCCGGCGGCCGCCGTCAGGCCTGATTCATCGGAGGCGCGGAATGCGATCTCCTCGTGACTGTTGTCGCAGAACGGCTTGTTGCGCGAAGCGCCGCAGCGGCAGAGCGCGGCGCGGGTTTCCTTGAGCACTGCGGTCGGGGTGCGGATCTCGAGCTGGCCCGAGAAATAGAGGGGCCCGTCCGGCGTGATCCGTACCTCGTTATGGGCGGGAATCGGCTCCTCCCCACCCCCATCCGTACGCCGAAAGTGCAGCGCTCCCGTGGGGCAGCGCTGCACGACCTTCGCAATCTCTCCGGCACTCGCCTGCGTGGCGTCCACCCATACTCGCCGGCTCGGATCGAACACCCGTGGCAGGCCTCGCACGCATTCTTCGGCGCGGATACACCGCTTCAGGTCGTAACTGATGGTGATATCTTCGGCGCCGTAACGACGGAGCTTGTGAGACGTCCGATAGACCGGCGGGAATGGCAATGGCATTTTGTGGCTGGCGACAATGAACGCGGTGGGCAGGGCTTGATCCGAGTGAAAACCAGCTACCCATCGCGCGCGGGCTTTATTCCGGAATCCATGAACCCAGCGCCGCGGGAATATTATTGGCCGCGCGGGGGTATCGCATTAGGTGATCCCTTCTTTTTCCGCGAGGAGCCATACGTGAGACACCCGATAGATCGACGAGAGTTTTTGAAACTGGCAGGCTTGGGCGGCGTGGTATTCGCCTCGAGCCTTGGCGCTGCGCGCGCCGCGGGCACAATGGCTGCGACCAAGGGTGGGACTTACGATGACTTCTACTTCGTCCAGTTGTCCGACACGCATTGGGGCTTCCAGGGGCCCCCCAATCCCGACGCCAAGGGGACACTCAAGAAGGCCGTCGCCGCGGTCAACAGCATGTCCCAGCAGCCCGATTTCATCGTCTTCACGGGCGACCTGACGCATACGACCGACGACGCGAAGGAGCGCAGGCAACGCCTCGCCCAGTTCAAGGAGATGGTCAGCGAGCTCAAGGTGAAAGACGTCCGCTTCATGCCCGGCGAGCACGACGCTTCACTCGACCGGGGCGAGGCGTATCAGGAATTCTTTGGCAAGACCCACTACACCTTCGACCACAAAGGCGTGCACTTCATTGCCCTGGACAACGTATCCGATCCGCGCGCGCAGATCGGCGACGAGCAGCTGCAGTGGCTCGCTGCGGACCTCAAACAGCAGCCGCAGGAAGCCAACATCGTTGTGCTCACGCACCGACCCCTGTTCGACCTCTACCCGCAATGGGACTGGGCCACGCGCGACGGCGCGCAGGCGATCGATCTGTTAATGCCCCACCCGAACGTCACGGTGTTCTACGGCCACATTCACCAGGAGCACCACAAGATGACCGGACACATCGCCCATCACGCGGCCAAGGGACTGATGTTTCCGCTGCCCGTGGCCGGCTCGCAGCCGCAACGTACCCCGCTGCCGTGGGACCCGGCGCATCCCTATCAAGGTCTTGGCTTCCGCGACATCGAGGCGGAGGCGAAGAACGCCGAGTTCAAGCTCACCGAGCTTCCAGTCGTGAAGGCTTGATGCGATGGAAGCCGCCAGAAGACGATTGACGCTGGCGTTGGGCGGGTTGCTGCTCGGGGCAGCGACGATCGGCCTGCGTGCAGCCGCACAGCCCGAGGAGCAGGTCATCAAGATACTGGCCCGGAGATTCACCTACACTCCCAACAAACTCAGCCTGAAGCGGGGCGTCCCGGTCATTCTGGAGCTCACCTCGGCCGATGTCCTCATGGGCTTCAGTGCGCCCGACTTCGACGCGCGCGCGGACATCGTTCCCGGCCAGGTCGCCAGGGTGCGCCTTGTGCCCGACAAGGTCGGTACGTTCACCTTCCTTTGCGACATTTTTTGCGGCTCCGGGCACGAGACGATGAGCGGAACGATCACCGTCGTCGCGTGACGCACCGAGCAGCCGCATTGGACAATTCCACCCATTCACGATCGAGGCGAAAGCTCATGAATGAAGATCGACATACCGGTGTTTCGCGTCGTTCGCTTGTCAAAGGAGGCGTCTGCGCAGTAGCGGGAATCGCGATCGCTTCCCTGTCCGGGACCAGAATATCGGCGGCCGAAACAAAACTCGCCAAGTCAGCCGTGCAATACGTCGATGCCGGGAAAGAGGAAGGGAAGGATTGCGACGACTGCATTCAGTTCATCCCAGGTGCATCTCCAAAGTCCCTCGGGACCTGCAAAATAGTGGAGGGCGAAATCAACCCCCATGGCCATTGTATTGCGTTCACGCCCAAGCCAAAAAAATAGAGCCTGTCAGCGGATGGCTTCATCGCGGCTTGGGAGTCCGATCCGGTGCAGCAGATCCTGAAACCGGGGGTCGGACCGGAGCGGATCGAAGACCGGTCGCATGAGAATGGAAGGATTGAATCGCGCTTGATAGGCCTTGTTCAGCCAGATCATCGCCCGGTCGTAGTTGCCGAGTCCGACATAGATCAAGGCAATACTCGCGTCGGTCGAAGAACCTTGATTCTGCCGACTCTCGAGGTCCTTGACGGTCTTCATTGCTTCTTCCTTCCGTCCTGAAACGGCATAGGCATTGGCGAGATTGGATTCGAATGTCGTGTTCCCGCCGGAAAGCTCGATGGCTCTCCGGAATTCCGCGATGGCTTGGTCGTGCTCATGCTTCTGCTCCAGAGCCTGACCCAGTTCATAGTGGGCGACGGCGAAGTGCGGATCCATTTCGATGGTCTTCTGACTTTGCTGCACGGATTCGTCATAACGGTGAGCGATGCACAATGCATCCGCCAGGTCAGCGCTGATGATCAGGGAGAGGGGATCCAGGCTCTCCGCTTTTTTCGATTCAGCGATGCCCTCGGTATTCCGTCCCGTCACAATCAGATGCCAGGCGTACCAGTGATGAGCCGTCGCATAGCCGGGATTGAGCGCGAGCGCGCGCTTGTATTCCTTCTCCGCGGATGCCCAATCCCAATCGTAGAGATCCTGGATGAAGGCCAGCGAGGTGTGGGCCTCGCTTAGCTTATCGTCCAGCGCCAGCGCCTTGGTCGCGGCCGCCTTGGCTCTGGGAAATGCATCCTGTGGCGACAGGATTCCGTATTCCCAGTCTCCCGATAGCGCATAGGAGTCGGCCAGGCCGCTATATGCCCTGGCGTAGGCCGGATCGGTGTCGATCGCATGCTGGAAATAATCGGTCGCTCTCACTAGTCCGTCTCTGGTTCTCTTGTTCCAGAAGTACCGTCCTCTGAGGTAGGCCTCATAGGCTTCTGCGTTCACCGGGTCCGATTTTTTCAGCGCAGCCTCTTCCTCTGGATTCAGAGTCACCTGGATCTGCTTGGCAATCTCGTGGGCTACGCTGTTCTGCAGCGCGAGCGTGTCCTGCAGATCTCCTTCGTAGCTCTGCGCCCAGAGGTGCTTTTCGTCAGGCACTTGGATCAACTGGGCCGTGATCCGTACGCGTTCGCCGGAACGCAACACGGTTCCTTCCACCACAGCCTCCACATTCAGCTCGCGAGCGATCTCGGATAGGGGCCTGTGAACGTGCTTATACGCCATTGCCGACGTACGGGAGATCACCCGTAGCGCGCTGATCTGCCCCAGGTCCGCGATCAACTCGTCGGTCATCCCGTCGGCGAAATAATCCTGCGACGCATCGCCCGACAGGCTCTCCAATGGCAACACGGCCAGGGAGCGAATCTTGGGTGCGGATATCCTCTCGGAGTAGAAAATCCAGGACAGCGAGGCGGCGAGCACCAAAGCCAAGCCGAGGCCGACGCCTGTCCAGGCACGAAGCCGGTACGATCGCTTCGGTGGCGCGCCCACGTCAGCGAGTTCGACACGATGGGAATCCGTGGTCGGAACGGGGCCTTCGGTTTCCGGCGCTGGTCGCTCGTCAGCGGCGGTGTCGATTGGGGTAACGTCGGCGAGGAACCGGTAGCCGCGACGGGCAACGGTTTCGACGAAGCGCGGATTCTCGGCCGAGTCGCCGAGCGCTTCACGAATCTTGTTGATGGCTTTGTTAAGGCCGTGATCGAAGTCGACGACCGTCTGGCTCCACAGTTTCTTGCACAACTCTTCCCGGGTTACCAGCTCTCCGGGCTTTTCCAGAAGCATCGCCAGGACTTGAAACGGCTGCTCTTGTAACCGGATGCGCAGGCCGCGCTTGGTCAGTTCGCCGGCTCGAAGATCGACCTCGAAGACACCAAACCGCAACCGCCCGGATGGGTCATCGGCGTGGCGCATAGCAGACGCAAGCTGGGTAGATGCTCAAAGCTTTTTGGTGCCTCTGATCGGCCACACCCGCGTGGCTCAGCCAATCGTAGTCCAAGGCTAGCCCCGCGGCCAGTATGCCCGATGAAGCGGGTCTGCGCGACCGTGCAAGGCGGAGGATGCATTCCTAAAGGCTATTGATTCTGTTCGGTTTGCGAGGGTACCGACGTTCCAGCGAGAAAGGACTGCCCGTCCATTGCCGCCCATCCGTACCTCATCGCACTGTGGCGTAGCGCGATCGGCGTTCGTTACGGAGCCGCCAGTGGAAAATCAGGTCCGCCATGGCAATTTTGAGCAGGTCATGCTTCCCCATCTCGACGCCGCACATAACCTGGCCCGCTGGCTGGTTCGCGACCCGTCGATTGCCGAGGACGTTGTGCAGGACGCCTATGAACGCGCTTACAAGTACTTCGCAGCGTTTCGCGGCGGGTCTGGCCGGGCGTGGCTGCTGCGGATCGTCCGCAACGCCGCCTACTCGACGCTCAAAGCCAGGCCTCGGGGAATGGAGGTTTCGCTCAGCACCGGAACGCGTGCAGCCGATGAGGACGGCGTCGATATGGACATGCCCGATCCGAGTCCCGGTCCCGAGGCGACGCTGGCGCAGCGGCAGGATCTCGCCGCGCTCGACGCCGCGCTCAACGCGCTTCCAGTTGCCTGGCGAGAGTGTCTCATCTTGCGCGAAGTCGAGGCGCTCTCCTACAAGGAGATGGCGCGGATCATGGACATTCCCATCGGAACGGTCATGTCGCGCCTCGCTCGCGCGAGGCAGGCGCTCCAGCGAGAAGCGCTGTGTGATGAGTGCACGAAAAATGCCTCGCTCGCGTCCGAGGTACAGACTTCGAAGCGCGATGCGAGGCGGAGTTGAAAAGAAGGCCGGACGAGACGGCCCAGTGTCTATTGCATGCCTTGTGGCTGGTCGACGTCGTTAGTAGGCGGGCGCTTGCGTGCCACTTGCAGGGCGGAAGACTCTTGCCAGCCGGGACGAGAACGTTTCCTTGCCCGGGTTCTGCGCGACGGTAGCCTGGTCGGCTGACGCCGTGGCCGTGTTCGCCGATCCGTTCGGAGCTTGCCACACGGCCAACGTGGACGCCGACAACGCCTGTAGTTCAGGCTCGGTCAGGCCATTCGGGTGGCTCTGGCGCCACGATGGATCTACGGGTGCGCTCGCGAACATCGGGGGATTGAATTCCGGCGCGGATGCGGCTAATCCCGACGACGATAACGCCTGCAGTTCATGGTCGGTCAGGCCATTCCGGTGGCTCTGGCGCCAGGTAGGGTCTGCGGCCGCGGTGCGGGGCACTGGCTGATTGAAGTAGGCGTACGAGTCACCGCCGAATCGGCTCATGCTGCTGTCGTCGGCCAGCGCGACGCCGGACGCGCCAAGCGCCAGCGCCGTTGCTACTACCAATTGCTTGCTCAGTGAATACGGTTTGCGAGACATGGTTTACTCCTTTGAAGTTGCTGCTGTTGAAAACGGTTCCGATGCACATTCGAAAGCAATTTGTATCGAGGCGTCGTCGGCGTTGGCTGCGATGCCTGCGATGCCACACGAGTACGCGCTTGCCGATGGTCTGTCTGCCGTCGCACCGGAACAAGGAACGGCAACATCGTCAAGGACGCGGGCTCGCATACCCATCTAACCGTCGGAAGGTGAGCGTTATGCCCGATGGAATAACAAAGATGATCTGCAGGTCGCGGCGCCGAATGTGACGCTCTTGCTCGGCCCCGAGATCCCGGTCGGCTCGCGCCTTCTGGAATAAATCCGATTTCCAACGGGTAAACCAAAAATTGGGCGCACGCCAGATGCTGTGGCTGTGTCCGCTGGAGACACGCCAATCAGGCGTAAATCGAATGAAAATCAGCGCGGCGGGAGCAATCGCATGAAAACCGATGTGCCGAATTCTTTGGATAAGTACGAGCAGTTGCTTGCTCCTGCCCGCGAGCGCTTTGCGGCGAGCCCAGGCATACGAGCGATACAGGCGAGCTCGGACGAGGTGTTTCTGGAATCATTTCTGCTGCACTTCTGCGCTCTCGGAACGCGGATGACAGAACCCGTCGAGCGTTGGATTTGCCGCGCGGCTGAGCGTTGCGCCTCCATGGGCTTGACTGAATTGGCACGTGCCTTGTGGGGGCACGCGCAAGCTGAAGCCGGCCATCACAGAATGATGATAGCGGACGTGAAGTCGCTGGCTGCTCGATGGAACGGTCGCCGTAAGCCATCGGTGGATGCCGAAGAGCTACTGAATCAGACCCCGAGTCCAGGGGTACTTCAATATCGAAGGGTCCACGAAGAAAACATCGATGGCGACTCGCCCTACGCCCAAATCGCTATCGAGTACGAGATTGAAATGATTCCCTTGCGCTATGGCGACCTCCTCGTTGCCCGCTGTATTGAAATACTCGGAGCAGAGATCCTGAGTTGCCTAAGTTTTGTGACGCAGCACATCGAGTTGGACGCAGCGCACACGAAGTTCAATGCCCGATCGATTGCCAAACTGGTTGACCTGAGCCCGGCGCGCATGTCTCCGCTTGTTTCTGCAGGCGCTGCCGCCCTCGATGCTTACGCACAATTCATAGACGATTGCGTGCAGCTCGCCAAGCGTGACTCTCGTAAGGCTCGGGGTTCGACAGATGGACGTCCCTTTTCTCTGTCATGGCAACTACGGTTGCCTCTCGCAGAGACGACGCGCCGCGAGGATTCACCCTTACCCAGCTGGCTCACCTACGTCAGGTCGCTTCGTGGGTCCGTGTTATTCGACAACGGCAGACGGCCGCAATTTCTCGCCAGTGATGGACGCTTCTTCGACGGTGACCCGATCGACCTCTATTCCCATCATATCCTTGCATACGATGGTACGAGGCTCGTCGGCTGTGTGCGGATCTACCGCCTGGTAGCGAACGGGCCAGCGTGTGTCTCCGAGACAATCCTTGGGGAAAAGAGATTCTCGGCAGTGCTCAATGAACTCGGAGTTGCGCGCACGGAAACGGTAGAAATCGGGCGGTGGATCGTGCATCCCGCGTATCGAGCGACGAGTCGTCCAAGTGCAAGTGCCCAATTGGCTGCGGCTTCCGCGGCGCTCGCGATGAGGCTTCGGTATGGCATATTGGCCGAGCGAGGAGTTGTGGTGTGCTCCGTCGGCACACTCGATCGGCAGGACTCGATGCTTGCCCGTATCGGACTTGCTCCGGTCCCCGCGTTGGAACCCATAGGCTGCGACGCCTTT
>Ga0210402_10005114_pt1 | contig 11815 bp, 19 predicted proteins | sample IncBWC7MmetaG_FD_161055 | JGI IMG/M metagenome (GOLD analysis project Ga0210402, IMG submission 161055) | Forest soil microbial communities from Barre Woods Harvard Forest LTER site, Petersham, Massachusetts, United States - Inc-BW-C-7-M | ecosystem: Environmental > Terrestrial > Soil >... | reverse complement strand
TTCGCAGTTGCAGCCGCTGGCGTAGGCGTAGCCGGCAGTCTCATTGGCGGCGCCATGCAATCAAGCGCCATCAAGTCGGGCCAGGATCAGGCTAACGCGCAATACCAGCAGCAGATCGCTAGAACCCAGCCGTGGGTCGATACCGGCGGCCAGGCCAACACCCAGACGGCGAACCTGCTCGGGCTGAACGGCCTGGACGCCGCGAACCAGGCGATGTCCACCTACCAGCAGTCGCCGGGTTATGCATGGCAGATGCAACAGGGCTTGCGCGCGACTGATGCTGGTGCAGCAGCCACCGGGATGCTGCGCTCTGGGGCCGCGCTCAAGGCCGAGCAGACGTTCGGCCAGGGGTTGGCCAATTCGGACTTCAGCCAGTACTACAACCGGCTGGCCAACTTATCGACCACCGGCGCCAACGCGGCGGCGGGCGATGCAACGACGGCTAACGCGGCGGCACAGACCGACACAAGCGCTGCCGCGGCGCAAAGCTCGATCTACGGCAATGAAGCGAAAAGCTTCGGCACACAGGCCAACAGCCTGCTCAGCAGTCCGCAATTCCAGAGTTGGTATGGTGGGCTTGGCGGCGGCGGGGCGGGTAGCGCTGGTCCGACAGTCGGTAGTCCTTACACGCCGTCGATCTACGGCGTACCGAGTCCCTACTGATGGCAACATTTGAAGCCCAGACCATGGTGGACCCCTCTCCTGGGGTCAACGCGCTCTACAACGCGCAGCAGGGGCAGTGGATACAGAACCAGAGGAACCAACTCGCGGCGAATGCCTCACAGCAGGACTTAGCAGACCGCGCGACACTGCGCGGCCTGGCGCCTGGGTTGGCCGCGAACGATCCGACGGCATACGCCGGCGCCGCAACGCTGCCCGGCATCGGCGGCACCAACACGGTCACTGCCCTGACGGGCACGGGCGATCTCGCACTGCGCCAGCAGGAACTCGCATTCAAGCTGGCGCAGATCAGGGGCGCCAATCAGGCGCTGGATTCCGTCTATCCGGGTAATACCGGCTCCGGCACACCGGGCCAGGGCGGCCCGTCCGGCACCTTCGAGCACCAGCTTGGCGCGTATGAGGCGCCTGGCGGCCCTGGCTCGGAGAACAAGGGCGGCTATATCGGACAGTTCCAGTTCGGCGCCTCGCGGTTGGCCGATCTCGGCATGTATGACCCGGCACCCGGCGAGGATGTCAGCAAGAACCAGTGGACCGGCACCTTCGACATCCCCGGCTTTCCGAATGTGAAGACCAAGGCGGATTTCCTCGCCTCGCCAGCGGCGCAGCACGCGGCCTTCCAGTCGCATGTCGGCAGCATCGACACCGCGATCGCGCAGACGCCGGGTGCCGACAAGCTCGACCCGAACGGACTGCGCGCGGTGGCGCATCTCGGCGGCGTCGATGGCATGCGAAAGTTCGTCGCGAGCGGCGGGACCTACGATCCGGCCGACAGCAACGGCACGCACCTGTCCGACTACTATCAGAGGTTCGCGGCTGGGGGCGCTCCGTCACTGCAGGCGGTGTTTGGCTCGCCACATGGGCCTGGTGGACCGCCTGCTGCGACGACGGCCACTGCGGCTCCCGTGGTGCCCGGAGGCGTCGCCGCGCGCACGGGCGGGACCAACGTGGCCGGGCCAGGTGCGGGGCCTTTGGTGGTGCCACCAGGGTCGTCGCCGTTGCTCGTGCCGGGCAGCAGTGGCCCTGGTCCGCGCGTGGCACCGACACTGCCCGTCGCTGGCGGCCCCGTCGCGCAGAATACGCTGGTGCCCCCCGCACCGGCACAGCCGGTCGTGGCGCCGCCTCCAGCGCAAACCGCACAGCCCGCGGCGGCTCAGGCCACACCGCAGCAGCCTTCTGCCGGTCGAGTGCCCCCTACGGCGCCGCCGGCGATTGACGCTCAGAACCTGACCGCAGCGGACCATGACGCGCTCAATGCGATGAAACAGGGCTTCAAGCTCACGATGAACCCGAACGGCGCGCAGTTGCTGCAGGCCGAGATCGAGAAGCGGCAGGCGGCCAACATCGCGCGCGCCCATCAGTACTGGGAAGACCAGCGCACGGTGGCGAACACGCCGAACTTCCAGTGGGACGAGCAGCGGGGAGCCTACGTGGACACGACCGGCACGCATCCGCCGGTCACGCCACCGTCGCCGCGGATGACCAACGTTCCTGGCCTCGGCACTTTGCAATCGAAGCCTGGCGGCGGTGCTGACTTGCTTGCACCAGACATACGAAAGCCTGCCCTTGATGCACTGGCCGCAGACCGGCCAAAGATCGATGAGATCACGCAGAACGGGCAAGCGGCACAGGGTGCCATGCTACGGCTTAACGAGATGTCCAATATTATACCGCAGTTGGCGACTGGTCCGAGTGCCGATCTGCGGACCCGCGGCGCGGCGTGGCTTGAGCAACTCGGTGCATCGCCGGATACAATCAAACGCTGGACCGGGATGGCGTCCGGCTCGCTGGCCGAGGAACTAATCAAGCTGTCGATTGCCACTGCTGGGCAGGCAGCAAAGACGGATGTCGGCTCGAACAACGGCATTCAGAGCATGCAGCTCTACCAAAGTGCTAATCCCGGAATGGCAATCCTCCCAGACGCGAACAAGAGAATGACCAACATGGCACGGGTGTATCAGCAGATGTCGCAGGATTATACCCAAGGTGCGTTGGCACATTTCAACCCGCAGCAGCAGGCTATCCTCAATCCCAATCCCCAAGACCTGATGACCGGCAAGATGTCGTATTCGCCGATATCGAACTACAATCAGTCATGGCAGGAGAGGAACAACCCGCAGATTGGTGCCGCTACCATGGGTATCTTGAACGGCGATTCATTCGACAAGTGGGCGGCGCGGGTTAAGCCAGAAGAGGCGGCGGCAGCCGTGGCGATGGCCGCGCGTATTGATCCGAATGTAAGGGTACCGACGGCGGATGGCCTCAAGCCGGCGTCGGTGATCCTGTCACATCCGATGACGTCCACGGCACGATAATGGCTGACACGGACGCATGGGCAGCATTCGGCCGGGCACCCGCCGACGCGCCGACAAGCACTGTCGCGCCACCGCCTCCGGCATCCGATGCGCCGCAGACGGTGCCTGACACTCCGTGGGCGGCATTCGGCCGGGCGCCGAACCCGGACACGCAAGAGGAGCAACAAACAACCGCGCAACTGCCTTCAGAGACGCCAGCAAGGGAACTCGGAGTGGGCATGCGGGACGTGCTTCAGGGCCTAACCGAGATACCAGGCGTGGCGCTCAACGCTCTTACGTGGCCTGGGCGTGCGTTGCTGCGTGCTGGCGGCGTTCCAGTGACAGCGCCTTCCGATCTAGCTCAGTCAGCGATCGACGCGACCGGATTACCGAAGGCCGAGACGCCAGGGGAGAAGCTCCGCTCGTCGATCATTCAGCCGGCAGCTAGCTCCTTGACCACGATCGTGCCTGGCAGCGTCGCAGCCAATGCCGGGAGCCCCATCGTGAGAACAATTGGCCAAACGTTGGCAGCACAGCCAGCGACCCAGGCGGTTAGTGCCGGCGTCGGCGGTGGGGTGACAGAGGAGACCGGCAGTCCAGTGGCTGGCGCAGCGGCCGGCCTCCTTGCGCCGTTCGCATTAGCCGCTCCCGGCAGGCTTATCTCGCCGGCGCTACCGGTCACTGTTCCACCAGAACGCGCGCCGATGGTGGCGACGGCTGCCCAGGAAGGTATTCCGCTGTCAGTGGCCCAGCAAACTGGCAACAAGGTCTGGAGCAACCTGGAGTCAACGCTGGCTAATCTGCCGGGTTCTTCGAGCATGCAGGCCAGCGTGAATCGGGCACAATCTGACGCTTACAACGCCGCGTTGCTGCGCAGGGCTGATATCAACGCCACATCTGCGACACCTGAAACGCTGCTACAGGGTCGCTCTGACCTCGGACAGGTGTTCGATGACCTGTCGGCGCGAAACACGCTGCAGAGTGACGATGTGATGCAGTCTCAGATGGACGATCTGCGTGCGAAGATCGGTCGCGATGTGCCGGAATCTCAGCGCGGGCCGGTTCTCAACCGGCTGGACGATATCAACTCAGCACTCGGCGATGACGGCAGCATGGCTGGGCAGACCTATCGTGAGATGTATACCAGCCTCGGCCAGAAGATCAGGAGCACGACGGACGGTGATGCCCGCAATTATCTCGGTCAGATGCGCGACATTCTGCGGGGCGCGATGGATCGGAGCATCTCGCCGGAAGACCAAGCCGCGTGGCAGGACGTGCGACAGAAGTATGCAAATCTCCAGACCATAGCGAAGGCGATGGATCGTCCCTCGGCGGGGACAGCGATGGGCGACATATCCCCCGCAGGACTGGCCCAGGCTAGTCGGAACCCGAACGCGAAGTCATTTGCCTTCGGACAGGGTGATCTGGACGATCTGGCCAGACTTGGGCAGGGCGTGCTCAAACAGACCGTGCCGGACAGCGGCACGTCGCAGCGCACTGTCATGGCCAATCTGATCCAGGGGAAGTCATTTGCGCCAGCGCTCGGCTTAACTGCGCTCACCGGCAATCCGCTGTATATGCTGGGACCGGCAGCAGAAGTCGCTGGCCCGTATGCGGCCGGAGCATTGTATCATTCGGGCTATCTGACCAACCGGTTGGCTGCTGGTATCACACCGCATCCGCTGGACCCGCGATTGCTGGCCTCTGTTCAGGCGCAAATTGCGGCGAACCGGCTCGCTCCGGGACAACAGCAATAGGCTTCTATTTCAGGAGCAGGAGTAAGAGCAGCACGGGAACAGAGAGCCCTACCAGCAGTGGGGCGAAGACGGCGTGCAGAAAGAAGGCCGCCACAATGGCGGCTAGGGATATCACGACGGCCGCCAACAGATAGACCATCCCGCGCGCGATTGTGCTGCCGACTCGGGCTGTCGCAACCTTGAACCGCTGGCGCAACGGGGGATGGAGCGAGCGGTGATAGTCCCGCTTGATCTGCTTCAGTGTGCGTGTTTCGGGCTGATAAATGGCAGTCATAGCACCTGACCCGTTGCCAGAATCAGCGGTCTGTGCGCCAATGCGGGTTGGAGAAATTGCAATGACCTAGAAATGCAAAGGGACGCCAACAGAGGCGCCCCCAAGCGGTAATCCGATCTCGCAAATCGATTACCGCACAATCCGAGCCGAAAAGCAAGCCCACTCGGGTGACGGGGATCTGCGTCCTGTTGGCTGCCCTCTGCGAAGGGGGAAATGTGCTCACAGACGAACAAGCCTTCCTCTGGCGCCAGCGGCTGCTGGAGGAGCGCGCCATGCGGAACATTACCGACACCCACGTCCGTATTGCCCAGTTCACGATGGGAGCCATCCAGGCCGGGGACGACCAGATGAGCCACGCCGCGGTGGCGGCAGCTCTGGGATACGGTGCGCGGACTGTCCGGGACGCCTACAGGCGGTTCCGGCTGCTCGGGCTGCTGGACTGGCAGACGCAGTCGCGGGGCTGTGGGGACCACCCTAACTGGCGCACGACCAACCGCTACTGGCTGCGGATGCCGGGCAAGACGCCCGAGCCGGTCGAGGGGTGCCGGCGTTGCCGTAAGCCTGTTGTTAAGCATCTTTCTAATCTTGCTTCCTATAGTGCGGCACACTGTGCCTATCGTGCGGAGCCCCTGAGCGGCCCGTTACCGGGGTTCGAGGCGCGAATGGCGGCCAAGATCGCGGAGGAAAAGCGGCTCAGGCGGGCACGACACCGATGAGGAAATGCAGCATCACGCCACCGTTGCCAGCATCTGGGATGTGTGCGCCATCAGCTACAGCCCGAGCAGCTTGACGAGCGCCACGGTGGCGCCGATCAGGGCCGCCGCAGCGCCGGCGCCGGTCAGCACCATGGTAAGCGGTGCGAAGCGGATGTCCTGATCGCGTTTCAGCACATCGAACAGTTTGAGCATGGCGTCCGCCTGAAGCTGCTGGATCTTCGCGCTGCGTTCGGCGAACTCGTCCGGCTGGGGTGAGGTGGCACTCACGAGCCGCCATCCAGCTTGTCGAGCCGTTGTTCAGTTGTCCTGATGCGCCTCAGCAGGGGCACCTCGATTGCTTTCAACACGGTGGCCGGCAGCGCGCTGACCATCTCGCGCGTTGCATCGTGCTCACTGCGCAGGTCACGCAGGTCGCCGCGCAACTCCGACAGCCGCTCCAATACGCCGTTAATGCGGCCCATCAGGCGGTCCTCCATCGCTTGCAGATGCTGGCGCAATTCCTCGTCCATCACTACACGCTCCGTTATAACCAGTGGAACCCATGCGCCATTGCGCCGAGCACGGCCACGAAGCCGCCCAGGGTGATGCCGAGCAGCCAGCGATTGTCGGTGCGCAGTTCACGGATGTCCTTGTGAAGCTCGCCAATGCCGACCTCGGTCATGCGGGCGATTTGCTCTAAACCGGCAACGCGAGATGTGAGATCGTCCATCATGGCTCCTGCGCCTTTTCCATCGCACCCCCGGCGGGAGGTGGTGGATCGTCATCGGCGAACCCCACTGGCTCGGGGGGCTCCTTCGGCTCGAACCAGCGCCCGTGTGGGCCACAGTTCCGGTCGGTGTCATGCAGGCCACCCAGGCGATGATTGCGGCAACCCGCCCAGAACTCCTTGACGACGCCGGTCACCAGATCCATCGGGGCTTTCTGGCGCGCGCTCGGGTGATGGCATTCGGCGACAGAGGCGAGCAGACCCATCCGTGTAGCCGCGCCGCTGAGTCCGTCTGGGTAGAAGAGGAAGCGACAGTCTTTGCAGAGTTTCATAGCCGTGTTCCTATTGTCCATCCGATGATGGCTGCGCCGCTGAGATATACGGTGATTGCGACGCCAATCCCGATGCGGATAGGCCATCGGAAGCGACGATAGAGAACCCTTCTCCGCTCACGCGCCTCGTCCTCCTCAAGCCAGCGTACGCGGGTTTTGTAAAACATGGCCGCCTCGCGCTGGCGCAGATCGTCGTCGGTCATGGCGATTTGGGCGCCGGCTGAGCGAGCAGCGGCGCGTCGAGGTGGACGATGATCTGCTGAGGCGGCGCGCTGCCGATCTTGTAGCCGAGCACACCGGAAATCGCGACAGCGGCGCCAACGAGGATGGCGATGTTGCGCGGCGTTTCCCAGAATCCTTGGCGCGTCTTGAGCGAGAGATCGGCCATGAGCAGTTGATCCTTCAGATCCTGGCGTTCGGCGTCGGTCATTTCGTGGCACGGCGCGGCAGAGCGGACGTGTTCAAACGATGCTCATCGATAATCCGACGCACCAGATCGGCGAGCGAAATGCCGAGCTTCTCTGCCTCAGTCTTTAGGTAAGCGACCTGCGGCAGCGTCAGCGTGATGGTCTGTTTATGAGTGGTTCCCATAAGACGCAATGTGGCACCACATAGGAACCATTGTCAATCCATAATCCCAGGAGAAATTCCATGCAAGCCAAGCGCATTGCGTCACTGATCGAATTGTTCGGCGTCAACACCTTCAGCAGCCCCGACGAGCACAACACCTGGGGCAGTTGGCCGGCCAACTACTCGCCCGAGAGCGTCATCAAGGCGTTGCGCTACATCGTCGGTGACAGCGGCTTCGCGCTGCGCATCCGCGAATATCACTACGCCGGACGCTGCGATATGCAGGCCGAATGGCTGCCGCAGATCGTCGCCGCATTTCCAGGGACACGCGTCGCGCTGTGTCCCGGCGCCAACGCCTCGACCGATGACGTGCCGACCATGCTCGCGCTCGCCGCCGACCCGCGCAACGGCGTCGCCTGGATCGAGGGGCTCAATGAGCCGAACACAGATTTTGGCAGCGGCCAGGTTCCGTATGCGATGACGCAGGCGATCCAGGATGCGTGCTGGCAGGGCCGTCGCAGTGTGGACGTGGGCATCATGGGGCCGTCGATCGTGGCCGGAACGCCGCACCCCGAAGGTTGGATTCAAGGCTACTGCGGCGATGACCTCGCCGCATTGAACGCCGCGATGCACGAGGGCAACGGCCACTACTATCCGCCTGGATCGCCGGACGTGCCGAGCACCGGCTATTCGGTGAACGAGTATATCGGCGGCCTGTGGACCGCCTACGCGCAGAAAACCATCCACCTGACCGAGTTTCATCCGACCTTGTACAACTCCGAGGGCAACAAGCCGGATGAGGCTGGATGGTCGGGCCAGCGTGACGCCTACTACACGCTGACGACGTTGTTGCGCTGCGCACAGAACGGCACCCAGGGACTTTGGTGGTACGCCTTGTTCGACTATGGCACGACGTATCGCTGTGGATTGTTCCCGCAATATGGCGACACCGATCCACGCCCGACAGCCGCTGCGTTGCGGGCGCTCTGCGCGATCTGCACCGACCGGGGCGACCGCCACAACTTCGAGACCGGCGACCTGGCGATGGAGATCAGCGGCTTGCCGGAGACGGTGAGCTTCGAGGTCTATCAGGCGAGCGACGGACGCTTCCTGGTGCCGATCTGGCATTCGGCGCCCGAGCTGGACCGCCAGCCCGTGGTCCGGGTGCACGTGACGTTCGGCGAGACCGTGGGCGAGGTAACGCTGTACGATCCGCTGCACGGGGTGACGCCGATCTGGCGACAGACAGAGGTCGATGAAGTGCGCATCGATATGCCGCCCGGCGTGCGGGTGCTGGAGATCAGTCCGTAAGATCCCGCTCGATGTCGTCAGCGAGCTTTCGCAACAGTGCAGGCAGCATCGCAGTGACCTCGCCAGTCGCCTGAACGGAGAAGCCGCCGCCCTTCGATCCGCCGATCACGATGACGATGACGCCATCGGCCTTCGCGCCATCGCGGACCAGCGTCGCGAGATCATCATACTTGCCAGGGCCGAGCGCCATTTGATGTTCCTCTGGTCGATGAGGTGTGATGCGACGCCGGGGCTGAGCGTGCTACGCTGCGGCTCCAGCCTTACCCACTCAATTCAGCCGGCACCCCCCGTCCTTGGTGCCGGCTTTTTTGTGCCTATGCCGCGGCGTATTTCTCGCCCTCGATCGCCACCTCGCCGGACGGCTCTTCCGATGCCTGCGCGGCAGGATCTGATATTTTTGGCTGGAGGCGCTGGTAGGCATAGAACACGATCTCACGCAGTCGCTCGACCAGGAATGGGGGCGCCTTGCGGATGGCGTTGACGTATGGGGCAGACGCCTCCAGATCCTTGACGACGGCGATTGTCATGGCGGCGTCGAAGCTGGTCTGCCAACTATCCAGCCACTCCTGATCCTCTGGCGAGATGCGCTTCTGCCCGTTGCCGTTTGTAGGTTTGGCCGGTGTCTCATAGACATTCGCCTTGTCTGTGATGCGGTCGGGGCGCGTTGTGGGCGCTGCCGCAGCGCGGATTGGCGGGGCAGCAGCACCGGGAGGCGCCATCGACAGGCCGGTGTCTTCCCAGGGGATGTCTCCCGCTTCCTCGGCGCTCAGCAGCCCCTTCAGCACGTCCGGGAAGGCGTCACGCAGCGCAAAGCCCCGCGCCCGCATCTGCAGCATCCTGTCGGGGTAGCTGTACCATGGCCCACTGTCCGCCTCGTAGGTGCCGCCGTCGCGTGACTTGCGCCTGACTGTAGGGTTTTCCTGCCACAGCTTGGCGCGCTTCGCGTCAGCGACGCTGAACTTGGCGACGATGGGGAGCGCCTGATCTTTGCGCACCGCCTCGCAGTAGAACGTCAGGGCATCGCCTTCGCCGTCGCTCCACTCGCGGATGCTCCTGCACATGCCGGACGCGCGACATAGCCCAGGCAAGGCGTCGCCCCAGATCGCGGGGCGTCCGTTCACCACGGCGATGTTCTGGAGGGACTGCATAGGAGCAAGCCCCAGCTCGCTGCCCATTTGCACCGCTATGCAGATCGCATCCGGCTTGCCGAGGAAATCCTTGGGCACCATGCCGGAGCGCGCCGCCTTCTCGGCGAACCGCTCGATTTCTTCCCAACTGCGCAGCCGGATTGGCGACGGACGATTAGCCTTGGCGGTGACCTGCCGCTCGGTTTCCGTGACGATGCGAGCAAGCAAATCGTCGCTGACCGCAGCCGGTTCGGCGTCGCGTTCAATCGGAGCGGTCTTCGTCGCTGTCTGGCTCATGTCCTGGTCCTCTAGGAAGTTTTGCGGCGCAGGTTGAACACCTCGCCATCGTCGCTGATCCCGCGCAGCTCGACGCGCTTGTCGGTCACGGTGAACGTGAACTGCTCGACAATGTCGGGATACATGGCGCGAAGCTCTTTGATATCCGTGCGCGTGGTCGCGACGTCTTTGATCTCCACGGCGTAGCTATTGCCCGTGCGTGCCTCCGGGTCGGCTATCATCAGGGCCTTCAGTTCGCGCTCGCGGGACGAGAGTTGTTTGATCTGGTTTCGAGTTTCAGCCAATTCATCAGCAGGAGGAAGATTAGATAAAGTCATGGGAGGTGTCTCCATGTCCTGCGCGTGCGAATTGCGTATATAGTGGCATAAGGAACGCCGAGTTCGTGAGACAGATGGGTGGTCGAGAGTTGCTTTTCAGAGCGGATCATTTGGACTTGCTTGGCTGTCAGTATGGCGCTCCCATGGGCCTCTCCTGCGCTGTCCTTCAAATTGCCCGCATGTGTATCCCAGCGAAGATGCTTTGGATTTACACAGAGGCTTACATTACAACTATGGGCCACCTCGTATTCCGAGGATGGTTTAGTCCCATGTGCTAATTCGCAAACCAGGTTGTGAGCCTCACGTTTAATACCGTTGAATTTAAGCACTTCATAATCGTGGCTTCTACCGTAAGGCCATAATAGGCAATCATCGGTTTGATGGTTAAGCGCTGTCTCAATGAACGCAGCGGCTGCTCCCCTAAAGGCTGTTTTGCCGCCTGTAGGAGATCCATGTTTCCGCCACCGCTGGTAATGCATGTTGCAATACCCGCGCGCCAAATGTGGTCTGTCGCATCCCTCCACCGAGCACTGCACCGCGAACAGCTCATCGGCGGGCGGCAGGTTGTCAGTCGGCATCATGGTCCTCGTGCAGACGGTGGAAACCGAGCCGCACCTCGGGGGCGTCGAGCTGCAGCGGCACCACCTCCAGGTGCTTCACTCTGTCAGCCAGCTCGAGCAGGCAGACCGCCAGGTGAGCGGCGGTGCGCGGCGGGATCGCCTCATGACGCAGCGAGAAGCCGCACACGAAATCAGCCGTATTGGAAAGTTCGTTGGCGATGGTCATGCCACGATGTCTCCCTCGTCATCTGGTGGCAGCAGGTCGGGGTGCTGCAGGGGGACCACCCGGCGGGGCCGGCGGCGTCCCTCGGCCTGCGCCAGCAGACCGCGCACCTCCTCGACACGGGCGCGGACCATCGCCGCCTCCAGCTCGAGCGAGCGCAGACGCTCACGCAGGCGGTCGACCATGGTGTCGGTGTCGCTCATGGCGTTGTCCTCGTGGATTGGCTGTGTGCCCATGCCCGGTCCTGCCGGCGGGCGATGATCTCGGCGGCGAGGCGCGCGCCGTCGGCGGCCAGCGCCATGTCAATGGCTGGCGCGGGGCAGCCTGCATCGTATGCTGGCGTCAGCGTCGACCATTGTCCCGTCTGACCAGGGGCTCCAGCCGCTCCGTCACCAGTTCCAGCTGTTCGCGGGTCTGCTGGCCGAGGCGGCGGCGCAGGATGTTCTGCAATGTCAGGTAGATATCGTGCAGAGCGCTCATCGCCTCCGCGTAGGTCACGGGGCGTGGACGCCGTGGCATCGATGGTACTCCAACGGATTTTTTTGGTTTCGGTTACTGGGCTGTTGAATCCGCGGTATTCTGCGAAAAACTGGCCGATCGTTAACCCGCCAGTCATGTTAGATTGACGCTGCGAATCGGCGTTTTGCTGGACC
>Ga0210402_10005113_pt1 | contig 11815 bp, 11 predicted proteins | sample IncBWC7MmetaG_FD_161055 | JGI IMG/M metagenome (GOLD analysis project Ga0210402, IMG submission 161055) | Forest soil microbial communities from Barre Woods Harvard Forest LTER site, Petersham, Massachusetts, United States - Inc-BW-C-7-M | ecosystem: Environmental > Terrestrial > Soil >... | reverse complement strand
CAAGCGGGTTGTGATGACTTCAGCCGCAGCAGCGGCCCGGCCGCCGTACGGCTCGGAGCGTGTCAGTGACGAAACCATCTGGGCGGACCCGGACGATCCACAATTCGATGCCTACAGAAAGTCCAAAATATTGTCCGAGCGCGCAGCGTGGGATTTCATGCATGCAAACGCCGGGCAAACATCCTTGACAACCATTCTTCCGAGCGCCGTCTTCGGCCCCGTATTGACGAAAGAGAACTTGGGCTCCGTTCAAATCATCCAGCGTCTGCTGGATGGCCGCCCTGCCGGTATCCCACGCCTCGGGTTCTGGGTGGTCGATGTGCGCGACCTGGCCGATTTACATATCCGCGCCATGACGGCCCCGCAAGCAGCGGGACAGCGTTTCATCGCAGCCGGCGAATTTATGTGGATGGAGGATATTGCCAAGACTCTGCGCTCGGGCCTGGGTGAGCGCGCAGTCAAGGTGCCGACCCGGCGATTGCCGAATTTTGTAGTGAGGATTCTGTCATTGTTCGTCCCCGTCTTAAGATTGCTGCGGCGGGATCTCGGACGCAAGAATCTCCTGACATCGGAAAAGGCGCGGCAGAAACTGGGATTTTCGCCGCGCCCTTCGACGACCACCATCGTCGACTGCGCCGAGAGTCTACTTGGCGAACCTGTGTCAGCGGCCGTCTAGTAGTGCGGTCGATGATATCGCGTGATCTAGCCCAGGTTCAGCCGTGCTTTGACGATCTCGCGCGAATTGCGCAGGATCTGGTTGGATCGCGAAGGGTCAGCAACGGCGCGAGCAAGCGTCATCGCTCCTGCCATTTCCGATACCGCCGATAACGCAAGAGCTTCCGCGTTTTTGGTACCCAGCGTCTTCAGGAGTTTGGCAACTCTGCCGGTCAGTCGTTCTACGCCCTCGCTATATCTTAGGCGGGCCGCCGCGGGCAGTCGTGGCAGGTCGCCTGAAACTGCTGCGAGCGGGCAGCCGCCTCCAGGGGTGTCGCGATGGGCTGCGGACAAATACCAATCGACGTACGCTTGCAGCGCTTGCTTCGGTTCAAGGCCTTCCGTCAATCGCTGGAACTGGGCGGAGCCTTGATCGAACATGGATGTGATGGCCTGCGCGACCAAGTCGTCTTTGGATGCGAAGTGGGCGTAGAACCCGCCGTGCGTTAGTCCCAGTTTGTTCATCACTTCCGCTACCGCCATGCGCTCCGGACCCTTGGTACGAAGGGCGGTCGCCGCTTCGGCAAGGATCTGCTGGTGGGTCCGTTTCTTCTGCTCGGCGTCATAGCGCATGGTAAGCTCCGCGAATCATATGATTGAGATCATATAACATTTTGCAGCTGGTGCGTGCCCAGGTTCTAGTTATTCAGGGCCACCTTGGCGGTCACCGAGAGTCCTGGACGCAGCGCATCAAGGTCAGCCTGCCCTTCATTGAAGCGAATTCGCACCGGTACCCGTTGCACGATCTTGGTGAAATTGCCGGTACCCGGTTCAAAGGGCAGCAGCGCAAATTGCGATCCCGAGCCGGGAGCGAGGCTCTCGACGGTACCGCTCAAGGGCGCGGACGAGATGGCATCGACCCGCACTGTGGCCTTTTGACCTGGATGCATCCGGCCTGTCTGGGTCTCTTTGAAATTCGCGGTGACGTAGAAGGCATTCAGAGGAACCAGCGTCAGAAGCCGGGTGCCCGGTTGTACGTAGTCGCCCTGCTGTACCTGCCGATTGCCGACGATGCCGTCGATGGGCGCGAGGATAAGCGTGTGACGCTGGTCCTGCAGGGCAAGATCAAGCGTGCTCCTGGCGCGTTCCACGCTCGCGTTCGCCTTCTGCAATGCGGCCAACAGGGTGGGTCGCTTCGCCACCGTGACGCGCAGCGTGTCCCTTGCGACATCAAGCATGGCAACTGAGTGCGCGGCGTCTTGTTCGGCAGTGACAGCGCTCGCGCGGAAGCTGTCGGCGTCCCGCTGCGCCACCGCGCCGCTCGATACCAACGCCGCATAGCGCCGGCTGTCGGTTGATGCGCGCTCGAACTGCGCGTCCGACGACCTGATTGCGGTTTGCGCCGCGGTCACGTTGGCGCCTGCCAGCCGCTCCTCGGCGTCCAAGCTCAAGAGCGCGGCCTGGGCGGACGCCACGCCCGCCTCCGCGTCGGCCAGGTCCGCCCTTGCAGTGGCGACCTTGGCATCGAATTCCTCGGCATCAATTTTGACCAGCGGATCTCCCGCCCGCACCTTCTGATTGTCGCGCACCATGATTTCCGCAACCAAGCCACGAACCTTCGGCGCAACCGCCGTGGTATCGGCTTGTATATAGGCGTCGTCGGTGATCTCGCTGGATGGTGGGGCGAGAATAAACCCGGTCCCGGCAAGTGCCGCGAGTACCGCAACCGTGGCAGCCAGCCAGGAGCGCCGGCCTGCGAATGCAAAGCGCGCCGCTTTCTTCTCTCCGCCGTGCGGGGTATTTGCGCCGCTATCGATAGGTCGGATGACAGCACTCATTGGACCTCCAAGATTGGTGGACTTGCAATCTTTGCATGATGATCATAATATGATGACCATCATATAGTCAAGCGCGGGCTAAGCAATGCCTCCGATAGACCTAGCATCCCTACCCAAGGCGCGAAAGTTCCTGATTTTCGGCGTATTGGCGTTCGGCCAGTTCATGGCTCTACTTGACATTCAGATCGTCGCGGCCTCGCTCAACGATTTGCAGGCCGGACTTTCGGCGGGACCGGACGAAATCAGCTGGGTGCAGACCGCGTACCTGATGGCCGAGCTGGTGATGATCCCCTTCTCCGCCTTCCTAGCTCAGGCAATGTCGACCCGCTGGCTGTTCTCCCTGTCGGCCGCCCTGTTCACGCTGTCCAGCGTGCTGTGCGGATGTGCGTGGAACATACAATCAATGATTGCGTTCCGCGTCCTGCAAGGGTTCACCGGTGGCGCGATGGTGCCCACCGTATTCGCGGTCGGCTTCACGCTGTTTTCAGGGAAGGAACGGGCGATGATTCCGGCCATTCTGGGGGTGGTCTCGGTGCTCGCGCCCACTTTGGGTCCCACCGTCGGTGGCCTGATCACCGACTCGCTGGGTTGGCGCTGGATTTTTTTCATCAATGTGGCGCCCGGCATTGCGGTCGCGGCGTTCTCGAGCATGCTCGTCAAAATCGACAAAGCAGACCTGACCATGTTCCGGCGCATCGATTGGACCCATCTCATATCGATGGCCGTCTTCCTCGCCGGGCTCGAGTACGTGCTGGAGGAGGGTCCGCGTCTCGATTGGTTTGGCGACTCGCGCATCGTGGTTGCGGCCTGGGTTTCCTTCGTCGCGTTCTTGCTGTTTCTGGAACGCTCGTTCTTTTCATCGTCGCCGATTGTCCGATTGTCGCCGTTTCGCAAGCCCACGTTTGCCTTTGCCTGCCTCTTTAATCTGGTGATTGGTTTTGGCATCTACTCTTCGACCTACCTGATCCCGGTGTATCTCGGCCGCGTGCGGGGCTACGACAGTCTGCAGATCGGCACCACGGTCTTCGTGGTTGGCTGCGCACAGTTGTTGAGCACGGTGATCGCGGCTCGGCTTTCGGAGCGGGTGGACCGGCGGCTGATCATCACCGTAGGATTGATCCTGTTCGCGTTCAGCCTTTACCTAAGTTCTCATCTAACCGCCCAATGGGGATTTGCCGAACTCTTTTGGCCGCAGATCGTCCGTGGTCTCGCCGTCATGCTGTGCATCGTGCCAAGCGTCGGCATGGCGCTGTCGGCCTTCTCGGGGCTGGAGCTCCGTGCCGCATCAGGGCTGTTCAATCTGATGCGCAATCTTGGCGGCGCCATCGGCATCGCCGTCGTCAACACCTGGCTGCAGGATAACGCGCGCATCGAGACCGCCCGAATTGGGGAGGCACTCGGGCACAACGCGCAGGCAGCTGCCGATGCGGTTACTGCACTTGCGCAGCGCCTCGCTGCGGCAACTCCGGACGCCGGGCAGGCTTTGCTACTCGCGCAAAAGCTCTTCGGCCGCAGCGTCGGCCAACAGGCGCTAGCGCTCGCCTTCGACGATGTCTTTCGCTTGATGGCGTGGATGTTCCTCGCAGCCCTCGTCATGGTTCCTTTTGCCAAATCTGCATCGAGCACCCCAGCCGCCAGCCCGGCCGGTGCTCATTGAGGAGAGTTAAGTGAACCGTGTAATCGCAATGATTTTGGGAGTGACCCTATTAACCATGTCTGCCTGCGCGGCGGGACCTGAATACCGGCGGCCGGACATGCAATTGCCGCAAGCGTTCCACAACGGCCAGGAGATCGCCGCCACCCCGGCGCCATCGCCGGACGCCACGTGGTGGGATGGATTTCACGATCCGCTGCTCTCGCAAATCATCGAGCGCACTCTCGCGCAGAATCTCGATTTGACGGCGGCCACCGCGCGGGTGCTTGAGGCGCGAGCCGCTGCAAACCATGCCGGCGCAGCCCTCCTCCCCCAGGGAAGCGTAGCAACAGCCGCATCGCGTTCGCATGACTCTCTGCAATCGCCACTTGGCGAGATAGTCCATGCGGTCGGCGCGCCGCGCAACTACAATACCTATGCTGCCGAGGCGCAAGCGTCCTGGGAGATTGATCTATTCGGGTCGCTGCGCCGCGGCCGCGAGGCGGCATTGGCCGAAGCCCAGGCAGCCGACGTCGGTCAGACCGCGATCCGCATCGCGATTTCCGCCGACGCTGCGGATGCTTATCTCGAACTGCGGGGACTTCAAGCGCAGCTGCAGCTGGCGGACTCGCAGGAAGCGACGCAGTCCCACCTCGTCGAATTGGTGCGGATGCGTCTCGGCGAGGGGGTGTCCTCCGACCGCGAACTTCAGCGCAGCATCGGAGAACTCGAGAGGGTACGCGCGTCAAAGCCGGCTCTGCGCACTGCGATCGAGGCGCAGATGTGCCGCTTGGACGTCCTCATGGGAACAGCAGCCGGAACTCATCGAGCAGAATTGACGACTGCGTCGACGCAGCCGATGCCACCTCAGCCGGCCGGCAATGCAGCGCCCTCGGTGCTGTTGCAACGCAGACCAGATATTGTCATCGCTGAACGCCATCTTGCCGCGGCCAATGCCCGCATCGGTGTCGCGGTGGCGGAGTACTACCCGCATCTTACATTCAACGGTTTGCTTGGGTTTGACAGCGTCGACACCTCGTCGCTGTTTTCGAGCGCTGCTACGCAGAGCGAGGCTCTGCTCGGTCTGCGCTGGCGCTTATTTGATTTTGGACGCGTCGATGCCGAGGTGGCCATTGCACGCGGACACGAGGCAGAGGCGCTGGCGGCCTATCGCGGTGCGGTTCTGCACGCGACCGAGGATGTCGAAGTGGCATTGTCGCAATTCGTGGAGAGCCGCTCCGAAACCGAGGTTCTCGCACGCCAAATTGCCGCGCTGGCGCGGGCCCGCGATGAAGCCGAGACCGCATACGAAGGCGGGGTGCTGCCGTTGCTTGAAGTCCTTGAAGCCGATCGTGATCTTCTTGCTGCCAGGGATCGTCTCGCCACGACGAATGTGAACGAGGCGCGTGCTGCCGTAGCCTCCTTTCGAGCGCTGGGCGGCGGTTGGACCGGCTGAACTGCACAATTTGCACGGGAGCAAGCGACGGGCAGAAACCGGCCACCGGAAGTTCGGTGGTCAGAAATGGGTACCCTAAAGCCGTCGTTTGCGCTTTGCCGCTAACGCACCGCGACCCCTTCATTGCGCCACGCTCGAGCAATGCCGTGCGGCGCCGTCATTCCTCACCTCTTCTAACGCGTCTCCCGCGTCCCACTTGGATGTACATTGAGCGACTCAGTGTGCACGCGTTCCTGAAGAAATCTCGGTGAGGCACGATGTCGATCGTGGTCATCGTCGCTGATGTGCGCGCGTCTCCAGGCCGCCGGGGTGTGCCCCGTTGTCTGGCGAAAATGCCTGCACAAATGCGGCTGGTCGATGAATCCGCATCGCAGCGCGATGTCGCTCAAGGGCGCTTCAGTCTGCAGCATGTATTGAGCGGCCAACTCGACGCGTTCCTTGATCACGAAGGCATGAGGTGGCTTTCCGAAGGTGCGCCTAAAGGCGCGCGAGAAATGCGCTTCGCTGAGCTGAAGGAGCGCGCTGAGCTCCGCGACAAGCACCGGACCTGTGATATGACTATCGATATAGGCACGCACTTTGCGCGCCTGCCAGGCGAGCAAGCACCCTCTTCTGTCTGGAGCCGCTCGTGCGACTTCGGGATCAATCTGCTTACGCAACAGCGAGGCTGCTTTAAGTATCGTGCCGTGAACCGTCTGTTCGTGATGAAGCTGACAAGCAGCCGCATCGAGCAGCGCGATTACGTGGTGTACCCATTCGCGCGATCGCGTCGTACCAAGATTCGATACCGCCACCGTCTTTTCGAGGTGACCATCCATTACCGGTACCTTCCACTACACTCCACAAGCGATCCCACGGCGTCGAGCTTGGGTCTCACAGCCGAGATCGCCGCGACGCCCTTGTCCAGCCGGTTCACAGGAGCTTGGTGGGATCGAACGGCTTCGCAGGCGCAAATTCGCCCTGCCAGGCACGCTTATGAAGTTCCCAAGGCGTTGCACCCGCCTCGCGGGCGGCGATCATGCGGTCTGGATCGAGGTATACACCGAGCGGTCGGCGGTCGAATTCCGCTGAGGTCTGCATGTGCTCGACGGCGGCCCAGCGTTCCGAGTAATTGCAGACATTGATCTCAATGCTATTGCCGTCGGGATCCTCATAGTAGAAGCCAGTCTGCGGCCCTTCGTCGACCGAGAACTGCGGCACGATGCCGAGTGTCTTGAGTCTGGCGTAGGTCCCCAAAAGCTCGTCCAGCGAGCCGAATTCGAAGGCAACATGCTGCAAGCGCTGATGCTTAGAACGTTCAGAATCGGCGACCAGGCCAGGGACCTCGATCACAGCAAAGCGATGGCTCATTTCGTCGTTGCTGAGGAACGCGGCCTTCAGGTGCGACGCAGGATTACTCACCTGAGCGCCGATCGGATTGTCGGCCGTATGAATCGCCCGCATGCCGAGAACAAGTTTGTACCAGTCGACCAGGCGTTGCAGGTTCCCGGTGAGCAGCCCGATATGCTGCAGCGTCGGGTGAATCACAGTTTCGGAATTCAGCATGATAAGTTTCCTCGCTTGTGGGTCGCGGGACTGATCGGTCTTCTGTATCCCCAGGTGTTGAGTGCTCTACCGGATGATCAATCTATGGGCGTACAGTTGATCGGTCAATTAGGATGGATAATCATACCTAGCATGAAGAACCATACTGTCAGTGACACTCTACCGGCGCAGGCGGATGCGGCTGCGGTGCGTCATGAGGTACGCCGCGCGCTCGCACTCATAGGTGGCAAATGGAAGCTTGAGATTCTCTGGCTGTTGAATCAGCGCACGCACCGATTCAACGAATTGCGGCGCTCGATTCCAGGTGTCACCCAACACATGCTGACCGCCCAATTGCGCGACCTGGAAGCGGACGGCTTCGTCGAGCGTACGGTGTACGCGCAGGTGCCGCTGCGGGTCGAATACCGGATCACCACCGAAGCTCTGAGGCTACGGCCGGTGTTCGACGAGCTGATTCGGTGGGCGAGCCCGGCTCGCGAGCCCGGCTCGCCTCCCGACCTGTCGGCCGCAGCTTTACAGGGTGGTGGCGCCGATGGCCCGTCAGCACGTCGCCCCAACGAAGTTCAATCGCTTCCATTGGCACGCGGCAGGATCAAGAAGATCCGGCAGGCTTTGTAGTTTCAACGACCGCACCGAACAATCATTCCGCGCACAACTCTGCACAGCACGCCAGGGTACGACACCGTCACGGGACTCGGAGTCCGAAGAGAGACGTTTCTCGAGGCGGTATCGGTGAACTAGCTCAATCTACTCGCCCACGGACTTGATCCGTCGGCGTTGAACGCCGCACTCGGGATGCACATCTTCGTTGTGACGATGCGGGAGTGGGAGATAGCACGAGCTCGCATGTCGGGACCCGCTTTACAGTCACGAGTAAAGCCCCTCATTCACGACCGCGTGAAGCGACCTTCGGGGCGGAACTGCCAGGATTGAAGGTCGCCGACCGGCCCATTTTCTGACGGTGAGCGCCCCGGACTGCCCTTCGCAAAGCCGCCATTCGATGCGGGAACGTAATGGTTGGGAAATGAACGTCCCGGAAAGCCAATTCGCAATAGATTCGATGGCCGAAAACGGCGAGACATCAGGGCGCCGCTCAGTAATCATGTGAACTCCCAATGCATGGAGCCCTCATGAGCGATATTGCGGAAGTACTGGCGCGAGCCCAAAAGCATGCCGTCGATTACTTGACCAGTCTCGACCAACGACCACTCAATGCGACAGCGACCCTGACCGACCTTCGGCGTCGACTCGACGTACCGCTGACGGGTGCCGGCCTGGGCGCGGGCCGAGTGATTGACGATCTCGTCAATGCCACGGAAGGAGGGCATCTGGGGTCGGCCGCGGGACGTTTCTTCGCATGGGTCATCGGCGGAGCACTGCCGTCGGCGCTTGCTGCCGACTGGTTGGTGTCGACTTGGGACAACAACGCCGCGCTCTACGCCTGCGGTCCTGCATCTGCCGTCGTTGAGGAGGTTGCGGGTCGTTGGATTAAGGATCTGCTCGACTTGCCCGAATCCGCATCCTACGCTTTTACGACGGGCTGCCAGATGGCGCATCTCACGTGTCTTGCAGCGGCACGTCACGCATTGCTCGGCGCCCGTGATTGGAACGTAGAGGACAGGGGTCTCTGCGGCGCTCCGCGCATCCGTGTACTCGCCAACGAGCACCGTCACGGTTCAGTGACCCGAGCGCTTCGGTTTCTGGGCCTCGGTTCTCGTAACCTCGAACCTCTCCTCACCGATTCCGACTCCAGGATAGCGCCTCATACGTTGGAGGCGGCGTTGCGACAGTCCGAGGATCCAACCATCGTCGTTCTCAATGCCGCCGATTTGAACGTCGGCGCGGTCGATCCCTTCCTCGAACTTATTCCGATGGCGAAGGCGGCGCGAGCGTGGGTGCACGTGGACGGAGCCTTTGGGCTGTGGGCACGAGCAAGCGCGCGACAGCGGCATTGGGTGGAGGGAATTGAACAGGCTGATTCCTGGGCCACCGACGCTCACAAGTGGCTCAACACGCCTAAGGATATAGGGATCGCGATTGTCGCAGACCCCGCGGCGCACAAGGCCGCGATGGCAATAACTGCGTCCTACATATCATCTGCCGGCGACGCACGCGATCAAATCGATTGGACGCCCGATTGGACGCGCCGCTCCCGTGGCTTCCCCGTATACGCGGCCCTGCGCGAGTTGGGACGGGACGGTCTGGCAAACCTGATCGACCGCTGTTGTGCCTGTGCTGCTCAACTGACGACCGGGCTCGCCGCCTTGCCCGGCGTGGACATGGTGGCTCCACCGACGCTAAATCAGGGTCTAGTGCGATTTCTCGACAGCCGTCCCAACGCGACTGCGGCAGATCACGACGCGAAGACGGATTGGGCCATCGAGTCAATCAATCGTGAAGGCACCGCGTTTTTTAGCGGAACGACCTGGAACGGGCACCGCGCGATGCGCATTAGCGTTGTCAATGCGCGGACAAGTGCTCAAGACGTGGAACGCACGCTCAAAGCCGTCGCAGGCGTACTTGCATCCGACCGTATGCAGTGACGATTGCGGTGTGAATTCTTGCGGCCCCAAAGCTGCCGATCGCGACTGTCGGGAACCGGTCGAGGACTCATTCGTCCCCGGGTCTTGACGGCGTATTGGATAGCGTCGGGGGCGGATCTTGAGTATTAGCTCAATAATTAGCAATCCATCAGAAAATCATCCGGTGTCACAGCCCCTTCGGAGCGAAAGTCTAGAGCAATTGAACGGGAGAGTGCTATGCATAGCAGGATTTGGACGAGCCTGGTTGCTTTGGCGTTACTGAGCGTATCGGCTTGCGGCGGCGGCGGCGGCAGCGGCGGGGGCCCGATGCCCGGCGCCGCGAGTTTCAATTTGGCTGCCGGACTTGCGAATCTCTCGGGAAGTACGGTAACGGCAAACCTGACGATCAGCGGAACGGTGAATGGATTTGAGATCACCGCAGGATCTGGCCAGCTCAGCCAATCGGCCGCTGTTGCCGCCACGTTCAGTGGAGCGCCGGCGTCCGCGCAAACCACGATGCTCTCGGGCACCGTGAGCACCTCCGAATTCAGCAACTTAGTGGAGAGCTTTTCGATTGTGCAATATGACTCAAGCACTTACGCGCTGCTTGGATTGGACACTAATTACGCCGTCCCCCAATATGTCGTTGCAGACTCGCCCCTTGAATTTCCTTCCACGGTCGTGGCGGGCGATACCGGGGCCATTGGAATCATGGAAGTTTACGACGATAGCCTTCTCAAGGACTTCGCAGGCGCATTGAATATCAACTATGCGGTCCACGCGAATTCCGGGAGCCCCGACTCGGTTGTCGTGGAATTAACCGAGCAATATGTCGATCCACGAAATGTACCCGGACAAGTTTTTCAATACGACTACTTGCTGACTGCAGCGGGAGACATGTCGCTGCTATCTCTGACGGTAACTTATCCGGAGAGTCCGGGCATCCCGATGGATACCTTATTCCTTAGCGTGCAGCCATGAGATCATGCATTGGCGCCCCCTTCCATTCACACATGCAATTTGAACGTTTGCTTCACCTGGGAGTAGATGAAGATGCGCAAAACTCTTGCGGCCGCTCTCGCGATTCTGGCGCTGCCCGATCACTCGAAGAAACCCATTACTTCGCTCTAGAAGTGCAAGGAAGCGCCCGCTTGAATCGAGGTCACCGAAATCGTGTTGCTGCTGTTACGGTTGCTCGAATTGCCAATGACCCACGCGTTTGACAGCAAGGCGAGATCGAGTGAAAAGTTTGGATTGAACATGTACCCGATTGATCCCCCCACTGTCGCCTGCACAAGCGAATGCGATCCGCTTGGGCCTTCCAGCCCGGCGACCCCAGCATCAACTGTTGCATACCATTGGCGGGCAAACGTCCACACGAAGCCGCCCTTAAGCCCACCGCCGTTGTAGGTGACAGACGCGCAAGGTCCTCCACATAGATAATTGGACGAAACTCTTGGCTGGAAAGTTGTGAACATCGCCTCCGCATACCAGGACGATCCACGGTAGCCCAAGCCTGCGGTTCCTTGGTTTATCCGCACATCACCCTGGCCTCTGTTTGCCTCATCCGTGTTGTAAGAGGCATCAAACATGAAGCCACCCGGAATGACGAAGCGAAGGGCTGCGCCGCCGCCTCCGCCCTGCGCACTGCTGGAGTTGTAGTTGTAGTAAATGCCGTCGTAGTTGTTGTAATAGCCGTAGTTGTCGTAAAAGCCGATACTGGACGCGTTTGCATGGACATTCACCAAACTCTGCCGATACATTTCATCCGCCTTCGACGCAGTGGACATCACGACACCTAGGGCGAGAATCCTGCAGATCGATTGGAAATTCTTGCGCATTAATATAACCGTTCTTAATCGGCGATATTGCCCGCTTCGGGTGAAGATCTCTTCAGCGACGAAGTCGCGGCAGGTCCGCTCCCGGTGCCGAGACGTGACGTTCTTCAAGACACAGTCTTTCGGCATGCCATTTGCTGATTTGGAAACACTTCATTGTTTGCCTCCAAGGCGAATCAGGCTAGTCGCTAATGACGATCGCTGCAGAGGGCCATTGCATAGCACGCGTAGGCGCCGTGCCTATCTCAGAATTTCCAGGCGACCGCCAATTCGGCGCCGTGATCTAATCGAGGCGCGAAACTAAACCGGTAGCGGGTGGCGGAAATTTC
>Ga0210402_10005112_pt1 | contig 11815 bp, 12 predicted proteins | sample IncBWC7MmetaG_FD_161055 | JGI IMG/M metagenome (GOLD analysis project Ga0210402, IMG submission 161055) | Forest soil microbial communities from Barre Woods Harvard Forest LTER site, Petersham, Massachusetts, United States - Inc-BW-C-7-M | ecosystem: Environmental > Terrestrial > Soil >... | reverse complement strand
TCGGGAGCGCACACGCTCCTGCGCGAGAGTTGGGCGGTTGGACTCGCCCAGACGGCTGTGCTGATCGTGCAAAACAGTGGCATCATCATCTTAGGCATCGTCAGAGGCGATGACGCCGTTGGGCAGTATGCGACGGCATACCGTCTGATGATGGTGGCCACATTCATTACGGCTTCGCTCTGGAATGCATTCTTTCCGGCCTTGTCACGCGCTGCGACTTCACCGGCAGAGGCGAGCCTGTTGTCCCGCCAGTTCCTTCGCCTGCTAGCCTGGATCGGCTGCCCGCTCGCCGCTCTTGGCTGGGCTTGCGGACGCCATGTCGTGGAGCTCATGTATGGCGTCGCCTTCGCCCAAAGCGGCCCCTATTTCGAATGGCTATGTCTCGTCATCGCCCTGAGCTACGTGAACTACGGGCTGGTGGCGATCATGGTGCCTTTGGGCCGAAGCGCGCTGCAATTTCAGATTGTCGCCATCGCGGCTGCAGTCACCCTCGCGATCAATGCGCTAGCCATTCCGCTTTATGGAGCATGGGGCTGCATCGCTGCCCTGATAGCGGGCGAAGTGGTTATGCTGGGTTTGGGATTGTCAATGCGCAGCAGGCTACACTTGCTGAAATACCCAATTGCGCACGTCGTAGCGCCTCCACTGCTGTGCTCGCTGGGTGTCGCTGCCGTGATCACCCTACTACCCTCGTCGTACCATCGCTTTTGGTGGCTCGAGCTGACGATCGGCGGTTTGGTGCTCTTGCTTTGTCTTTTGGGGTTCGAGCGCCGCAACCTGCAGTGGCTCGGTGCAGCCGTGTTTGACCGCTGACCGTGGGAATACCGACTTCGTAAAGCGACGTAGCTGGTTCAGGATGGCTGCGATCCATGGTCCGTCACACGTGCGTTTAGCGGACGGTCCGGCTTTGGGTTATGGACGCGCTGAAAGCCGTCAGTTTGGCAGCCGATGGATGGGCAGCCGGATTGGCGGCCAGCAGAGCATTGGGCGCTCTCATGGAAGGCCGCGCCATCGCGTGCGAGCCGCGCGGGCGTGGACTGCTACGGCCGCACTTTTTGTCCTATGCCGCGCCGGTGGCCGGCCACATGATTGCGCAGGAACGTCTTCCAAGTCTGGCCCGATCCGGGCCGATGCTTGGCCATGTACGCGGCGACGGTCGACTGAGCGACCTCGACCCCGAGCTTCAACAGCTCACCGTGAATACGAGGCGCGCCCCACAATGAGTTCTCCAAACTCATCCGCCGGATCAGGCTGCATACCTCAGCCGCAACCTTGGGCCTACCGCCGCACGAACGCGACTTCCAACGCCAATAGGACCGGAACCCCGCTCGGTGCCATCGCACAATCGTGTCGGGCTGGATGATGACCGCAGCGGTCAGCAGCGACGGCACAAGGCGATAAAGCCAGACAAAGCGCATCGGTCCGCTGCCGTGAGCCGTGGCTTGGCAGGAAGCCGGCGCCGCAACAGGTTCAGCTGATGGCGCAGGAAGACAATCTCGGCCCTCAGCCGCGCCTGCGACCGGAAAGGCGAAGCCAATACATGTAGCAACAAGCCAAGGAACGAAACCATCCCGCCGAGACTATCCGATCTCCCTGTGTACTACCGTGTGGATAGGGTTTTCGGCAGCGACAGCCTGCCTCTCTGACAACTCGGGCGATCCCACAACTACTCGAGATCACTCTCGAGCCCCACGGGACTATTCCTTACAATCGGGTTGCACTTGATAGAGTGAACTAGTCTTTGTGCGGAGGATCGCGTTAGCATTTTTAGCCTTGGCTGGCGTCTCATTCGTCACCAAGAACCAGGCTTTAGCGCCTTTTCCTGCTTCAGCGACAAGACCACAAAGCTCTCCGTCGGATTCAGATAGCGCTGATAGATAGCTTTTGCGGCGGCGGTCTCTCTCGTTCCAATCTACATAGGGATTTGAAAATTGGACCGGTACTACGACGAGGCGACGTCCTGCCGCCATTACCGCAAATACCCTGTCGTCCAACTGTTTATCAGTAGTGGCTTCCTGAGTGACGAACAGATCTTCCGGCCTCGTGTTCCTCAATATCCAGTCATAGACGTCCAGTTCAAAGTTATCTTCGTTGCCGAGAGCCCACTCCCTTGCACCCAAATCGTATGTCCGGTGAAGAGCGCGCTTGAAGAATAGACCTGACCCCACCAAGCCAATACACACGATAATCAAGGTTGCCGCGCGCAACAATGATCCTCGACTTTGAATTGTCCTATGTAGCCCACTAAGTAGCTTCCAAAGAACGTAGCCCCAAAGGCACGACCACGCTGCTTGAAGATAGAAATGAGAATGGTGAACCGGGACGATTGGAATTCGGCAAAGGGTCGCCTCACCGTCGATAAACGCGCAAGCGTAGTGTCGAAAGATGAGTACTGCGCAAACCCCTATCCATGCGACAAGGATGGCTTGGGTTCGCCGGTCAATGTCGGGCAATCGGCGTTGCAACAGTAACAATACGCCCAAAACGACGAGTACGAATCCCGGCACATCGTACGCGACCACGCTTAACCTCTTGAGGAACAAAAGCCAGTCTGTAGTGTCGAAAATCGGAATCGTAGTGTCGAAAATTGGATCGACCCAAAACGCGTACGCAGAGTTCAATGTGTGTAGGTTATATTTGACATACAACGGGCCCAGAACGACAAGGGCCAACATAAGTTCTACAATCCCAAGTATAGAGAGCCAGGCTACTGTTTTCAGTGAGAGGCCTCTCTCACTGAAAGCCGTCACCACTGCAATGGCGGTAAGCAAAATGGCGGGATAGGGATGTGTGAGAAAGGCAAATCCGCTAACCGCACCAATCACCACAGCGTGCCGTATCTCAGGGGACCGCGCGTGTTCGAAAATGAGGGACACGCCCATGAAAAAGAGAGGCAGAGCCAAGTTGCAAACAATGGGCCAAGGTGAGTATCCAGCCGCAATCCAGGGCGGAACAAAAACCCCATTCAGTTCAAAAATGACGGTGGCTACAGCGGCGATGGGGAGGTTGAACAGCCTCCTACTCATGTCGAAAAACGCCAACGGCGCAAGTAGGTTGAACCAAGGGCTCGCCTGCAACCACAAGACCATAGGCGAAAGCCCGGTCGCCCAAGCTGCCACGGCTGCAATCACATGCATAAGGGGCGAGTAGAAGCGAAGCTCGTCACCATACGGGGGATCACCCAGCCAGTTTCGATCCAGCAAAGCTTGAATGTATCCAACGTCTCGGAAGCTATCGACGTCCGCTGGGCGCGCCAATCCATTGATCGTGAAATAACCGCGTACTGCACAGCTAACCAACACAAACAGCAAAATGAGAAAGGGGGTGTAGTAGCCAAGGCTGCGTGGTCTTTTGGTCGTAGCCACCATATTCAAATCCATAGTTGCAGCGTCGAATGGGTCATTCTGCCCTTCGTTCCTAGGAAATTTCGTCCACTGAACCTTGCCCCCCCAGTGACAAAACAGTGGCCGTGATTGCGTTGCCCCTTGTTTGTCACGGCTCCTCCGTCATCGGACCGCTAGCCTTGCGCGCTTCTCCTCGTGCTCTCTGATCTGGAAAAGCTCCATGCAAAGCGCCCTCTTCGTAGGAGGTGATGTCTTTCGCGCGAACGAAACCTCACGCGTAAGCGAAGGCCTTCGGTACGACATAGCACTGCCGTTGGTGGTGGATCTCGATGGCACGTTGATCGCGACGGACTCCCTGCACGAATCGTTGATTTTTTTCCTGAAGCGGCGCGGCGTCTCTGCGTGGAAAATCCCTTACTGGATTGCCGCGGGGCGCGCGACTGTCAAGAATCGGCTGGCCGACGTGGTTATGGAAGAAGACGTGATCGGTTTCCCGGCGAACGCGGAACTAGTAGCCTTCGCCGAGCGCGAGGCGAGCCGCGGGCGTCGAATCGTTTTGGCGACCGCCGCCGATCTCGCAATCGCACAAAAGGTACAGCGACGTTTTCCGTTTATCAGCGATCTGATCGCTTCGGCTGACAGTCCAAATTTGAAGGGCCCGGCAAAAGCCGAGGAGATGATGCGGCGGTTTCCCGACGGGTTCGTCTATGCAGGGAACTCTACAGCCGATCTGCACGTCTGGAGCAAAGCGTCCGCGGGGATCTTTGCCGGACGATCCGCGACAATGGGAAATAAAGTTTCCCGACTGACTGAACTCGAGGCTGTCTTCCTGACCAAGACATTCGGTTTCCCGTCGCTGAGGCAAGCGTTGCGCATCCATCAGTGGGTCAAGAACACTCTGGTCTTCGTGCCGTTAATCCTCGGGGGAAGAGCGCATGAGGCGATCGCTTGGCTGCATGCCCTCGGCGCTTTCACAGCGCTCTCCTTCCTGGCCTCGGCGACCTATTTGCTCAATGATCTATGGGATCTCGCGGAAGACCGGCGACACTGGTCAAAAAGACACAGACCACTCGCAAGTGGCGACCTTTCGATCGTGACGGGGATCGGATTGATCGCGGCGGGAGGTGTTCTGTCCTTCTCTATCGCACTCCTGATGGGGCCGGGCTGCGTCGCGCTACTGGCGGTCTATCTCGCCCTCAGCCTTTCCTACTCATTCAGGCTGAAACGCGAGCCGATCATAGACGTGCTTATCCTTGCTACTCTCTTTTCAATGCGCCTGGCCCTAGGCACGGTGGTAACCGACGTAAGGTTCTCCCCGTGGCTCTTCGTCTTTTCGATGTTTCTGTTCTTGTCGTTGTCGACCGCTAAGCGTCAGACCGAGATCACGCGGATGATGGCGCATGGACATGACAAGACACCCGGCAGGGGCTACCGCGCAAGCGACGCCCCGCTGGTCCTTGCGCTGGGCATCGGCACGACGATAGCGACGGTCCTGATCATGGTGATCTATCTTGTCGAGGACGCCTTTCCTACGGGATACTACAAACACCCATATTTCTTGTGGGGCTTTCCGCTAGTCATCTTCCTGTGGCTCGCGCGAATTTGGCTGCTTTGCCATCGGGGTGAATTGGATGACGATCCCGTAGCCTTCGCGCTGAAGGACCGCCTGAGCCTTTTCTATGGCGTGGTGATGGTGGCACTCTTCGGTGCTGCGGTGTTCTGACAGAATCGAGATTCTGAGCATTTGCCTTTTTCTTACTCGAAGCGACATATATTCATAGGGCCGAGTGACACGGCGGCCACAGCGAATCGCGTGTCCGAGATTTCGCGACGAATTGGCGTCTCTTATTGGCGAGCCATGCATACCCGACAAACTGCCAATAGGGCTGCGCCGGTCCTATGGCGACTCCTGCCTCAACACTGCGGGCGCAGTCATCGAGATGTGTGGTCTCAATCGCTTCATCAGCTTCGACCCCGCAACGGGGGTCTTGCGTGCAGAGGCGGGCGTCAGCCTGTCGGATATCTTGCGTCTCGTAGTTCCCAAAGGTTGGTTCCTGCCGACGACGCCAGGAACGCGCTTCGTCACGTGGGGTGGTGCCATCGCTCACGGAAAAAATCATCACGGCGCAGGAACGGTCGGCCGCCATGTTCGCTCAATGGGGCTGCGGCGCAGCGATCGTGGCCGCGTGACGCTCACGCCAAAAAACGATCCAGCGCTATTTTCTTCAACCATCGCCGGACTTGGCTTAATAGGTATTGTCGAGCAGCGCGACAAGGCGGACCCGTCGTGTACGCGCCGCCGGTTTGGCGGCTAATCATGCTGGTCATTAGGCATTTGCCTACTTTGATTTTAAATAAGCTCGACATCTGGGACTTGGGCTATTCGACGCCTTGAATTGGATGCACATGCTCAGGCGTATGGAAAGACAACGCATGCCCGCGATTGTGGTGCATCGTGGGCTAGCTGAGATCCGGCGATTTCGGTGGCTCGTACTGGGTCTGCTGGCTCTGGCCTTACTTCTGGCGATAGCCGTCAGCCTCAGCGATGCCCTGGCATTCCCCGGATTTGACCTCCGGCCCAAAGTAGTGGGGGCGCGTGCACTGCTGCTGGGCTTGGATCCCTATCTGCCAGAGACATTGCGCTGGACAGCGGCCACACCCCCGGCTCTCACGGATACGGAGACGGTATTTTACGCCGACACCGGCCTTGCGCGCGTGACCTACCCTCCCTCCCTCCTGCTTTTGTACATGCCCTTCGCGACGTTGCCCTACGACGTTCAGCGACTAGTCTGGTGGGCACTGGAGTGGACGGCGCTGCTGACCTCCATCGGCGTGCTCTGCGCCGCAACGCCGCGGCGCTTCCGGCTGGCGTTTCTGATCGCTGCAATCGGTGCATTCGCGTGCAGCTATTTCTGGCGCTGGCATGCCGAACGCGGCCAATACTATGTCTTTCTCGTGCTTTTGCTTAGCCTCGACCTGTTCGCGCTGCGGAGCGGTCTCCTACGCCAGCGCTCGTGGCTTGGGGCGCCCACGGGCGTAGCGATAACGTTCCGCCCAACCTTCGCGGTGCTGGTGCCGCTTCTTTGGTTCATGGGCGAGCGTCGCGCGGCCGTGACGGCCGTTCTGGCCGCTGCAATGGTAATGGCCGCCAGCTTGCCATTCGCCGGTGTCCAGGAATGGCAGCATTACTTCGACAACGTAGCGACGATGGCGCGCCAGGTGGCAGAGCCGGTCTTTTCGGTTCGGCTGCCGCCGCCTGAGGGCGCCTCCTATTTTGTCGAAGGCTATGATTTCTATCCCACTCGCGAACTGGTGGCTCTCAGCCGAAATCTGACCTTCAGCGGGTTACTGCATAGGCCGTGGGCGTTACCCCTGAGCGGCACGGTGGCCATGCTGGTGTCGTTCGGCGTCGTCGCGGCCATGCTATGGTTGCGGACAGCTCGCGGACCGCGGGAACTTTCATTGCTGTTGTTCGCAACTACCCCGGTGCTGCTCGACTACACCGTGCCGGTGCGGTGGAGTTATGTGGATGTGGTCTTTCTGCCCGTGCTCGCCGTGGTTATACCGGCCGTACTGCAGTATGGCGGCGTATGGACGCTGGGGAGCGTGGCCGCCGCGCTTCTGGCCAGTTTTTACGGCATGGAGGGACTCACCGTCGGCTTGTTGCGACAACTCTTCTTCTTGCTTGCGGTTGCGCTCTCGGCAGTGGCTCTGTGGAGATCGGCTCCATCTTCGTAGCAGGCGCTGGGACCGCCACTACGATCGCGACAGCTCAACAATTGTCGGACATCATCTTTCCAATGCGAACGCTTTCGGATATTCCGCGATCTTCCGGATAGTAGAAGCAGGTATCAGCTACTTGAAGTCCGCCAATCGGCGTCTTTATCGGTGGAATTCGCGCGGCGAAGCCGGCGGGGCAGACGGGCTGAGCATATCGCAGGCGCGCGACATGGGACGCGACAACATCCTCCGGCGTTAGCGCAGGGTTAACTCGGTGAAGACAACTGAAGGCTTCTGCAAGCAGGGCATCATCGGCCCAATGGAACTTCGGATGATCGGTCGGCATATAATAGGGCACGTAGACAATCGCATCGCCGACAGGCCGAAGATTGGAGAACTCCACGAAGCCCGGAATCTCGATTCCCGGTTCGGCCACATTCACCCAGAAATGAGGGGTGATGGAGCGGCGCAGCTTGAAAACAAGGCAGCAGACACCGATGTTCGTGATGCTGTTGTAACGGACTCTCCATGCCTCCGGTAGATGCGGCACGAGTTTTGAGACGAGCGACGTTGGCACGGTGCAGATGACCGCATCAGCTGGCAACACACCTTCCGATGTCCGTACGCCAACGACCTGGCCCCCTTCTGTTACAACTTCCAGGGCCGGAGAGGAGACTCGGATCCTCCCGCCTGCCTCTCGAATCGCTTCGCACAGTGTGTTCACCAAGGTTTGGCTACCGCCCTCGATGTAGCCAAGTTCTTCGCGGAAGAGCGATTTGCGAGATCTTCCGATCCGCTTGATGCGCGTCCATATCCATGCGGCCGATATGTCATCTGCATATCGGTAGAACTTGTAGTCGAATAGTGGCTTCCACAATCGCTGGTAGACTTCACGTCCGCACCATCGAGTAATCCATGAACGAGCGGTTTCGGTCTCGATAGCATCCCAACGCTCGCGACGCGTCGATACAAAGGCGAAGAGACCATATCGGATCCTTGAAAGAAGACTTATTTCCGGGAACGTCAGCAGCGAGAAAGGGTCGCCCCACCGGTGAAGCCGTCCACCCGTGAAATATGCCATCGACGTTTGCCGCCAGCGCATCTTGTGGCCGATTCCGAGCTCAGCCATCAGGTCGAAGGTATGTTGGTCGCTCTTGCATACGAAATGGTAGAAGCGTTCGATCGATAACCCATCAAAATCGAAATGAGCGGCCATTCCACCAACTTCAGGTGCCGCCTCCAGAATATCGACCGTGTGATGTTTCATGCATGCGTGATAGGCCGCCGCTAACCCCATTGGCCCTGAGCCGATGACAATTATTCGCTTCATCGAAACCTCGGTGGACGACCCGGCTCCATTGTAGTTAGCCGGTTGATCTTGGCCTTCAACGTGTGACCTGGTCACTTCGAGCAAACGATAGTCGCTTATGCCCTACGAAGGAGGTAATAGCGGATGTGGCGAGGCCAATTAAATGTCCGGTTAACTCAGGGTAGAAGCTCATGCCGACCACTGGCCACACAAACTTGACCAGACCAACCGCGACGATCCAGGTTTGTGCGAGGGACACAATATTGACCAACGTAAATTTTGTGAACTCGGACCAAACTGGTCTTCCGGACGGTTCAAAAACAAACCGTTTCGATAGCGTGAAGGCAGTCACCATGCCGCAGATCTGGGACAGTACTACAGCTATCTCAAATGGGACCACGAGCGAGAACAATACACGAGAAGCGAGGTTGACCGGAACAGATAGGCCAGAAGCGACCACGAACATGGAAAACCGCAGGCGCTCCTCTCCGCAAAATCTTGCAATGGGCTGAAGAAACGGCCGCAGACGAGCTCTCATATCGACTTGGTCTTCGTGTTGCGGCGGCGGTTTTGTCGGTTCTGACATCCCACCCCCGGACACGGCGCTCTTCGTGATTGGACAGATCATGAAAAACACCGACTTTCAGATTCCGAAGTACGAGTTCCCCGATACGGATTGACTCACTCTGATAGCGTCGATCTGAATTGAATTAGCTGCAGCCAATGCTGGTTCACGTCCGGCCTCGCCCGCAAGGCCCGCTTTCTGCACTGGTCGTGATGTGCGGTTTTGGCAGATACTGTTGCAAAAGTCGCGCATATGGTCGTTTCGCGTGCTTGCTTTCCGACCGCTCCGAAGCGTGCACTGGCGGCCACCAGTGTGAGTTGCCCAAAGCTGATCTTCGGGTGTGGTAGTGCTGCCAACTTACAAAGGGGGTGGTCTGAGGAAGCAATATCTAGGCCCGCGTGCCAGACCTGATCCGAAGTAGGCGAGGCCAGCCCAACTGGAACCAATCCCCATGCGATTGCGCAACAGATACCAACCCGTACGCACCAAATGGAAGAAGGCCAGCCCGTCGAACCGGAGTGCGTACGGAAGAAAGACGGCAGCTTGTGCGCGCATGGCGACTTTCATCATTTGGATGAATTGAGGGCGATCGAGCCAATTGTCGTGATGTACCAGCGGGCGAGGTGAATAAACGAGCTTGCAGCGGTGCCAGAGGATCCGATAGCTCATTTCGGTGTCCTCTCCGGTGCCAATGCGGGATCCTGGTCCGAGGGTTTCGTGGAACAGGCCAACCTTCTGAAACAGTTCCTTACGGAACGACATGTTGTTGCCGCCACCCAGCGCAAGGTGCGGGATTGCGGGGGCTTCGAAAACAGCGCGCTCCATCGATGCCTGGACAGCTGGGCAGAACATGTCGCCGGACTGGCCGATGGTGTCCCTCGCACTTCCAGGATTGCCATATGGAACAACCCGACCGAAGACGCCAAGCGCCGTCGGTTCAGCGACATATTCCGCCAGGATCGAAGCGAGCCAATCCCTCTCGCAGACGCAATCGTCATCTGTGAATACCACTGTATCAGCGCGAGCCGCGCGAATGGCGATGTTGCGCGAGATCGCCGCCCCCACCGTGTCGGTGGCGATGTAGCGCAATCGACGATCGTGGATCGAAGACAAGGCCACTTGGGTTAAGCGATCGGTACTCTGGTCGACAACGATTAGCTCGAAATCTCCAAAAGAATTGGCAAGCACACTATCGACGGCACGACGCGCCTTTTGCGGCCGGTTACGCGTAGGTATTAGAACTGAGAGCGTCGGCATGGCCAATATTCGATCAAGGTTTTGAACGGGAATTCGTGTCCTGCTCGGTGGCGAAGCCGTCAGGAAAATACGACTCGGACGATCTCGACGACGCGGACAGGTCGGGAGGTCGCTGGTCACTACTTACCGTGGTGGTGAATGCAGCAGGACTGGCCTCGGCGTGCAGCTTGCCTAGGATTTGGCGGCAGACGTCGCCCTCGCCCTTGCGGCACCACAGATCGTAGGGGCCGACCTCCCCTACGCGAACATAGTCCGCCCACGCGGCATTAAAGCCAGCATCCTGCTTTAACCATTGCAGCAGATCCAGCCGAAGCGTTCGCATGCCTCTACAGGGCGCAATGCTTGTATCTTCGCAGCGCTCGACCAGCACCGGGTTTGGGTGCCAGCGCTTCAGGTCAGTCGAAAGCGCGATCCGGGTCAGGTCCGCCGCCTCGCGCATCGCTGCCGGATCGACTTTTCCACTATGGTCGGCTGCGCGCTCGGCGTTGACGATGGCCGGCAGCATCCACAGGCTCGAGAATCGGGACCCCCAGTCCCAGTCTCGATCCAGTACCTGCTCGAAGAACGCTTCCGCCGATGTCGACAGGATAAGCACCGTGGCCATTCGCGGGATGCCCTGGCTCACCGTCCGCTGCGCCATGCTCCGATCGTCGGTGTGGCCGCGCGCCGTCTTGGCAAGCTGCATCGGGTAGCACAGCGCAGTCACAGCCATGAACATCACCACGGCCCCCGCCACCTGCACGCGGGCAGGGATCGCCACTGCCCGCCGCGCCGTCCACTGCAGCCAGCAATCGATCACCATAACCCCGAACAGCAGATCGAAGAACGCGATTCGCCAGCCGCGCCGCGCTGCAGGAGAACGGCCGACCAGGTAACCGAGAACACGACCAGCACGACGAGGCAACCCTGCAGCGCGGTCGGCAGGTGGATGTCGAGTGCGCGTCCGATTGCCACCGGGATCTCCGACATCCAGATGATCAGTGGCGGGTTAGTTTCTATGAGGTCCGACCCCAGGCGCGCGCCGTCGAGTAGTCGGCGGGCGGCGAACAACAGCCACGTCTGGTCGCTCCATAGAGGTCGTACCGTGAGGTACACCAGGCTCATGCCGAGCGCCGCACCCGCGATCAGCGGGAAGGCAAAGGTCACCGCGCGGCCGACCGCCTTGCCTTCGACCGACTTCATTGCCATGAGGTTGATCATGAAGTGAAAAAAGAGCGAATCGAGTGACCAACCTGTGGCCGGCGTCGGCCACGGCGCGCTCGCTACGCCACTAGGCCGCTTCACGCAGGACAAGAGCTCGCACCGCCGACAAGACCAGGTATTCCGGACAAGCCGAGCGACGACCATTTTTGCCGCTGCCCGATCTGCGCCCACTTGGTCGATGAACGCGAACTAGCCGAGGCAATGTGAACATCTCGGCCCGCACATGGCGCCGCAGAAGAATTAGCCCGCGGTGAACGTCGAGGCCTCGGCCTGGTTCGCAAAGATGGTCGCTCTCCAGTGCCGTGAGCCGCAGGAGCGACGGAGCTTGAAGGATTTAACTGGCGTCATGTCGCTGTACCGCGCGGCCAGGTCTCGGAACCTGGCAATGTCGCACCGGGGGGGCGGGGGTTCCGCCGG
>Ga0210402_10005110_pt1 | contig 11817 bp, 11 predicted proteins | sample IncBWC7MmetaG_FD_161055 | JGI IMG/M metagenome (GOLD analysis project Ga0210402, IMG submission 161055) | Forest soil microbial communities from Barre Woods Harvard Forest LTER site, Petersham, Massachusetts, United States - Inc-BW-C-7-M | ecosystem: Environmental > Terrestrial > Soil >... | reverse complement strand
GTCTCGGGTCACGGGCGGCTGGGTTCACCCTGCTCGAGCTTCTTGTCGTCATGGTCATCATCGGCCTGCTGGCGGGGTTCGTCGCCCCGCGTTACTTCTCCCAGGTCGGTAAGTCTCAGGTCAAGGCTGCCAAAGCCCAGGTCGATGCGCTCGACAAGGCCATCGAACAGTTCCGGCTCGACATGAACCGCCTGCCCACCACCGAGGAGGGACTGGCGGCACTCAACGTCGCTCCGCCCAACGAGCCGAATTGGGCCGGGCCGTACTTGAAAAAGGACGTTCCCAAGGATCCCTGGGGCCATCCCTACGTGTATCTGGCGCCGGGGACGCACAACAATGATTTCGATCTCATCTCGTACGGCAAAGATGGCCAGCCCGGCGGTACGGGCGAAAACGCCGACATTGGGAATTGGTAGAGCATCGTGGAGTTCCGTGTAAAAGCCCTCAACCGCGAGCACGCTGTGCTCGCACAACACCTCGATGCGATCGACGAGACCGATGCGCGGCGGCAGCTCGGGCTGCTGGGCCTGCGCGCGATTTCGCTCACTCCGGTTCGCCAGGCGCGTCTTTTCTCCCGCCCCGCCAAGATACCGCTGGTAATTTTCAGCCAGGAACTCGTGTCGCTGCTCGATGCCGGCCTGTCGTTGGTCGAAGCGATCGAGGCGCTGACGGAAAAGGAAGCAAGCCCGGCCGTGCGGCGACCCCTCGAGCAGATATTGGCGCGGCTCTACGAAGGTCAGACCTTGGGCGCCGCGCTCGCCGAGCATCCATCGACGTTCCCGTACTTGTACGTCGCCACGGTTCGCGCGAGCGAGCGGACGGGATCCTTGCGCGAGGCATTGGCGCGATTCATCACCTACCAGCAGCAAATAGACGCCCTGCGCAAGACGCTGGTCAACGCGTCGATCTACCCGGCGGTGCTCCTTGCGGCCGGCCTGCTGGTGACGCTGTTTCTGATGGGCTATGTGGTACCGCGCTTCAGTTCGATCTACGAAGAATTGGGCTCCGACCTGCCGCTCGCCTCGCGTCTGCTGCTGCAATGGGGTCAGATGCTCGAGGCACACACCGCGGCCGTGATCGCGTGCGGCGGCACGGCGGCGGCGGCGATCGGCTATGGATTGTCGCGGCGCTCGACCCGCGCGATGTTCGGCGCGTGGTTTGCAAAAGTGCCGGCGATTGGCCGTCAACTGCGCCTGTATCAGCTGGCGCGCCTGTATCGCACCGTCGGCATGCTCCTGCGCAGCGGCATGCCTGCGGTCACGGCGATGACCATGTCTTCGGGATTGCTCGGCGAGACTCTGCGTCCCGCGTTCTCCAAGGCCACGCAATCGGTGCGCGAAGGGCAGTCGATTGCCAATGCGATGGAACTCCAGGGGCTCACCACTCCGGTCGCGGCGCGCATGCTGCGCGTCGGCGAGCGCAGCGGCAACATGGGCGAGATGACGGAGCGCATCGCCGCCTTCTACGACGAAGAGATCGCTCGGTGGGTGGCCATCGCGACGCGCTTGATCGAGCCTCTGTTCATGACGTTGATCGGGCTGCTGATCGGTGTCATCGTGGTCTTGATGTATTTCCCGATATTCCAACTGGCCGGAAGTGTCCAATGAATGCCGTCGTTCCGCTCCGGGATGTTGCCCTGCCGCCGCACGACGATCCGGCGGAGCCTGCGTCGGAGGTCGTGGTCGCGCAAACACGCGCGCACACCCGGCTCGACGAGGCCGTCATTGCGCGCGCCATCGCCGACGCCGCGCGCACCGGACGTTCTACGATCGAAATCCTGCAGGAAACTTCCGGATTTGCGCCGGCGAATCTAGCCGAAGCGCTGGCCGCCGCGCTCGACTATCGGTTCGTGGGCGGTGAAGAGCTGTCTACGCTCGACCCCGCATTCGACATACTCGCGCCGTCCGAGGCCACCCGGCGCTCCTGCGCGGTGGTGCGAAGCGCGAACGGCTATCTCGCCATCGTCGCCGACCCGTTCGACTCGCGCTTGCGAAGCTGGCTCGAGACCCGCACCACCGAAGTGCTCGAGTGGGCGGTTGCCGCGCATCACGAGCTGGCGAATTTTGTTGCGCGCCGCGCGGAGGCGCTGCGCGCCATCGATGCCGTGCTGTCGCAGGCCGAGGCCCAGGGAAGTGCGAATACCGGGCCGGACAATCTCTCCTACGTCTCGATCAGCGAAGATTCGAGCCCCATCGTGCGGCTGGTGCATTCGACCGTCTACGATGCGTTGCGTGCCGGTGCCAGCGACATCCATTTGGAATCGACCGCGAACGGCCTCAACGTGCGCTATCGCATCGACGGCGTCCTGGTGAACATCGCCACCGTGAGCGGCATGGCCGTGGCGGAACAGGTGATCTCGCGCATCAAGGTCATGTCCGAACTCGACATCGCCGAGCGCCGCGTGCCCCAGGACGGTCGTTTCAGCATCGCCCTCGACCGCCGTCCGATTGACTTCCGCGTATCCGTGATTCCGAGCATCTTCGGTGAAGACGCGGTGCTGCGCGCCCTCGACAAGCAGGCCCTCACCGAGCGGCTGCACGGCCTCAGACTCGACGTGCTTGGGTTCGACATGCGCGTCGTGAGCCAGCTGCGGCGACTGAGTTCCCTGCCTTACGGGATGCTGCTGGTGACCGGACCTACCGGCAGCGGCAAGACCACGACTTTGTATGCCGCGATTTCGGAAACGCAAACCGGCTCCGACAAGATCGTCACGATCGAGGATCCCGTCGAATACCAGCTGCAGGGGGTGCTGCAAATCCCCGTCAACGAAAAGAAGGGCCTGACCTTTGCGCGCGGCCTGCGTTCCATTCTGCGCCATGATCCGGACAAGATCATGGTGGGCGAAATCCGCGATTCCGAAACCGCGCAGATCGCCATCCAGTCGGCGCTGACCGGTCACTTGGTGTTCACCACGGTGCACGCGAACAACGTATTCGACGTCGTCAGCCGCTTCACGCATATGGGTGTCGATACCTACAGTTTCGTGTCCGCGCTTTCGGGCGTGTTGGCGCAGCGCCTGATCCGCGTGGTCTGCGAGCAATGCGCCGAGCCGCACGTGCCGTCGCGGCAGCTGCTCGAGGAATCGCAGCTGTCGGTGGCCGCGAGCGCTGGCTACAACTTCACCATCGGGCGCGGCTGCCAACATTGCCGCAGCAGCGGCTATCGCGGCCGCAAAGCCATCGGCGAGCTTCTGGTGCTCAACGATGAACTGCGCGAGGCCATCATCAACCGCGCGCCGGTGCGCCAGCTGAAAGAGCTGTCTCAGAAGGGCGGCGTGCGGCTGATCCGCAGCGTCGCGCTCGACCTCGTGCGCCGGGGCGAGACCACTCTCGAGGAGGTCAACCGTGTCACCGTTATGGCGTGATGAGGTTGGAATTTATCTTGCCCAACGGCGGGCGTGTCTCGTGCGCATGCGGCGTGGCATTCATCCGACGCTGGCGGCCGAAGTCAATCATGCCGACCCGGGCGCGGCGGCTGGCTGGGAGGGCGCGCTCACGTTGCTCGAGCAGCAAATGAACGAAGGCACTTGGTCCGATGCGCGCGTTCGCATCGTCCTCGCGGATCAGTGGGTGCGCTATACCGTCGTGCCCTGGAGCGACGCCTTGAGTTCCAACGCCGAGCGTCTTGCGCACGCGCGTGAATTGATGTCCGGTATCTTCGGCGCCGAAATGAGCGACTGGACCGTGTCTCTATCGGAAACTCCCCCTGGCTCACCGCGTCTTGCGAGCGCCCTGCCGACGGCATTGCTGCAGGCACTGCAGGATTCGGCGTTGCGGCACCGTCAGAGGCTCGTGTCGGTGCAGCCGCAGCTCATCGCCGCGTACAACTCTTGGCGCCACGTCTTGCCTGCCGCCGCCGCCGCTTGGTTCGTCACCGTCGAAGAGGGCTCGCTCGCGGCCCTGCGCATGTGCGGCGAGGGCATCGACCGGGTACACGCGGTGCGCATCGGTCTTGACTGGGCGCGTGAACTCAATCGGCTGCAGACCTTTGGCCGGCTTGCTAGTGCGAGTCCCACGGACGGGCGCGTGTACGTCGATCTGCCGGCGGCTTTGCGCACCCTGCGTCCGGAGGGGTCCGCCGATCTCGAGTGGCTCGATGAGCCGAATCCGCCGCTGACCACGCTGCATCAGCTCGAACATTTGCGCAGAAGGGCGGCATGAGGAATGCAATTCAACTGGATTTTTCCGGGGCGCGCCCCGCGCTGTCGCTCGCGGGCGGAGTGCTGCTCGCGGTTGGCGTATTGGCCGCGAGCGCCGTGTTCTTGGAATACCGCACCATCACTCTGCATCGCGCCGGGCTCGAAGTCAGACTGGCGGCACTGGCGCGCGCGGAAGCTCTGTCGGCCGCTCCGGTCGAAACCCCTGCAGATGCGCGCATCGCCGTGAGCGTGCAGCAGGCGGCGACGGACCTGGCGACGCCGTGGACGCTATTGCTCGCGGAACTCGAACAGGCGAGCAAGGACTCTCAGGGAGAGGTCGCACTACTCGGCGTCGAGCCGGATCACGGCAAGCATAATGTGCGCGTCAGCGCCGAGGCTCGCACGCTGCCCTTGGCGCTCGCCTATGTGCAACGCTTGCAGGGGAGCCGATCGCTGAGCTACCCGATGCTCGACCGGCATGAAATTCGCGCCGACGATGCACAGCATCCGGTGCGATTCGAATTGACCGGCGAATGGAGGGACGCGCCGTGAGCCTTACCGATGACAACCGCACCGTGACGCGGCCGCCGCTGCCGGCCACGAACGTGCAGACAGTCCCTGCCAAACCGATGACGGCGCTGCAACAGCGCGCGGAGCATCTGATGGTGCGGGCCTTGCCGCAGGCGCGCTACCAGCTCATGCGGGTGGGGCCAGCCGGGCTCACGGGCATCGGAGTGTTCCTCGCGGCGGCCGTGGCGGCGCTCGTGTTGCTGCTTCCGGCGCATCAATCGGTAGTGGCGTTGCGGAACGAACTCATCAAGGCGGGCCACGCTGCGCCGGCTTCCGCGAGACCGGAGCTGAGTCCGCAGCAATTTGCGGAATCGCTGCCGACGCGCGAGCAGGTTCCGGCGCTGTTGGGGGTGGTGCTCGTGCAAGCGGCGGATGCCGGCATCGTTCTCGAGCAGGGGCGCTACACTTTCAGCCCGGCGACTTCCAACCGGCTGGCCCGCTACACCTTCGAGTTTCCGGTCAAAGCGAACTACGGGAATATCCGCGCCTTCATCGACAAATCGCTGGCGGCTCTGCCGGCGCTGGGGTTGGACAAGCTGCACGTCGAGCGCAAGAGCGTCGGCGACATGGTGGTCAGCGCCGACGTGGGCTTCGTGATTTACCTGCGAGGTGTCTAATGCTGGGGAAAGTCACACTGCGCACCAAGGTTCTCATCGGCGCGGCCGTGGCCTGCGCGGGGTACGTCGTCATGATGCCGGACGCCTCTCAGACGATCGAGCCCAGCCATGCGGCGAGTGTGCGGTCGCGCGGCGCGGCGGCGCCCGCGGCGCCGGCCTCCCACGCGATCCGTCCAGCCCCCGGCGGCCGCAAGTCCCCAGTGATGAACGCATCATTGGTCGCGTCCGAACGCGTCGTCAAGGACAGCGCCGCGGCGTCGCTGTTCTCCCCGCATTCATGGTTTGTGGCGCCGCCGCCGCCGCCGCCTGCGCCAGTCGTGCATCTGCCGCCGCCTGCGCCGACGGCGCCGCCGCTGCCGTTCGCGTTCATGGGCAGCTACCGCAGCGAGGGGGGCGGGGCGATCTATTACCTCACGGCGGGAGATCGGGTTTACGACGTGAAGGTCGGCGACACGCTCGACAACACCTACAGCGTAGACGGAATCAAATCCGGGCAGCTGCTGCTGACCTATATGCCACTCAAAATTCAGCAATCCCTTGCTGTGGGCGATGAATGATGAAAATATCTGTGCGGAATCTCCTCGGAATGCTGGCCGTCAGCGCGATGCTGCTGGGCTGCGCGGCAGCCCAGCTGCACCGTGAGGGCCTTTCGGAGGTCGAGCGCGGCAACTACGAGGCCGGCGTGTCGAAGCTCGCCGCGGCGGTCGCGCAGGATCCGAACAACATGATGTACAGGTTGGATCTGACGGCGCGGCGCGAGGACTCGATTCAAAAATTGATTTCCGCCGGCGATGCCTCGCGCGCCGCCGGACAGTACGACACCGCCGTGTCCACCTACCGCCGAGTGCTGACCATCGAGGCGGGCAACCAGAGGGCCCTGCACGGCGTCGATGCGGTCGAGGCCGACCGGCGCCACGCCGGGATGGTCGCCGAAGCAAGCAAGGATTTCGAGCGCAAGGATTACGATGGGGCCGACGCGATCCTGCGTACCGTGCTCAATGAGGATTCGGGCTTCGCGCCCGCGACTTCCCTCGCCGCCAAGATCAATGCGGCGCGCGGACCCGCGAACGCGGCGCCGCGCCTGAAGGCACGCAACAACGCCAAGGTCACGCTGCAGTTTCGCGATGCGGCCACGAAAATGGTGTTCGAAGTGCTGGCGCGGCAGACGGGCATCAATTTCGTGCTCGACAAGGACGTGAAGAGCGACAGCAAGACCACGATCTTCGTGCAGGAAGTGCCGATCGAGGAGGCCATCGACCTGGTGCTCGATCAGAACGCGCTTGCGCGGCAGATTCTGTCGTCGAACATGGTGCTCATCTATCCGAACACCCCGGCCAAGCAAAAGGACTACGAGGAACAGATCGTCCACACGTTCTACCTGACCAACGCTCTGCCCAAGGACGTGGAGGGCATGCTGAAGTCCATGCTCGGCTCGAAGAACCTGTTCACCGACGAGCGCACCAGCGTCGTCGTGATGCGCGATACGCCCGATGCGGTGCGCATGGCCGAGAAATTGGTGGCCTCAATCGACGTGCCGGAACCTGAAGTCCTCATCGAAGTGGAAGTGCTCGAGATCGCTCGCAGCAAGCTGCTCAATCTCGGGATCACTCCCCCCGGCTCCTTCACGGCCAGCGCCACGTCGGTCGCCCAGGGAGCGACCGCCGGCGCGACGGGAGGGGCGTCCGGGCTCGTCTTGTCGGACTTGAGTCACCAGAACGCCAATACCATCAGCGTCTCCTCGGTGAGCCTCACCGCAAATGCGCTGCAGACGGTGGGCAACACCAACACCCTGGCGAGTCCCCGGATCCGTGCGCGCAACAAGGAAAAAGCCAAGATATTGATCGGCAGCCGGGTGCCCGTGATTACCACCAGCGTCGCGCTGCTCGGCACCGGCACCGGCAGCGCAACCGGGAGCGCAGTTCAATACCTGGACGTGGGTCTGACCCTGGAGGTTCAACCGACGGTGTACCAGGATGGCGATGTAGCCATCAAGGTGGGATTGGAGGTCAGCTCCATTACCAATACGATTACCACCGCACAGGGTACCACCGCTTACACCATCGGGACCCGCAACGCCAACACTCTCCTGCGGCTGAAAGACGGTGAGACGCAGATACTGGCCGGCCTGATCCAGGATTCCGACACGCGCAGCGCCGCCGGAATTCCTGGCTTGAGCCAGATACCGATCGTGGGCCGGCTGTTCGGCGCCCACAATTCGGACCGAGAGAAGAGCGAAATCGTGTTGTCGATCACGCCGCACATCATCCGCACGCAGGCGCACGCGGCCTCCGATTCGACTGAATTCTGGTATGGCACCGAAACCCGCTCGCGCAGCGCGCCGTTCGCCGGCGGTAGCGGCGGATTCGACACCGGTTCGCCGGCCTCCGCCGGCGAGGGTACGGTTGGCGGTGGGGCAGGCTTGCCGACCACCGGGCCCCGGCCTTCGGTCGCCCAGCCCGTCGTGGTCCCATCGGCGGCCACGGCCACGGCCACGGCCCCGGCAACGGCGACGGCCGCGGCGGCGCCAGCGCCAGCGCCAGCGCCTCCTTCCGGGCCGCTACCGCATCCCACCGTGACAGTGGAGGGGCCCGGCGAAATCGCCGTCGGCCAAGAATTTGACGTCACGGTCCGCGTCGCGACCGACATCGGCATCAGCCGCTTGCGCGGCCAGGTGCGTTTCGATTCCAGCGCCTTGCAACTCGTGAGTGCGACGGCGGGAGACGTGGTTCCCGCCAGCGCCGGCAGCCCCACGGTGGATGCGAAGAGCGGAGGAGCCCAGATGGACGTGGTCGCCTCCGGCGATCCCATCCAGGGCGAGGGCAGCCTCATGCTGCTGCGCTTCAAGGCGCTCGCCGCGCGCCCGGCGAGTTCGATCGCTGCGCAAGTCTCGGCGGTGGCGCCTTCCGGTGCGGCGATGGCGAATGCGGCGTCGCAGCCGCTCTCGGTCGCCATCAAACCGTGACGCGATAGAGGTCCTCAGCATGCGCACGCGCGGGTTCACGCTCATCGAGTTGGTGGTCACGCTAGCCATCATCGGCGTGCTCACGACCGCCGCCATGCCGCTGGTGAGGCTAGAGGCGCAACGCGAGCGCGAATCCGAGCTGCATCAATCCTTGCGGATACTGCGCAATGCCATCGATGCCTACAAGGAGGCGGCGGACGCCGGGCACGTCAAAATGGATTTGGGCGACTCCGGTTATCCGCCCAATCTGCAGGTGCTCGTCGACGGCGTCGAGGACATTCAGAGCGAAAAGAAAGTCACGATGTATTTTCTGCGGCGCGTGCCGCGCGATCCGATGTTTCCCGATACGAGCGTGGCTGCGGCAGATACGTGGGGACTGCGCAGTTCCAAGAGTCCGCCATCGGATCCGCAACCGGGGGACGATGTATTCGATGTGTATACGCTGTCGCAGGGAAAGGGCCTGAACGGGATCGCGTATCGTGAGTGGTAACTCGGCCAAATTCCGGCGCCGCCGCGGATTCACCCTGATCGAGCTGCTCGTGGTCATGACCATCATCGGCGTGCTGCTGACCCTCGCGGTGCCGCGCTACTTTCGCACCGTGGAGCGCTCCAAGGAAACGGTGCTGCGCCGGGATTTGGCGACGGTGCGCGAATCGATCGACCGTTATTACGGCGATCTCGGACAGTATCCGGACGCGTTGCCTGCCTTGGTCGACAAGCACTACATCCGCAATGTGCCGGTGGACCCTTTCACCAAATCCGCTGAAACCTGGCTCGTCGTCCAGTCGGACGATCCCGACCACCCGGGGGTGCGCGACATTCACAGCGGTTCGCCGGAGATCGGTTCCGACGGATCGCCCTTTGTCAGCTGGTAGTGCCGATGCGACGCCGGTCCGACGCGGGATTCACCTACATTGGTCTCCTGATTGCCATTGTGGTGCTGGGGGTGGCGCTGTCGGCCGTGGGTGTCGTCTGGCGCACCCAGGCGCAGCGCGAGCGCGAACAGGAGTTGTTGTTCATCGGACGCGACTTCGAGCGTGCGATCGCCTCATATTACCAGGCGGGCCATCAATTTCCGCAGGAGATAGCCGACCTGCTCGAGGATAAGCGCGGACCGAAACCGCTCCACCACCTGCGTCGGTTCTACAACGATCCCATGACGGGCGCTCAGGACTGGAATATCATCCGGATCAATATGCTCGGGATTAGCGGCATCGCCAGCAGTTCCAAGGACGCGCCGATCAAGAAGGATGGATTCACCGCGGATCATGAGGCGTTCAAGGACGCGATCACCTACGGCGATTGGCAGTTCGTCTATCAACCGCGCCTCCGCTCCCGCCGCGCCGGCAGGGTTCCACGGGCTGCGGACTGAAACGTCAGCTGAAATCCTAGGATTATCCGAGCAGTCCGGCGTGGCCGGCCATGCCGGCCGCCGAGACTGCGCCCCTGCCATCAGGCGAGGGGCGCTTTGGCAAACTTCTTGCCGCGTATTACCGCAAGCCCGCCGATCAGCAGGGTCAGCGCACTGAGAGCGGAAGCCGGATCGATCTCAGGCGCTTGGCCGCCCTGCGCGAGATTGACATTCGAGAAGAACACTTCTCCCGAGTTCCCCGGATCGGGGGCCCCCTGGGTGAAGGCATTTCGCACCACTTCCAACGTGGTATCGACTCCGTCGGTAAAGAAAGACATTCCGAACACATCGCCCGTGAATCCGCCGCCGGGTGATTTGGCGCTGGTTATGATGGATGACGTGCCTGCACCGGTATTGCTGTCGATATCGTCGGCAATGGTTCCGGAGCCCGGACCGTTGGGTTCCAGGTTGATTCCCGCACTAAAAGGGCCGCCCACGATGCTGGCGAAGGTGATGGGCGCGGACAGGATGTAGACGCCATTATTGACCGAACTGGTTTGCTGGCTCGAGTCATATCCGAAATCCAGTGTCGCCGACTGGCCGATATTGCCGTTTCCCCATCCGCTCCCCTGCAGCGATGAGATGGTGCCGGTAAATTCGCCATCGATGATTTGCGCGTGCGCGGTAGCGACGCAGCACGCCGCCACCGACGATGCCAAAACGAGTTTCAACGCAGATTGCAAGTTCATGGTCGTTCCTTTGTCCTTGAATTGAAGGACCTGGTATACACATTGTCATTTTTCATCGAGTCTGTCGCGCGCCTCTTAAAGAACATTGCCATTCGTCGCAGTTGCGAAGGCGCTATGTCAAACGAATCCAAATCGCCCCGCGTCCCTCACCACAGCTGCCATTGATCGAACAGCAGCACCGCGGCGGCGAGTAATGCATTCGTCGTGGCATGCGCGACCACCGCTTCGCTGATACGGCGCGTCTTGATGGCGAGCGCGCCGTATGCCAATCCGGCGAGAATCCCAGGAAACCACAGGGCGCCATGCATGATGCCGAAGACGGCGGCGCACACGGCGAGTGCGGGCCACCGAACATCGTTGAACCTCACCGATTGAAAATCTGCGTCGACCAGCCGGCGTAAAAGGTATCCGCGGTACGCGAGTTCTTCGGCGATCGGCACCGTCACCGTCGCCGCGAGGACGCGTGCAGTGATCCAAGCGGCGCGCAATGGCGCGGGCAGCGACGCCAATGCTTCTGGTATCGGCGATGGTGGAATCAGAAAGTGCGCGCATAGCAACCAAATTCCGGCGATCAGCACGCCGATGGCCGGCGCACGCCAGCGGATGTTCCGATCGAATCTCGAGTAGCTCTTGCGATACACCCACAAGGCGGCAACCGCCGCGACGAGGCGCAGCGGATACAGCAGCTCGAAACCGGCCGACAGGGCATGGGCAATCATGCCGGCCGCAAGGATAGCGAGTAGCGGCATGAGGAAGGCGGCCGTCGCGTTGTCGGTGCCCGCGGCCGCGGCGGGGCCGCTCGGATCACGGCGCATCCAGGAACTGCGTTTCGCGAGCACAGCCACTCCGAGGGCGGTGGCATTGAAAGCAATCCAACCGGCCTGCGAATGAAAACCCACCATGGCGATACTTGGGTAGCCGGCGTCGCCGATGGCGACCAATGCGGCGATCCGGACTACGTTCAGCAGGAAGGCCAGCAGCAGCGCCGCGGGTACGACGACGAGAGCGCGCGGAAATCGATACTCACGACGAAAATACCAGAGCCAGGTGGCGCAGAACGCCAGCATCAGACCCACGCCTTCAAGGCCGGAGCACTGTTCCGATATCGTCACCGCAAACCGCTCGGTGGCGAGGGTCAATGTGCTGAAGTTGCTCTGCAGTCCGGGCAGCAGCGGATGCAACGCGAGCAGCACGAGCCGGAAGGTGAGCGCCGCGGTCGGCTCCCAGAGGCGCTGGCTGAGTTGAATCGCGACCACCGCAGCCAGGGCGGCGATGAGCGCGTAAAGCGGTACCAAGCCGGTCCGCCTCACTTCGCTCATCCATAGATCGAGCGGGCCCGCGGCCGCGATCAGCGCGAGGGCGGCCGCCAGCGCGCAGGCGTGCCAGGCGACGGCAACCACCGCAAACTGCACAGGGAGCGCGCCGCTGTA
>Ga0210402_10005109_pt1 | contig 11818 bp, 7 predicted proteins | sample IncBWC7MmetaG_FD_161055 | JGI IMG/M metagenome (GOLD analysis project Ga0210402, IMG submission 161055) | Forest soil microbial communities from Barre Woods Harvard Forest LTER site, Petersham, Massachusetts, United States - Inc-BW-C-7-M | ecosystem: Environmental > Terrestrial > Soil >... | reverse complement strand
GAACAAGTTAATCGGTTTCGCGAAAGTTACTCGGGATATCACCGACAGAGTACAAAAAGAGCAGTCATTGCGCGATCTTACCGCACACCTGCTGCAAATGCAGGATGAAGAGCGCAGACGAATCGGTCGGGACCTTCACGACACTCTGGGTCAGTGTGTCACGGCGATGAAGATAAGCCTGGATTGTCTTGCAGCGGGCCTGAAGCCTAAAAACGCCGCCGTCCGGCGTCAGATAACGCAATGTGTCCAATTGGCTGAAGAGTGCGTCAAGGAGGTTCGCACGATCTCCTATCTGCTTTATCCTCCGATGCTCGAAGAGATGGGATTAAAGTCGGCGATACCCTGGTATCTCGAGGGTTTTACGGCCCGAAGCGGGATCCAGGCGACGTTCGAGGTGTCCATTGATTTTGGGCGATTAGCGCGCGACACGGAGTTGGCGCTTTTCCGCGTCCTCCAGGAAAGTCTCACCAATGTTCACCGCCACTCTGGCAGCCAGTCGGCGCACGTCCACCTCTCCACCAAGGACGGAATGACAATTCTCGAAGTCAAAGACGATGGGAAGGGGATTCCGGCGACGATTTTGCAAGAGTCGGGTGAATCCTGGCAGCGGGTTGTCGGAGTGGGGCTGCGGGGCATGAAGGAGCGCTTGGCGCAGCTTGGAGGTAAGCTCGAGATTCGTTCAAACTCCCATGGCACAACTCTCACCGCGATGGTCCCCACCCCATCGTCCGACATCCTACAGATATCTGCGTAGCAAGTAAGAGATTCATCTGTATTTCTGCTATGCCCACTGCGTAGTCGTGACTTTTCGCCAACCTCCCCGAAGGGCATCCGCCTCTAAGTAAGCCGACGAGGGCCGTATTCGCCCGTGAAGAAAAAGCTCGTCAATAGACCGGGCAGAAATACCGGCCAGGAGAAAAGAAAAATGCGCATTCGCTCCATTCGCACATTGTTGTTCGCATTCGTGGTGATGCTCATGTCATTGTCGGCGTTCGGTCAGGTCCGCATCTCGGTCACCTTCGGCCCGCCCGCTCTGCCAGTCTACGAACAGCCCCTCTGCCCCGGTGACGGTTACATTTGGACTCCGGGGTACTGGGCCTGGAGTGACGACGACGGCGATTACTACTGGGTGCCTGGCACCTGGGTATCGGCTCCCGAGGTGGGTTACCTCTGGACTCCGCCGTATTGGGCGTGGAACGACGGCGCGTTCGTTTTTTATGACGGTTATTGGGGCCCCCATGTCGGTTTCTACGGCGGCATCAACTATGGTTTTGGCTACTTCGGCGACGGGTTCGAAGGCGGACGATGGGACAGTGGACGGTTTTTCTACAATCGTTCGGTGACCAATGTGAACATCACCAACATTCACAATGTTTACAACACAACCGTGGTCAACAACACCCGCACCGTGAGTCGAGTGAGTTACAACGGCGGCAACGGTGGACTTTCTGCCCGGCCCACACCCGAGCAGGAGACTGCGATGCACGAGCGGCATCTTCCGCCCGCCGCGGTTCAAACTCAACATATCCAGGCGGCCCGCGGGAATCCGGAACTCCGTGCATCGGCCAATCAAGGCAAGCCGCCAATCGCCGCCACTGCCAGGCCAGGTGCGTTCAGCGGCGGCGCCGTTCCCGCTCGAGAAGCGGGAGCGCCTTATCATCCCCCTGCGAACCGCCCGACTGCGAACCGGGAATCGGGTCAGCCTCCAGTGGAGAACGGCGGCCGCTCCTCCGGCGCGTTTCATCCCCGGGATCTTCCACCGATGGATCGCACTCCCGCTCCGAACACGGGGAACGCCAAGACGGACCAGAAATACCAGCAACAGCAGCAAAAGCTTCAGCAAAAGCAGGATCAGGAACGGCAGAAGCTTCAACAACAACAGGAGAAGGACCATCAGAAACTGGCACAACAAAACGCGAATGACGCACGAAAGCAGCAGACGGAACAGAGGCACCAGCAGCAGACGCAGCAATTGCAGCAGCGCCATGTTCAGCAGCAGCAGACGTTGCAGCAGCGGCAGGCACCCCCGAACCGACCTGAGGCCAAACCTCCGAAGGGACGGCCTCAGTGATTTTGCGTAACCTGCGCGGGCAGGACATCTGCTAACCGATCGTCCTGCCCGAAACGGGTGCAGCAACTCTCATTGTCATGGATTCAAGCACGCTTGTGTACTCTTAGCTGTTCCAATTCTCCGCACCAAACACATCGAAAGGCGCGCCAGCTATCGCCTGGTCAGGATTGCGCTTGCGGAAATCTTAATCAGACTGCCAGCTCCCCCTTCCTGTCGCGATCATCCAGGGCTCTCGTCAACTCAGCGATAAGGTCCATCAACTTCGCGGGGTCCAGTTCGTTCGCGACTGCTTGGCAGAGTTCCCGCCAATCCCTGGTTCGATTTTGATCGATGCGATTTTGGTCGATGCGATCCTGATCCACGAGTCTTCCTCCGTTGAAATTGAGTTAGAGACTGATCCGGAGGGGCTAACTGCAGTCAAGTCGCCAGACCAAATTCCAGATATCGGAACAACTTAGGGCGCACCCCAACGGCGTCGCGCGACAATTTGTCTCCGCCCAGGGTAAATTCGCCATGCAGTGCTCTGCCGAAGGAACTACAAGAAGCCTTGTAGCGCGGCTTCGAGCTGCACGCCTCCATTACCGAGCCCGGAATCGGGGGTCCTACAGGAATTACCTTAGAGCCCGCCATCCAGCGATCATGTTACCAATACCTGACATAGGGGACGGCGGTTGTGGGCTCGCTTTCAATGCCTTGGCGTTGACGCATGTCCACTTCAATCGTGTGTTTGGACCACCCTAAGCAAGTGTCTGCCCCGAAACAAAGTTCCGGTTCCGTCAACTTGGATTGCCGACGGACAGTCTGACTTGAATCGCGCATTAATCTTTGGTGAGAGAGACGATGAAACGATCCGCGGTCAACGAAATCGAGCCCAATACAACTCAGAATCTCCCTCCCACAATGGCCAGAGGTAACGGCAAAGCGAAAGCCGCGGACGCAGCTTTAGATCTCACCGTTATATTGTCGAGCCTGCAATCGATGCGTGATGGCGATTTCACCGTACGACTTCCTGGTACCTGGGTGGGTCTGGCTGGAAAAATCGCCGATACGTTCAACGAGATTGTCGCCGCGAACCAGCACATGTCACAAGAACTGAAACGCGTCGGCCACGTGGTCGGCAAGCAGGGCAAGACTCGAGAACGCACTCGATTTCATGAGTCCAGAGGCGCCTGGGGCGAAATGGAAGTTTCGGTTAACACCTTGGTGGAAGATCTGCTTCGGCCCACCGCCGAGGTTACGCGCGCCATCGCGGCAGTTGCGCAGGGCGACCTTACCCAGACGGTACGGCTCGACGTGGACGGCCGTCCGCTGGAAGGCGAGTTTCTGCGCTCGGCAAACCTCGTCAACACGATGATTCAGCAGCTCGGCGTGTTTACCGCGGAAGTGACTCGAGTCGCGCGCGAAGTAGGTACGGAAGGCAAGTTGGGCGGGCAGGCACAAGTGCCGGATGTAGCCGGAACGTGGAAAGACTTGACGGACAACGTAAACCTCATGGCGAGTAACCTCACCGGCCAGGTGCGGAACATTGCTGAAGTTGCGACGGCCGTGGCCAGCGGCGATCTGTCGCGCAAAATTACCGTGGATGTGCGTGGCGAAATCCTTCAGCTCAAAGAAGCCATCAACACGATGGTGGATCAGTTGCGGTCCTTCGCATCCGAGGTGCCGCGGGTCGCCCGCGAAGTCGGCACGGACGGAAAACTCGGCGGTCAGGCGGTGGTCCCGGGTGTCGCCGGAACCTGGAAAGATCTCACCGACTCTGTCAACGCCATGGCCGGCAACCTGACGGCTCAGGTACGCAACATCGCGGAAGTCACGACGGCCGTGGCCCGCGGCGATTTGTCCCGGAAGATCACGGTCGATGTGAAAGGCGAAATTCTCGAACTCAAAGACACCATCAACACCATGGTCGACCAGTTGAACGCTTTCGCCGGTGAAGTCACGCGCGTTGCCCGCGAAGTCGGAACGGAAGGCAAGCTGGGCGGCCAGGCGCAGGTTCCCGGCGTCGGCGGCACGTGGAAAGATCTAACCGATAACGTAAACTTCATGGCCAGCAACTTGACCGGCCAGGTGCGTAATATTGCCGAGGTCGCTACGGCCATCGCCAGTGGCGATTTGTCCCGCAAGATCACAGTCGACGTGCGCGGCGAAATTCTGCAGCTGAAAGAAACTCTCAACACCATGGTCGACCAGCTGAATCGGTTCGCCGGCGAAGTCACCCGCGTTGCCCGCGAAGTCGGTACCGAAGGCCGGCTGGGTGGACAGGCCAACGTGCCCGGAGTCGCCGGAACCTGGAAAGATCTCACTGACTCCGTGAACTCCATGGCTGGCAACCTGACCGGTCAGGTGCGAAACATTGCCGAAGTCACAACCGCCGTAGCCCGTGGCGACCTATCCCGCAAGATCACGGTCGACGTGAAAGGCGAAATCCTCGAACTGAAGAACACCATCAACACAATGGTGGACCAGCTCAACGCCTTCGCCGGTGAAGTAACCCGCGTGGCCCGCGAAGTCGGAACGGAAGGCAAACTGGGCGGCCAGGCCCAGGTACCGGGCGTCGCCGGAACGTGGAAAGATCTTACCGACAACGTCAATTTCATGGCCAACAACCTCACAGGCCAGGTGCGAAACATTGCGGAAGTCGCGACGGCCGTGGCGCGCGGCGACTTGTCGCGCAAGATCACCGTCGACGTGAAAGGTGAAATTCTCGAGCTGAAAGACACCATGAACACGATGGTGGACCAGTTGCGCTCGTTCGCTTCGGAAGTTACCCGCGTGGCCCGCGAAGTCGGCACCGACGGAAAACTCGGTGGTCAGGCTCTTGTGCCGGGCGTCGGTGGAACCTGGAAAGATCTCACCGACTCGGTCAACTCGATGGCCAGCAACCTTACTGGCCAGGTGCGAAACATCGCCGAGGTATCAACCGCAATTGCGAGCGGTGACTTGTCCAAGAAAATTACGGTCAACGTGAGCGGCGAAATTCTGCTGCTCAAGGAGACCATCAACACGATGGTCGACCAACTCAACGCGTTCGCCGCCGAAGTAACCCGCGTGGCCCGCGAAGTGGGCTCCGAAGGGAAGCTCGGGGGTCAGGCGCAAGTGCCGGGCGTGGCGGGAACGTGGAAGGATCTCACGGATTCGGTGAACTCGATGGCCGGAAACCTGACCGGCCAGGTGCGAAACATCGCCGAAGTGACCACGGCTGTCGCGCGCGGCGATTTATCCCGCAAGATCACGGTCGACGTGAAAGGCGAAATTCTCGAGCTCAAGAACACCATCAACACAATGGTCGACCAACTCAACGCGTTCGCCGCCGAGGTCACACGTGTGGCGCGCGAAGTCGGCACTGACGGCAAGCTGGGCGGTCAGGCGCAGGTCCCCGGTGTGGCCGGAACGTGGAAGGATCTCACCGACAACGTCAACGTGATGGCGGTCAACCTGACCGAACAGGTGCGCGGCATCGTCAAAGTCGTTACGGCGGTTGCCAATGGCGATCTCACTCAAAAGCTGACGGTAAACGCCAAGGGCGAAGTCGCGGCTCTGGCCGAAACCATCAACAATATGACGGGCACGCTGGCCACGTTTGCGGACCAGGTCACAACTGTTGCCCGAGAAGTGGGCGTCGAAGGCCGTCTGGGTGGACAGGCGAACGTTCCGGGCGCCTCTGGCACGTGGAAGGATCTGACCGGCAACGTCAACCTGCTTGCCGACAACTTGACGAACCAAGTCAGAGCAATCGCGGAAGTTGCAACCGCCGTCACCAAGGGCGACCTGACCCGATCCATTCAAGTGGAGGCCAGCGGCGAAGTCGCGGAGTTGAAGGACAACATCAACACGATGATTGACAACCTCCGTCTCACGACCGACCGCAACACCGAACAAGACTGGCTCAAAACCAACCTGGCTCGCTTTACCGGAATGTTGCAGGGCCAGCGCGATTTGGCGACGGTCGGCCGCATGTTGCTTTCCGAACTTGCACCGCTGGTGAACGCGCAGCAGGGTGTCATTTATCAGATGGAAACCGAAGAATCGGCAGGCATGGTGCTGCTGTCGGCATTTGCCGACGACGGCGAGAACGGCCACCTGCGCCGGTTGAAAATCGGCGAAGGTCTCGTGGGGCAGGTTGCGGCTGGAAAGCGCCGCATGCTGATCTCAGACCTTCCGGAAAAAACGGTTCCGATTCGCTCCGGCTTGTTTGAATCCGTCCCGCGTAATGTCATCGTTCTTCCCGTGCTTTTCGAAGACCGCGTCAAGGCGGTGATCGAACTTGCTTCTCTGAATGCATTCACAGCCTCTCACCTGGCATTTCTCGAGCAGCTCACCGCCAGCATTGGCATCGTGCTGAACAGCATTGAAGCAACCATGCAAACGGAAGGTCTTCTCAAGCAATCCCAGCAACTCGCAGCCGAACTGCAAACTCAACAGAAAGAACTGCAGCAGACCAACGAGCAGTTGGCTCAAAAAGCGCAGCAACTCGCTGAGCAGAACGTCGAAGTAGAACGCAAGAACCAGGAAATCGAGCAAGCCCGCCGTGCTCTGGAAGAGAAAGCAAAGGAGCTCGCACTCACTTCCAAGTACAAGTCGGAATTTCTCGCCAACATGTCGCACGAGTTGCGGACGCCGCTCAACAGTATCCTGGTGCTGGGTCAGCAACTCAGTGAGAATCCCGACCACAACTTGACTTCGAAGCAAGTGGAGTTCGCTCGCACCATTCACGGCGCCGGCACTGACCTGTTGAACCTCATCAGCGATATTCTCGATCTCTCCAAGATTGAGTCCGGCACGGTCTCGGTCGAGGCCCAGGAAGTATTCTTCGCCAACCTGCTGGAGATGGTGGGCCGCCCCTTCCGTCACGAAGCGGAGAACCGGCGGCTGGTGTTCGACGTGCAGACTGACCCGCAGCTCACCCGCAGCCTGGTCACAGACTCCAAACGTCTGCAACAGGTGTTGAAGAATTTGCTGTCGAATGCGTTCAAGTTCACCGAGCAGGGTTCGGTGCGTCTTGCCGTGTCGGTCGCTACCAGGGGATGGAGCGAGGATCATGCAATTCTCAGCGGCGCGGCTTCGGTCGTCGCCTTCGAGGTGACCGATTCAGGTATCGGAATCGCGCTCGATAAACAGCGCATCATCTTCGAGGCCTTCCAGCAGGCGGATGCCGGCACCAGCCGCAAGTACGGCGGTACCGGGCTGGGGCTGGCTATCAGCCGTGAGCTCGCAAGCTTGCTTGGTGGCGAGATTCAGCTTCGCAGTATGCCCGGCCAAGGCAGCACCTTCACGCTCTATCTGCCTCTCACCTATGTCGGTCCATCCGCCTCGAAACTGGCCATGGCAGACTGGAGGACATCGTCGCCGGCGATGCCGCTGCAACTGTCCAATATCGTCGTTTCCGATCACCCGGTTGAACAGATTCAGGACGATCGGGACAATCTACAGCCCGATGACGCGGTGCTGCTCATCGTCGAAGATGACCCCCATTATGCCCGCGTACTTTGCGATCTGTCGCGGGATAAAGGGTTCAAAGTTCTTGTAGCGTTGCGAGGCAGCGAGGCGCTCACGCTGGCTCGCGAGTTCCATCCCAGCGCCGTGTCTCTCGACGTTTTCCTGCCCGACATGCTGGGTTGGACGGTACTCAACCATTTGAAACAGGACCCCGCGACTCGCCACATTCCCGTGCAAATGCTGACCCTGGACGAAGACCGGCATCACGGCCTCGCTCGCGGCGCATTTGCGTTTGTGACTAAGCCCTCCAGCCCGGAAGATCTGGACGTGGCCTTGTCGCGCATCAAGGAATATGCAACGCCGCGCCGAAAGAAGCTGCTGATTGTCGAGGATAGTCCGGCCGAGCAAATGACGATTCGGGAACTGCTGGGCCATGACGATATCGACGTCTCGGTTGTGTCCACCGGGACGGAAGCACTGGAGGTGGTGATTCGAGAGGCGTTCGATTGCGTCGTGCTCGATTTGCGATTGCCCGACATGTCCGGCTTCGACATCCTCGAGCGGATGCGGGATGTGCCCGCCATCACCGATTTGCCGGTTGTTGTTTTTACGGGGAAAGAACTTTCGCCCGAAGAGGACGCTCGGCTGCATTCGCTGGCTCGCAGTGTGGTGGTCAAGGGAGTGGAGTCGCCCGAGCGGTTGCTCGATGAGACTGCGCTCTTCCTGCATCGCGTGGTGGCGGATCTTCCGCAGGAAAAGCAACGAATGCTTGACCGGCTGCACCGGTCCGATGAGGCTCTCGTCGGAAAGAAAGTGCTGGTTGTCGACGACGATATGCGCAACATCTTCGCGCTCAGCAGCGTGCTGGAGCGCCGCGGAATGGCGGTCTTGACTGCGGGAACAGGGCGCGAAGCGATCTCCATCCTCGAATCCACCCGGGATGTCGCGATCGTTCTAATGGACATCATGATGCCCGAAATGGATGGATACGCAACCATGCAGGTCATCCGGCAGAATCCGTCCTTCCGCAGGCTGCCGATCATTGCACTGACCGCGAAAGCCATGAAGGGTGATCGCGAGAAATGTCTGGAGGCTGGCGCCTCGGAGTACCTGGCCAAGCCGGTCAATACTGAGCAGCTACTCTCGGCGTTGCGGATGTGGTTGCACCGATGAGTACCAGTTCGAGCAAGTCCAGACTCGAGCGAGCGTGGCCAGCCCGCATCACACGGTTGAGAAGATGATGAGCGTCCACGAAAAAATGAATATTCTCATGGTCGACGACCAGCCGGGCAAACTGCTCAGCTACGACGCCATCCTGGCCGACCTGGGAGAGAACCTGATCCAGGCAAGTTCTGCTAAGGAGGCTCTCGAAAAATTGCTCAAAACCGATGTCGCCGTCGTATTGATGGACGTCAGTATGCCGGAGATTGACGGTTTCGAGTTGGCCGAGATCATTCGGCAGCATCCGCGCTTTCAAAAACCGCCATCATCTTCGTTTCCGCCGTCCATTTGACCGACCTCGACCGCCTCAAGGGGTACCAGCACGGGGCCGTGGACTATCTTTCCGTCCCGATCGTCCCAGAGGTTTTGCGGGCAAAAGTAAGGGTCTTTACTGACTTGCACCGGAAAAAACTGCAACTCGAGCGGCTAAACAATGAACTCGAACAACGGGTTGCGGATCGGACCCTGGAGCTCGAACAAAAAGCAGTGGCCCTGCAGCGACTCAATAGTGACCTTGCCCGGAAGAACCAGGAATTGGACGCAATTGTGCAGACCGCCCCCGACATTATCTTCAGCCGGCAAGCCGATGGCACCAGGGATTACATCAGCAGCCGATTTTATGAATATACAGGCGCCGCTCCTGGCTCCGCGATCGGATTTGGCTGGCTGGAGTATTTGCATCTCGACGACAAAGAACGGAGCCTGGAGCACTGGATGCGATGCGTGCAGTCGGGTGAAGCCTACGAGTCCGAATACCGTATACGCGGTGTCGACCAACGTTACCGATGGTTCCGCGCGAGGGCGGTCCCGCTCCGCGATCTGGACGGCAACATCATCAAATGGTACGGCACATGCTCCGACATCCACGACAGTAAGTTGCTCGAACAATCGATCCGCGACAGCGCGATTGAATTGGAGCGGATGGTCGATGCCAGGACCGCTGAGCTGAGAAAGCTCTCCAGCCGCCTGATGACCATGCAGGATGAGGAGCGGCGCCGGATCGCCCGCGAGATTCACGACGGCCTGGGCCAAGAGCTAGCCGCGGCGAAGATGATTATGGATGGAATTCTCTCCAAGCATTCCGCGCCGTCCGTACGGCAGGCGTCAGCGGACGCGAGCGAATTGGTCGACCGCGCGATCAAACAAGTGCGCACCATTTCCCACCTCCTTCATCCTCCTCTGTTGGACGAAGTTGGCTTGGTCTCCGCTCCTCGATGGTATTTGGAGGGGCTGTCGGACCGCAGCGGAATCGATGTGCGCCTCGAGGTCATGCCCCCCGATCTCAGCCGGCTTCCGCCGGACTTGGAGACTGCCATCTTTCGCATCATCCAGGAAGCGCTGACGAACATGTTCCGGCATTCCGGAGCGCACAACGGGAGCGTGAGCCTTGTGGAAAGTCCAAGCCGTATTGTCGTTACGGTGCGCGACGATGGCAGAGGCATCGAGGAACAAGTGATTCAACTGCGGCCCGATAGCGTTGGCGTTGGCATCGGCGGAATGAGGCAGAGGGTGAACGAACTCGGAGGGAGCTTGCGATTGGCGAATGCCAACCCAGGCACCATTGTTGAGGTAGTCATCCCATCGCGGAGACAGGCGCCAGTAAGCGCCCCTCTCACGATGTGAACGCCATACCGCGGTCTGGCCTGCTCAGGATTGCTTTGCCAGCCGTATCCCGTACAGTAGCATCCGATGAAATCTGCATTCGTCTTGCCCGCGGCAACCGCTACTCCAGTAACACCCAATCATTGCTGGAAGGAGCAGGTGCCGATCCGTCCCAGAGGAATCGGCACCCGCTCGGGGGCGTTGTTTCGAGTAGAGATTGCAGGCTAAGTCGCGGTGTCGAAACTCACAATACGGTGGAACCTGTATGCCTGGTGAGAAACAAACCCTAACGGGTCGGCGGGTCAGCGTTGAAGGTTCGTCCCTCAGGAAAGTTCTCACGCCCTTTACTGCCTCCGCTGGATAGAAGCCCGCGCACTCGGGAATTAGCCTTGTCCTCGCAAGAACAATCAGCGGGTGCTCACGTGGAGCACGGAAGAGGACAAACCAAAATGAAAAGAATTACCGCGGTATGGCCCCAATGCCTCCTGGTGCTCAGCATTTGTTCAATGTTCATCGGCGTGGGTTGGTCCGCCGATAAGGATCAATCCGACATCGCCAAGCGCATCGATGCGTCCGCCAAAGTTCTCGATGAGATCATGGCCACCCCGGACAAAGCAATTCCAGACAAAGTCATGCGCAATGCCAAGTGCATCGCCGTGATTCCGTCGATGGTCAAGGTTGCGGTTGGCTTCGGCGGAAATCACGGCAAGGGAGTCGCCACCTGCCGTACGGAGTCAGGCTGGAGCGCTCCAGCCCCGATCACCATCACCGGGGGAAGCTGGGGTCTGCAACTTGGCGGACAAGCCGTCGACCTCGTCATGGTCGTGACCAACGAGCAGGGGATGCAGCATCTACTCTCCAGCAAATTCAAGCTTGGCGCTGACGCCTCTGCCGCCGCTGGCCCCGTCGGTCGTGACGCAGCCGCCGACACAGATGTCAAGATGAGAGCTGAAGTTCTGACCTATTCCCGCGCGCGCGGTCTTTTTGCCGGGATCGATCTGAGCGGAGCCGCTCTGACCCAGGACAAAGACGAGACGCGCTTGCTGTACGGACGCTTCATGCCCTTCTCGGAGATTCTGAGCGGCAAAATACGGGCGACCGCTGGCAGCGAACCGTTTCTGTCCGCGGTCAGGAGATACTCCCTGCAGAGCAAAGAATCAAGCAGAAATGACACGGACGGAGCGACTACTTCTGCGTCCAACTGACGCATTGGCTCCGCCTCTCAATGCCGGCTCGGCAGAAACCGAGCCGGCTCATGTTGTCCACAAGTTCGGGAATATGCTTCTTCACCTGAGGAGACCTTATGTTCACGATTCTTCTAGTGTTGCTGATTCTGATGTTGCTGGGCGCTTTGCCGACCTGGCCCTACAGCCGGTCTTGGGGATACTACCCGAGCGGAGGGCTGGGTCTCATTGTGGTGGTCGTTCTCGTCCTTCTGCTTGCCGGCCGTCTATAGCGTGGAAGTCGAATCCCACCTTTACTCACGAT
>Ga0210402_10005107_pt1 | contig 11823 bp, 12 predicted proteins | sample IncBWC7MmetaG_FD_161055 | JGI IMG/M metagenome (GOLD analysis project Ga0210402, IMG submission 161055) | Forest soil microbial communities from Barre Woods Harvard Forest LTER site, Petersham, Massachusetts, United States - Inc-BW-C-7-M | ecosystem: Environmental > Terrestrial > Soil >... | reverse complement strand
AGGGCTTCTGGCTGCAGTAGCCCATCAGGCCGAGGCGCCAGATTTTGTCTTTCACGGCGCCGATGCCACCGGCGATTTCAATGTTGAATTCCTCGAGCAGCTGGTTGCGGAACTTTGCATCGTTCACGCCCGCCGGAATCATGACGGCGGTAACGGTGACCAGGCGGTCTTTCGGGTTTTCGACCAGCAGCTTCAAGCCCATGGCTTCGGCGCCCGCGATCAGGGCCAGCTGGTTGAGCTTGTGCTTGGCCCAGCGGGCTTCGAGGCCTTCTTCCAGAACGATGCGCATCGCTTCGCGCAACGCGTAAATCAGGGAGATCGGCGGAGTGTGGTGATAGAGGCGGTCTTTGCCCCAGTAGTTCATCGCGGTGGATAGATCGAAATACCAGCTCTGCACCTTTGATTTGCGGTTGCGGAACGCTTCTTCGGCGCGCGGGCTGACGGTGATGGGCGACATTCCCGGAGGCGCGCTGATCGCCTTTTGCGAGCCGCTGAAGCAGATATCGATGCCCTGCTTGTCTATGTGGAGCGGCTCGGCGGCGAGAGAAGCGACGGCGTCAACAACCAGCAAGGCACCAAACTCGTCGGCAACTTTGCGGAAGGGATCGATGTCGGTGACGACGCCGGAAGAGGTTTCTCCCTGAGCGAGACCGATCATCTTGATCTTGCGGCCTTTGGCTACTTTGCGAACGTCTTCGGGGTCGACTGGTTTTCCGTAGGGGGCTTGCACAATATGGACGGTCGCGGGTGTGTGTTGCGCGATCACGTACATGCGCTCGGAGAAGGCGCCGTTGACGCAGCAGATGGCTTCATCGCCGGGTTCCAGCGAATTGAGTACCGCGGCTTCGATGCCGCCGGACCCGGAGGCAGAGAGCGGAAACGTAACGCGGTTTTCGGTCTGGAAGATTTGGCGGAGCAGGGTCTGGGTCTCGTCCATGCAGGTGCGGAACCAGGGATCCATGTGGCCGACCAGCTGGGTGGACAAGGCGCGATAGACGCGGGGATCGATGGAAGACGGGCCTGGCGTCATCATCAGGCGTACGGGGGGTTTTAGTTCACCGATGGGGTTGGACATGTGTAGACCTCGTGACGGTATGGGCTGCAACCGATATTGAAATACCAGTGTCCCGCAGGGGGGAGCGCTGGCGCAACCGACAAATTGGCCCGCCCCCGCCCGTACCACAATTGGGGTAGGGAGAAACGAGCCTTCCGTAGTGCAAAAACATCATTCCATCGCGTGATGCGCCACTCCTAGCCATCTTGTAAATCAGGATCTGAGGCCCAAACCACGATGACGTGGCGAGTTCCGCAGCACGGGGATTCGGGGCAATGTAAGGAGCAGAGCTATGAAGACGCATTCCGTTTTTTCCTGGTATCGGATTCTGCGAGTGCATTATCACTGGCCAATGTTTCAAGCGATCCGCTACGCCTTATGGCTGGCGCGATAGGAAACAAAGGCGCGAGGTTCAGTCCCGTAAGCAGTTGTGGCTGTGCCAGCTTTCGGCGACGGTGACGAAGGCGAGGAGCCAGTTGCTCTTTCTGGTGGCACCTCGCGTCGCACTGTAACTTAGTTGGTCTCTGCGCATCCATATGGCACACTCCAGGCGGATGAATTAAGATTGCGCCGCTGTTCTTGTTACGAGTGGAATCTATTGCGCAGAGGTTCAGAATGATGACAAACGCAACACAAGCAGGAAGCGCCGCAGGCAGCCTCGGCGGGCGATTGGAGGCGACAACCGGACTGGCAATCGTTCGGATCACCATTGGCGCGATGTTCTTCTGGGTATTCTTCGAGAACAAGGGGAAGGGGCTGTACACGCCGGGAGGCTACGCAGGGCTGATCAATTACTACATCAAGTCGAGCCATTCACCGGCGATATGGAAATGGGTGATGGGAATCATGGCAAGCCATGCGACGCTGGCTGCGCCCATGCAAGGGGTGGCAGAGTTTTCGCTGGGAGTCCTGTTGTTGCTGGGGCTGTTTACGCGCCCGGCCGCCCTCGTCGCATTTTTCCTGCTCGGGAGTCTTTGGATTTCGGAATTGGGTACGTCGTGGATCTGGGAACTGCTGGTTCCCGTGATGGCGTCGCTTGGACTCGCGGTAGGGCGCGCGGGGCGTACCTGGGGGATCGATGCGATTCTGGCGCGGCGGAACCCCACATCGCTGTTGTGGTAAAGAAGGAACCCGCTTGCGAGTGTCGGTGATTATTCCAACCCATAACGAAGCGCAGGCCATAGGGCGTGTGCTTGCTGATCTGCCTTCGCAATTGGTGACGGAAGTTATCGTCGTCGACAGCAATTCGACGGACGGAACGCCTGATGTCGCGCGAAAGCGGGGGGCGCATGTTATCGAAGAGCCTCGACGGGGATACGGGCGCGCTTGTTTGACCGGGCTTGCGAATGCACAAAATCCGGATGTCGTGGTTTTCCTTGATGGAGACTACAGCGACCGCCCCGCGGAGTTGCCGATTCTGCTTGCTCCAATCGTCGAAGGCCGCGCGGACATCACGCTCGGTTCACGCCTGAGCGGCCAGAGCAACGCCGGCGCGCTACCGTGGCACCAGGCATTCGGCAATCACCTTGCCGCAGGCATGATCCGGCTTTTGTACGGCGTGAAAATCAGCGACCTCGGTCCGTTTCGCGCCGCCCGCGCCGAAGTGCTGCGCGCCCTGGCCCTCGAAGAGGCCACCTACGGCTGGGCGGTGGAAATGATCGTGAAAGGGGCCATCGCGGGATTTCGAATCGTGGAAGTTCCCGTGAGCTACCACCCACGCATTGGCAAATCCAAAATCAGCGGTACGGTGAAAGGCACGATTGGAGCAGGGTGGTTCATTCTGAGCCGGATCGTGCTGTATTCTTTTCGACGCCGGAGAGCGGGATTGCCCCGACCGGCATAAGTTCCGATAGACCTCTTATGGAATCCACAAACCCGACATCCGAGTCGCTTACTCGCCCGAACCGCACCTTAGTCATTATGGCGAAAGCCCCAAGGCCCGGCATGGTCAAGACGCGTCTGACGGAAAGCCTTTCGTCTCCCGCCGTGATCGCGCTGTATCGGTGCCTTTTGGCGGACACACTGGAGCTGGCAAAGTCGTTGAAGGGCGTGGAGGTCTTAGTGGTGTGCCCCGAGCCGGATCAGGAAGAACTGGCGCAGTTGGTCGGCAATACCGTGCAGGTGGTGGCCCAAAAAGGCGAAGGTCTAGCCGCAGGACTCAACTTTGTTTTTCGGCATTTCACCGCCACCGGCCGGCAGCGCGTGATCGCGTTCAACAGTGATAGTCCGCATCTTGCGCCGGCGGTTCTGGAGAGCGCGTTCGAAATACTCGCCAAGCACGACGTGGTTGTCGGGCCAACCAATGATGGAGGCTACTATCTGGTTGGAGCAAAGGCCACTCATCCAACGCTCTTCGAAAGCGATGGTCTGGGAACAAAGAGCGCGCTCGAGAGATTGCTGGCGCGCACGAAGGATCTGAAACTCTCAACCGGTTTTTCGGAACCCTTTTATGATATCGACGTCGCAAACGACTTGATTCAGCTAGCTCGGGAATTGCAGCTTGCTCCTGCGAAGGCCCCGAGGACCGCGCGCTGGTTCACGGAATGGCAGCCTGCAATCGGGCAACTTGGTCACCGGGCCGGAGGCCAGTGAACTCCACACAATCGCGTGCTGTCCGCGGACTCTGCCATCTAGCTTGACTCGCCGCTGACCGGCAAGACTACAATACTCAGCGCACGGGGTGCAGTGAAGGCAACCGCGCCACCTATAATTCACTGCATCCAAGGACCTCTGTACATCATCCAAGCGACACCCGTTTCATTCACTGAGGAGGAAATTCATGACCAAGTTGCGCCTTTACACGACGATCCCTTGCCTATTGCTGGGGGTGGTGCTCTTTGTGGGCACTTCCCAGGCGCAGACGCGCCCGCCCATAGTCGAACAGCTTGCTAAAACCTACGGCCTTGATTCGTATGGACAGATTGAGGCGGTCCGCTACACCTTTAACCTGGACCTTCCGGCCCTGAAGGTAAATCTATCGCGGACCTGGACGTGGGAGCCCAAGACCGGCGCAGTCACCTATGAATCCAAAGATAAAGACGGCAAGCCGGTGAAGGTCAGCTACAACCGGAATCAGATGAACAACGCCCCCGCCAACGTGAAAGACGCCATCGATCCGGGCTTCGTCAACGACAACTATTGGTTCATCTTCCCCTTCCATGCCTACTGGGACACCAGCGCCAACGTGACCGTGACGGAGAAAGCAAAATTGCCCATCGGAAAAGGCACGGCAACACTCGTGTCGGTAAAATATTCCGCGGAGCTCGGCGGCTATACGCCGGGAGATACCTGGAACCTCTACGTCGGAGCGGACGGCAGAGTCGTGCAGTTCGTCTATCTGCGCGGCGGCCCGAAGCCACCGAGCAACGTCACCACCACCTGGGCAGCCTACCAGAAGGCCGGCCCCCTCCTCGTCTCCACCGACCATCGCGGGACCGCGGACGGCAAGCCGGCGCGCATTTTCTTTACGAATGTGGCCTACAAGCTGGCCGGTTCAGACAAGTGGATGGACGCGACTCCGGCTAAGTGAAGCCGCTTCCCCGGCCGAATCAGGCTAACGTGCAATCACAACCGTGGTGCAGGAACTGCCAACTTTGGGGAGATCGCGATTTGCGGCCATGCGAAGTTCCAGCCGCGGGCGCTCTCTCCGAATGATCGGGCAGTAAAAATCCGGTTGCAGCAGTGCTGCTTGCAAGCGCCGGCGTCCCGCGCATCCTCCGTGGCACGTCTCTCGAAACTCGCAGGACTGGCACGCTTCGGGAAGCGTACGCGCCTGCTCAAACGACGCAGAGTTCAATATCCCGGCCCCTGAAGAAATCAACTCGGACAGCGGCTCGCCGAGGCCCGGCCAATAAACGCACGGCTGCGTCGTGGCGCGCGGCGTCACTCGTACCGTGCTGACGCCGCATCCACCTCCGAGTGGAGGCATCCCGGCCATCGCGCGAACCAATGGCTCACCGATAGCGATTACATCCGTGCTCTCGAAAAGCTTGGCAAACCCTTGCCAGTATTCTTCGTAAGTAAGCGCGTAGAGATCGGATCGCACCGCCTGATAGACGTTCACGCGCAGGGGAGCCGCAAAGCGTTTGGCGACCTGCGCGACCTCGGCCAGCCGCAAGTAGTTTGACTTCATCATCACCGCAATAATCGTCACCGGCACACCCAAGCGCACGCAGCGCTCCGCTTGTTCGTGAATCAGTTCCCAGTTACCCGCACCGCGCTGGGCATCCTGCTCCGCTTGCGTCGCGTAATCCAAGGAAAACTCAATATCGTGAAAGGCGCGCAACTCGTCGTCTTCCAGACAGGCAACGCTGTGGCCGTTCGAAGTGATCGTCAGCTTGATGGGAAATTCGCGCAGGTAGCCAAGAATCGCTTTAAAGTCCGGATGCATGCCGTTCTCGCCGGTGCCCAGGTTGACCGCGCGTACCGGCAATCGTTCCATGACAGACTTCACCTGCTCAAGCGAAAGACGATCCGCGCGGGTCGGATCCCGGTAGCAGAACGAGCAGGAAAGGTTGCACTCATTGGTAAGCCCGAGGCCAAGTGAAATCATTGCATCCGGCGGTTTGGCACCAGATGAGATGTGAGATATCTGAAGTGGTTCGTGGGTCACGCGCAATCGCCCGAAAGTATCAATTGTAAGTTCGAAGGATAAGGCTACTCAAGCGAAGGAAAAAAACCAAGCCGCAGGTCTGTACGACTAAGCGGCGGAGGCGTCGAAGGCTTGGCCTTCGGCTAGGACGTGGTCGGGTACGCGGCGGAGTTCGCGGATCAGATGGAACCAGGAGAGGAGCTTCAGGCCGTAATAGGTGAGATCGATCTCCCACCAGTAAAAACCCTGGCGGGCGGAGGCCATGAAGTAGTGGTGATTGTTGTGCCAGCCTTCGCCGAGGGTAACCAGAGCGAGCAGCCAGTTGTTTTTGCTCGTGTCGGCGGTGGGAAAGCGGCGCTTGCCGAAGATGTGCGAAAGCGAATTGATGGTGAACGTGCCTGCCACAGAAAGACGGTGCTGAGGAAAAAGCCCCAGATCAGCAGCGGCCAGGAGCCGATGAGCCAAAGGACGACGCCCAATGTGATGGGCGGCGCCAGGTAGTATTTGTTCAGCCAGCGAAGCTCGGGAAATTTGGCGAAGTCGCCGATGTAGTCGAAGCGCGTGTCGTTGTAGCGGTCGGAAAGAATCCAGCCGATGTGCGACCACCAGAAGCCGAAAAGGGTGGGCGAGTGGAGGTCCTCCTCCAGATCGGAATAGCGGTGGTGGTGGCGATGGTGAGCGGCCCACCAGAGAACTCCCTTTTGCGAGGAGGACATGGCCAGGAAGGCGATCACGAATTGAAACCAGCGGCTGGTTTTGAACGAGCGGTGCGAAAAATAGCGATGATAACCGGCGGTGACGAAGAACATGCGCACTTCGTAAAGCGCGAAAGCAGTGACGAGATAGGACCACTTGAACGGGAAGAAGAAGATGCCGAGCGCAGCCAGGTGGATCAGGCCGAACGGGACAAGGGAAACCAGGTGGAGGTGGGCTCCATTGGGGAGGGGGATGGACAACGGTCGTGCAACAGAGGCCATGCAGAGCTGCTCCTGCGCGGGAATGCCGCGAATGTTGTTCAGGCGCGCAAGAGTTGAGCGAGCTCAGCGCCAAAAACTACACTTTCAGTTTACGGGGGGCTCCTGCACGGGTCAAGGAAAGCGCGAAATTCATGTGACGATTGCTGACACTGTCCTCTCGTTCAGATTGATCGGTGGCACCGCAATCTAGGAACAATCGCGGGGGATGTGCTATCGTGCCTTTGGAACACTCGAACAGGAGCGTCAATTCGCATGGCTGAACGTCCCGTATTGGTTGGCTTGATACCGCAAGCTGTGGTGCTGGATCCGGGCGATCAGGTCAGCTGGCTTTCCGACGCGGGGAATCTGCGCGTGGAGTTCGACTCCAACCGCTGCCCATTTTCATCGAACGTGTTTCAGGTGCCCGCGGGAATGCGGCTGATGAGCGGCCCGACGATTCCCGGAACGAAGCCGGGCAGCTTCAAGTACCGCCTGTGGCTGAACGACCAGATGGTCGGCCGCGGCGAAGTGATCGTTCGATAAGAATCGCGCACAGGCTAACGCCTATGCTACAGGGACGCGGCGAAGTGATTGTTCGGTAGAGTTCAGAAAAAGCGCGCGAGGCGGCACGCTTCCCTTCCCTACTGCGATTGTCCAGCGGCCAGACCCTTCAGCATGGACTGCAACGCGCCTGCATCAGGGATTTGCCCGCTCGGAGTGAGTTTGTCCACCAGATGCGGCAAGAGAGTGCTCATCATGCCGGTAAGCTGATTGGAATCGATGCCCGCTTTTTGTGCAGCCTCCTGCAGCGCACCGCTGTGCAGGACATTCTGCAAAGCTTCCGGCGAAATCGGCAGATTCTGCCCCGTGCTTACCCAAGATTTGAAAACATCGCCCAAGCCACCCTGCTGAAACATTTTCTCGAGGCCAGCAATGCCGCCAACCTGCGGGCTGTTGACATATCCCATGATGGCGGTCAGCGCACCGGCATGCTCGGATTGCTGGCCGAGCGCAGAGCCTGCCATCGAAACCATTTCATCGAAGAGTCCCATAAATTTCTCCTTGCGAAAGGAAGGAGCACGCGGGCGGCGCAGCGCGCCTTCATCTCTGAATTGCTGACGCGAATAGTCAAAAGTTACTTCTGCTTGGCGATGATCAGGTCCTTGATCTTGTCGTAAGTAGCCTGGGGAATAATCTTCTTCTTCACCAGGTCGGTTTTCTTGGCATAGGGGCGGCCGGCGATGATTTTCTTCGAGTAGGCATCGCCGATTCCCGGAAGCGCGTCGAGCTGCTCTTTGGTAGCGCTGTTGATATCCAGCAGCGAGGCGGCCGCGGATTTCGCCGCCGGCATGCTGGTGCTTGGAGTCTGGGGCTGGGGCTGCGATACGACGATTCCGATGCCCAGCATGAGCACGAGCGCCAGCATCAAAATGCGGCCGAGATTCTTCTTCATTTCGCTTTCTCCTTTGAATTTGAAATCGTTGTGGACCGGGAAGAGTTAGTTCTTTTCGGAGGCGCGGTAGCCGGCCTTAACGGCATCCGCTTCCGACATGTATTTGCCCTGCTTGGTCTTGCCGTAATAGCGGCTCCCCGGTTTGTGGTAGATCCCGGAGTCCGTATTCACCCAGACCATGCCGTTGCTGTTGGCCGGCGGAGCCTGTTGAGCCGCTGGCGTTGGCGCGGGCTTCGCCGCAGGCGCAGTGGATGCAGCAGGCGCTGGAGCAGTGGCGGGTTTTGCGGCCGGAGTCGCGGCAGGCGCCGCGGTTGGAATGGGTTTCGCCGCGGGAGCAGCAGCCGCTGGTGGCGCCGCAGCAGCAGGAGCGGAAGCGTCCGCCGCATCGGCCTTCTTCGACTTTGAGGATTTCTTCGAAGCAGTGGTAGCGGCATCGTTTGCCGCGGGCGCCCCAGCAGCAGTTTCCGCGGTGTCTGACTTCTTGGTCTTCTTGGATTTTGAAGTTGTCGAGCCGGCGCTGGCGGCCGTTGTGGAATCGGCTGATGTGTCGGCCTTCGACTTTGAGGACTTCTTCGAGGCAGCCGTATCGGCTGTGGCGGAGCTATCGGCCGCATCGGCTTTCTTGGACTTGGTGGATTTCTTCGCCGCTGAGCTGTTCGCGGTTGCCGGCGCATCAGCCGTGTCCGCCTTCTTGCTCTTGGTGGATTTCTTGGTCGCTGAGGAATCGGCCGCCGCGGTGTCATCCGTCGTGGTGGTCTTTTTCTTCTTCTTGGACTTCGCCGCGGTGCTATCAGTCTGGTCCGTCGCCGCGGGGGTTTGAGCGGCTTGCCCTGCCTTTGCCGGGCGAAAGGTTAGGTTCGCCAACACGAGGAGAAGAGCAACAAACAGCGCTAGATAGAACCGGCTTCGAATTTGAATCATTTTAGGTGAAATCCTTTCACCGGCTGCGCATCCGGCTCTCTGCCTGGCACACGGATGAGCGTGCCTCGGGCGGGCGACAGAGAATTCAAACGATCGCAGCGCGGTCTTCCTGGTGGAATTGGGGGAATGATGTGCGAGAGGATAGCCGAAGTCAAGCAGGGATTGCCAGAAAAGAACCCGGGAATGGATTCTGGGCTATGGTGGACCTGGAAAGCGGGGGTCGATCAGTCGCCGGCGAGTTGGACGCGACCGGATTCGACGGATTCGGCGAGGCCGCGGCGGACGAAGCCAAGAGCCGAGGCCGGGGCATCGCGTTCCGGCTCGAGTGAGAGGATGGCGGCTTTGCGGGGAAACTCGTTGCGGCGGTCGAGTTGTAGACCAGCGTCTTTCAGGAATTCAGCGGAGAAGCTCAGGTCTTCGGAGCGGTCCACGCCCCAAAACCACAGCTTTTCTTCGTTACGCTGGAGGAAGTGCAGTGACTCTTCGAGCTTCTTCATCGCACGATCGAAGGAGGAAGCGAGGAAGAAGACTCCCAGGGACCAGGCGTGGCGGGGATACTGCACTCGCATCCGGATGCAATATTTGCCGTTCTGGTTCTTTTCAATGCTGCAGCGATAGTCGTTGCGTGATTGAGCAGTACGTCCTGCCATGGGTTTCAACCTTTTTGAGAGGGTATGCAGCGGCCCCAAATCGACTGCCTAGCAAGCTGGAGGGAGTCTGCGAGCAAACTCCACGCGTTCAGGTCAGCTTATTCGGACTGCAATAGGCTACCGGGCGGGGCCGGGGAGGGCAAGGGGGTGTGTCGTTAAAATTTAACTTCTTTATTTATTATTGGATAGGGAAGTTTTTGGAGCTCCCGAAATCTCCGAACACGCTCATTTTTTCGGGATAGAGCTTGAGCTTGCCTTCCTGTTTCAGCCGCTCATTCAGAGACGTTTGGAAGGCGCTGAAGGCCAGTTCACGCTTCTGTTTGAGCAAAGCGTCCGTGATTTCCTTCTTTTGCTTGTCGAAATCGGCGGGATTCGCCTCTTGCCGCTCGACGACCTGGTAGACGGCCCAGTTGGAACCGAGGTTGAGTGCCGGAGCAACCTGTCCAGCCCTAAGGGCAAAAGCGGTGGCCAGCTGCTTGCCGCTGCCAAGATTGGCGACAGAACCGTTGCGGGCGAATGGATCGCTGGTCTTGGGGTCGAGACCCAGCGCTTTGGCGGCGGCGGCAAACTTTTCGCCGGACTTCACCCGCTTTTCGAGTTCCTCGGCTTTGGTCTTTGCCAGTTCGTTGGACTTCTGTTGCTTAAATTCGGAGACGACTTTGTCGCGCTCCTCTTCGAGGGTCCCCTGATGCGCCGGCAGAGACTGTAGCAGCGAAAGCACGACGTAGCCGCGATCCGTTCGCAGCGGCAGGCTCAGGTCGCCCTGACGGAGACGGAAAATCTCGTCTTTCACGTCTTGGCCGTTGCCCAGTTCCAACACCGGCTCGCCCGGGCCCACCGGGTGAGTCTGGGCGATGGCGAGGTGATATTTCTGAACCAGTTGGTCGAGGGTGGTCTTGTTGGACTGGCGAATATCAGCGGAGATCTGGTCCGCGATCGTGGAAGCCTGCTGGTCGACTTTGTTCAGCAGATAGTTGGGCCGAAGAGTGTCCTTCGCTTCGTCGAAAGTCCTGGTATGGGCGGTTTCCTTGTCCAGGATCTTAATGATGTGAAATCCATACTGGGTTTTGATGAGGTCGGAAATATCGCCTTTGTTGAGACTGAACGAAGCCTTCTCGAACTCCGGCACCATCTGGCCCGGCAACACCCAGCCAACATCTCCGCCTTTGGCTTTGGAGCCTGGGTCTTCGGAATACTTCTTGGCCAAATCCTCGAAGTTGGCGCCTTTTTTCCTGGCTTGCGCCAGAACATCTTCGGCTTTTTTCTTGATTTCAACGACTTCCGCGTCGGTCTTGCCGGTTGTTAAAAGTAAGATATGCTCGACGTGAACCCGGTTCGGCACCTGGAATTGCTGAATATTCTGCTGGTAGACGACTTTGAGTTCATCGTCACTCACGACTGTGTTCTGCCGCAGCTGGGTCAGGTCCAGCAGCGCGTAGCGGACCACGCGCTTTTCCGGGATCAGAAACTTGGCCTTGTTCTGGTCGTAGTAAGCCTTGATTTCGCTGTCGGACAGCGTAATTTTGCCTTCGAGGTCTTCGGGCTTGATCAGTGCGTAGTCCAACTTCACTTTTTCGTTCTGAGATTTGAACTCTTGCTGAATCTCCACCGGGCTGGCGCTGATGCCGTCGGTAATCAGTTTGCGAAGCTTTTCCTCCACCAGGCCTTGCTTCACCAGGTCTTCGAATACGGGGACGGTCAACTGGAACCGGGTCTGGACTTCGCGGGTGTAGGCATCCATGCCGGCAAAAGTGTCGCCGTTGAAGGCGGCCGGCACGTACATCTTGATGCGATCGGCGCGTTCCTGGTCGCTGACTGCAATGCCGATGCGCTTGGCCTCAAACTCAACTTCCTTTTGAAAGACGAGCTGGTTGAGGATGTTCCGGGCGTAGAGGCCTTCCAGCGGCTTGGGTATCTGGTTTTGACGGCGAATCTGGTCGAGCTGCTGGCGTACCTCTCCCATAGTGACGCTCTGGTCGCCGATTTTGGCGAGTACGTCCGTGGAGCCCTCGGTGGTGTTGTTGCCCTGCGGCACAAGGTAAAGCAGCATGCTGAGGGCGATGAAGGCAATTACGACGCCGAAAAGAACTCGTTTGCCAGTTTTCTGGTCCTCAAATACTCCAGCCATTCCAGATGTCTCCTGAGGTGGTGAACAAACTTAGGATTATAGAGGATTGCGGGCGAAACCCCCAAATGAA
>Ga0210402_10005105_pt1 | contig 11824 bp, 9 predicted proteins | sample IncBWC7MmetaG_FD_161055 | JGI IMG/M metagenome (GOLD analysis project Ga0210402, IMG submission 161055) | Forest soil microbial communities from Barre Woods Harvard Forest LTER site, Petersham, Massachusetts, United States - Inc-BW-C-7-M | ecosystem: Environmental > Terrestrial > Soil >... | reverse complement strand
GACGGCAAGCCCATCGAGAGGCGCCAGGCCCACAACGATGTGCGCGGCGAAATTTCCGAGCTGCTCGGCAAGGCGCTCAATCGGGGTGCGCTCGATCAAGAGCTGACCGCGCAGGACAAGGAGCGCATGATCGCGTTCCTGCAGACTTACGGGGATTTGACGCCCGACCTCGCGTTCAAGGGATCGACGCGATCCGGTTACAAGAGCTTGCCGGACGCGGGCGATCAGGCCGGCGAGCGTCGCGACCCGGTACCGCTCGGCACGCTGCTCGACATCGATCTGTGGAACGCCGTGCTGTTCGAGGAGGGCTTCGACTTTCAGGCCACCATGTTCCAGCCGGTCGGCGGCATGGACCGTATTCCGATGGCGTTCGCCGATAAGCTCGGCCCGGCGGTGCATTTGAACAGCGAGGTAACGGCGATCAAGCGCCGCAACAACGGGGTCACGATCGTATATACGGACAAACCGTCGGGCCAGCGCAAGACGGTCGAGGCGACCTACTGCATCGTGACCATACCGCTCAAGGTTCTGGAACCGATCGACAACGATTTCTCGTCCACATACCGGGCGGCGATGCGTAGCATCGAATACGGCAATGCCGTCAAGATCGCCTGGCAGTCGCGCCGGTTCTGGGAGATCGACGACCAGATTTATGGCGGGATTTCCTGGGTGAAGGGACCGACTGCGCTGGTGTGGTATCCGAGCGACCGGCTGTTTTCTCAAAAGGGCATCCTGCTCGGCGGTTATGCGACCCGCACCGAGGCGGATGTGCTTGCGGCCAAGCCGCTACGGGAGCAGCTCGAACTGAGCCGTGCCGCTATCGAGGGCCTGCATCCCGGCCACGGCCGCGAACTGGAAAAGCCGATGGCGATCACGTGGTCGAAAGTGCCCTACAGTCTTGGCATCGCGGCGCGCTACAAGACCGACCACGACCCGAACTATGCGGTGCTCAGCGAGCCGGACGGCCCGTTCTATTTTGCGGGCGAGCATTTGAGCCATGTCGGCGCCTGGCAGGAGGGTGCAATGCTGTCCGCAAGGCGCGCCATCAATATCATGGACAAGCACCGTCGTTCCTAGCGAGGCTTCGCCCCAGACCGACGGGACATGCCACGTTGCGTCGTCCCCGCCCGGGCGGCGCTTGCGCCGGGACGACAGGCACGCGTGATTGTCATTCCGCCGAACTGAGGCGTTATCCCGCCTTGCTAGCCGGGCGGGAATCGTCATGCTTTCGCCCGGAAACAACGCGATCCGGGAATGATGGGTCGATCCCTTACGGTCGCTGGCTGGAGCGCCGGGGGGAAGTTGGTCATTGCAGGCGGGGGGTGTGTATGAAAACGATCCTGGTTCCGACGGAATCCCATGAGTCGATGCGCTCGGCGCTAGCGACCGCGTTGTTGCTGGCGCGGCGATTCAACAGTTACATCGAAGGGTTCGCCTTGCGATTCCGCGTCAACGAATTCATCGCGGTCGACATGGCGGGCGCCATTCCGTTGGAGACGCTGCGGGAGGAGAGCCTCGACGAAGGGCGCCGCGCCCGCGCGTTGTTTGAAGCTTTCATGCGGGAGAACGCCGTGCCGCGAAGCGATGCCGTGCTTGGATCATTGTCGTACGGCTGGCTCGAGGACGCTCCCGAAGGGGAAGAATTTGTCGGCAGCCATGGCCGGGTATTCGACGTCATCGTCATGAGCCGGTCGGAAGCCAATACGATCGGCTTGCACGACAAGGCGATCGAGTCGGGCCTGTTCGACAGCGGCCGCCCCATTCTGATCGCGGCGCCGACCCCGCCGGCCCAGATCGGGACCAACGTTCTGGTGGCGTGGAACTGCAGCACCGAGCAGGCGCGAACCACCGCGCTCGCCATGCCGTTGCTGCGCCGGGCCGAGCGCATAACGGTGCTCCACGTCGAGGGCGGATCGGCGGTACCGGGTCCGAGCGCCGCGCAAGCAACGCAGTATCTCCAGCGCAGCGGCATCAAAGCGCAACTGACGACGGTCGGGCTCGAAGGCCGCACGACCGGAGAGGCCATACTGGCGGTAGCGCGATCGCTCGGTTGCGATCTTCTCATCAAGGGCGCCTACACCCAAAGCCGTCTGCGCCAGATGATATTCGGGGGTGCGACGCGCCATATCCTGGCGCACGCGACCCTCCCGGTGCTGATGGCCAACTGATGACTCGACGCAAAGCTGACGCATTTCCGTCCTAATGCGTGACGGCGGAGACGGCTGCATGCACATGAATCGACGGGAGCGCTGCACGCTCATGGTGCGACATCTGTTTTTTCTCGCTTGCGTTGTGCCGGCGATAGGTCTTTTCCAGGGAGACAGCGCCTCCGCGGCGAAGATCCCTAAAGGCGCGATGGTGCCCCAAAGGGCTGTCGCGGGGAGACCTGTGCCCTTGGGTTCGCGCGCAATCGGGGCGCCCCACACCGCTTTCGCACCGCCGGGCGGTCATCCATTCAACCGCCTGCCAGGTGCGGCTCCAGGCCAGCGATTTCCGCATAGTGTGGACCATGGCCCGGCTGGTTTAAGACAGGGCCGCACGCTCCCGCATGGTTTGGAGCATGGTCCGGCGGGCTTGGGACACGCATTGCCGCGCAATCCGGCTCCGCTGGGGTCCCCGGCCGTCAGCGCAATCGCCCGCAACGGGTTGCCTCATCGGCCGTTTCCCGGCGAGGCCGGCTTCAGCGGCGTGCCGCCGCGCGGCGAAACCCGCTTCATATCCAATGAAATGATCGTCCATGTGGCTCGGACGTGTCGCCGCAGGCGTTGGACGCCGCCGCACGACGGCTGGGGCTGACCCCGATCGGATCTCAGGATCTGGCACTGTCGGGCGGCAGGCTCGTTCACTTCCGGATTGCCAACGGGCAAGTCGCGGACGCGGTGCGGATGCTTGAAGCCGAGAAAATCGGCATTGCGCAGCCAAACTACGTATTTCATTTGCAGCAGGACACCCACGTGGCGGCGCCGGCGCCTAAAGGCGATCCGGCCCAATATGTCATCGACAAACTTCATCTCCACGGTGCCCACGGCATTGCGTTGGGGGCGAACGTGACCGTTGCCGTCATCGATTCCCTCGTCGATACGGCACACCCGGATCTGACCGGCTCGATCGCCGGACAGTTCGACGCCGTCGCTACGGCAGACAAACCGGACGAGCACGGGACCGGCATGACGGGCGCGATCGCGGCGCATCGAAGGTTGCTGGGCATCGCGCCGCGGGCCCGTATCCTGGCCATTCACGCGTTCAGCCCGGATGCGCAGCATCCGCAGCAGGCGACCACCCAGAACATCGTCGCGGGCATCGATTGGGCGATCGCCAAGGGCGCACGCATCATCAATATGAGTTTTGCGGGTCCATACGATCCGGTACTTCAGCTTGCACTCAAGAAAGCCCGCGACAAAGGCGTGGTGCTGATCGCAGCGGCCGGCAACATGGGACCGCAATCGCCACCGCTTTATCCGGCAGCGGACGAAAACGTGATCGCCGTGACCGCCGTCGATGAAAACGACAAGCTGATGCCGCAGGCCAATCAGGGACCCCATGTCGCGCTTGCCGCACCCGGCGTCAACGTGCTCGAAGCCGCACCGCGCGGCACCTATAATTTCACGACGGGCACCTCGGTCGCTGCCGCCCATGTCAGCGGCGTCGCAGCCCTTATCCTCGAGCGCGATCCGGCCATCGACCTTACCAAGCTGGAGGAGGTCCTGTTCTCGACTGCCCGGGATCTCGGCACGCCCGGGCGCGACCCAATGTTCGGCTACGGTCTAGTGGATCCGTACCGTGCCCTCAATGCGTTGGAGGCCAAGGCGGTGGCCGGTCAAGGTCTGTCGGTAACAACGGCGTCGGCGAATACGAATACGAAGCCGGTCACGGTTACTACGACGCCCGCGAAGCTGCCTCCTGGTGCGGCGGCACTCGTTTCCGGAGCGCCGGCCGCGCCGATCGGACCGGCCACTCCGGCCCTCAGGACCGGCACGGTTCCGGCTGCCGGCAACGTGACGGTCAGCGGGATTGTGCCGTCGGCTCCGCCAGCGCCGGTCGCGCTTGCCCCGAGCGCGACCGAAGCCGACGAATCGCCCGCCACAATCGAGAAAAAGCGCCAAGCCTGCGGTCAGGATGCCGCTGCCAGGGGTATCCAGGCATCCGAGGCGCCCGACTACGTCGCGGTATGCGTGAGCGAGGCGCACCTCGCCTGCCTCAAGCAGGCGATGGCCCAAAGAGTCCGCGGTCCAGAGCGCCGGGATTTCCTGAACCGCTGCCTGCTCGGGTTATAGGCGTTCACGAAGTTCCCTGCGATTTCCCTACTCTCGGGGAACCCGTGATTGCATCGTCTCGGGCTTGTGCTTGCTGCCAAACCGGGCTTAACCTTTGCGCCACGCGGCGCCGCCGGCTTGCGGACAACAGAGGCAATCGAAGCCTGATCCGAGAGGAAACGTCATGCGATTTTCGAATCCGTTCCGCTTGTTCGCTCTTGCGGTGGCCGCGCTCGGCCTTGCCGGTGTCGCGACGCAGGCTCAGGACTACCCGACCAAGCCGGTGAAATGGGTGGTTGCCTATCCGCCCGGCGGTACCACCGACATTCTGGCGCGGCTCATCGGTCAGTACCTGTCCGAACACCTCGGTGCGCAATTCGTGATCGATAATCGTCCGGGCGCAGGCAACAACATCGGCACCGAAGTGGTGGTGAACTCGCAGCCTGACGGATACACGCTGCTCCTGGTCAATCCCGCCAACGGCATCAATGCGACGCTCTATAAGAGGCTTCCGTTCAACTTTCTGCGCGATATCGCGCCGGTGGCCGGCATCACGCGGGTGCCGAACGTGATGGAGGTCAATCCCAATTTCCCCGCCAAGACGGCCGCGGAATTCATCGCGTACGGCAAGGCCAATCCCGGCAAGATCAACATGGCGTCGTCAGGCAACGGCACGTCGGTGCATCTGTCGGGCGAACTGTTTATGGCGATGACCGGGGTCAAGATGACCCATGTGCCCTATCGCGGCGCCGGGCCGGCGCTGACCGACCTCATAGCCGGTACAGTCGACGTGATGTTCGACAATCTGCCGTCGTCGATCGAGTTCATCAAATCCAGCAAGCTGCGCGCCCTTGCGGTCACCACCGACACCCGCAACGAGGCGTTGCCCGACGTACCTGTCGTCGCCGACACGGTGCCGGGATTCGAAGCGAGCGCCTGGTTCGGTATCGGTGCGCCGAAAGGCACGCCCGCCGAGATCGTCGAAAAGATCAACAAGTCGGTCAACGCCGCGCTTGCGGATCCCAAGATGAAGATGCGGCTGGCGGACCTCGGTGGCATTCCGATGGGCGGCACACCGGCCGACTTCGGCAGGGTGATGGCTTCCGAGACGGCAAAATGGGAGAAGGCCGTCAAGTTCTCCGGCGCGTCGATCGAGTAGCCCGGTCGATTCCGTGAAGCCGGACCGTGTAGGATGGGTTGAGCTCTCGCGAAACCAATCTACGCCCTCTCAGCGCCGCGCGCCCCCTGATGAGTTTTGCTCCGCTCAGCCCGTCCTACTCATTCCATGACCTGATCCCATGACCCGCAAACGCCCCGAGGATCTGCGCAGCCATCGCTGGTTCGGCGTCAACGATCTGCGCTCATTCGGACACCGCTCGCGCTTGCGCCAGTTTGGCTATGACTCGGAGGATTGGAACGGCAAGCCGGTCATCGGCATCATCAACACCTGGAGCGACATCAACGCCTGCCACGGCCACCTGCGGGCGCGGGCCGAGGACGTCAAGCGCGGCATCCTGCAGGCCGGCGGGTTGCCGATCGAGCTGCCGGCGATGTCGCTCGCCGAACCGATGGTGAAGCCCTCCACGATGCTCTATCGGAATTTCCTCGCGATGGAGACCGAGGAACTGCTGCGCAGCCATCCGATCGATGGCGCAGTGTTGATGGGCGGCTGCGATAAGACCACGCCGGGCCTTGTGATGGGAGCGATCAGCATGGGGCTGCCCTCCATCTACGTGCCGGCCGGACCATCGTTGCGCGGCAACTGGCGGGGCGAGACTCTTGGCTCGGGCTCGGACGCGTGGAAATATTGGGACGAGAAACGTGCCGGCAATATCACCGAAAAGGACTGGGCGGAAATCGAGGGCGGCATCTCGCGTTCCTACGGCACCTGTATGGTGATGGGCACTGCCGCAACCATGATGGCGATCGCCGAAGCGCTCGGCCTCGCGCTGCCGGGCGCGTCGTCGATACCGGCGGTCGATTCGAGCCACTTCCGCATGTGCGCGGCCTCGGGCCGCCGCATCGTCGATATGGTGTGGGAGGATCTGACGCCGGCGCGCATCCTCACCCCGGCATCGTTCGACAACGCCATCCGGGTTCACATGGCGATGGGCGGCTCGACCAACGCCATCATCCATCTGGTCGCCATGGCGCGTCGCGCCGGCATCGCGCTCGACATGAAGCGCTTCGACGATCTTTCGCGCGAAATCCCGGTGCTGGCGAATGTGCGGCCGTCCGGCAAATATCTGATGGAGGACTTCTATTATGCGGGCGGCATCCGCGGCCTGATGGCAGAGCTGCGCGACCGGCTCGATCTCGCGTGCCTCACCGTGACCGGGAAGCCCCTCGCCGACGGCCTCGACGGCGCCAAGGTGTATCTGCGCGACATCATCCATTCGCTCAACGATCCGGTCTCGACTGCCGGGGCGACCGCGGTGTTGACCGGCAACCTGGCGCCGCGCGGCTGCGTCATGAAGCCATCCGCCGCCGATCCGCGCCTGCTCAAACACCGCGGGCCGGCGCTCGCCTTCGAGGACTACAACCACATGGCCCGCGAGATCGACCGCGACGACCTCGACGTCACCCCCAACCACGTCATTGTACTCAAGAACGCCGGTCCCAAGGGCGGACCCGGTATGCCGGAATGGGGGATGCTGCCGATTCCGAGGAAGCTCGTAAAGGCGGGCGTACGCGATATGCTGCGCCTTTCGGACGGCCGCATGAGCGGCACCAGCTATGGCGCCTGCATCCTGCACGTGGCGCCGGAGAGTTACGTGGGCGGGCCGCTCGCATTCGTGCGTACAGGCGACGAGATCGAGGTGGACGCCGATGCACGGCGTATTCATCTTCATGTCGCCGACGAAGAACTCGCCCGCCGCCGCAGCGCCTGGCGTCCGCGGGCGCCCCATTATCAGCGTGGCTACGGGGCGATGTACTCGGCCCATATCGGGCAGGCCGATGAGGGCTGCGATTTTGATTTTCTGCTCGCTGGAGAGAGAACTCCGGAACCGGAGATTCACTGAGAAAGTTCGGGTATCCACGCTGCCGGAAAATGCGCTACGCTAAAGGCGTTTTTTGGTTAGGTTGCGCCTGTGAGTGTCATTGCCCGGCTTGACCGGGCAATCCGGTAACCACGGTCGGTGTTTACTTGATCGCCAATCGAAATCGGATGCTTCCGATTTCGATCATTTTGGTAAGTGCCGAAGTCGGGCAGGCCCGACTTCGGGTCAAGCCGGGCGATGACAGCATCATGGGTGGCGAACTAATCGGCTCTAAAGATCACGGCTGCGTTTCTTGAAAAAGTACTGGCCCATACGGGAGGTGCGCGATGAAAATGTCTCGACGCGAGACCATGCAGTTTTCCGCAACAGCGCTGGCCGGATTGTCGCTTGCGGGGCTTGAGCCCGAGCAACTGGCGGCCCAGGGTGCAGAGCCGCGGCCCGAGGGCTTAGTCGACACCCAGCTTCGGAATATCTCGACGCTGCCGCTCAAGCCCGATGGAACGGCCGTCGAGTACACGCCGCAAGAGGCCGGTGCAATTACGGGTGTGCTCTGGCGCACCAAGAACCAAACGCCCGACGGCGAGTACGACGCCCGCAAGATGAAGATCAAGGTTGATGCGCGGGGCACCGCCAAGCTGTCCGGCACCTTGACGTTCGACGTTCTCGAAAAGCTGCCGCGCCATTCGTACGTGGTGCGGCTGCAATGCGGCGCCCCGATGCCGCGTGGCACCGTGAAGTGGACGGGCGTGCGCTTTTCGGATTTCGCCCAGGCGGTGGGTGCCCAGAATTTCTCGCACTATGGAAGGTTGGTTGGCTCCGACGGGTATTTCATCGACGAGGACATGACGACGCTCATGCACCCGCAGGTGGTCCTGGCGTGGCAGCTCAATGACGAACCGATTCCGCCGCAGCATGGCGCGCCGCTGCGTCTCATCATTCCTTTCCGCTATGGCGCGCGCAGCCTCAAGGCGATCACGGAAATCCAGTTTACCGCAACGACGTTTGCGCCGCCGAAGCCGTGGCCGACGTGAACGGGATCGAGAGTAGCGATCAGTCGTAGGATGGGTTGAGCGGAAGCGAAACCCATCAATAGCCGCTCCGCATGGCGCTAGCGGCGATGGGTTTCGCAAGAGCTCAACCCATCCTACGGCAATCCGAACACTGCAACAAATGCCGAGGGCTGGTAGAGCACGGCGCCGCGCAACCCCGCATCGCCACCGACATTCACCGCGATGTATTGGTTGCCGCCGACCGCAAAGGTCATCGGTGGCGCCGTGATCGGCGTTCCGAGACTGAAGCTCCACAATTCCTTGAGCGTATCGGAGTCGTAAGCCGCGAAGCGTCCGGTATGATGGCCGGTGAATACCAGATCGCCGTCCGTGCTCAGCATCCCGGACTCATTCGGGATTGCGTACTGCGTCTTGCCGATGATCGTGCCGGTGCGCACGTCCAGAGCCCACAGGGCGCCATGCGCGGTAGCGCGACCCTGTTCCTGGCAGCACATGCGTATGCCGACCCAGTCCTTGTTCTCGTCCATCGGCGTTCGTACGCTGGTGCCGCCCGAACAGCCCTCGGCGCCCGACACATAGGCGATCATGCGCTTGGCGTCGAAGGTCGGCGGGAAAAATGTCGGCGAGCCGCTGTACCACGGGCAGGCCTCCTGTCCGGGCTTGTTGCGCCGCTGGCCGATTCCGGCATAGCGCTGCACATCGTTCGTCGGGTCGTAATCGAGCGGCTTGCCGGTCTTGGGATCGATGCCCTTGGTCCAGGTCACTTTCTCTTGGTATTGATCGGCGCGGAGGAACTGGCCGCTGGCGCGATCAAGCGTGTAGTAGAAGCCGTTGCGGGAGAAGTTCGCCACCACCTTGCGGGTCTCGCCGTTGATGGTCGCCTCATAGAGCATCTTCGGGCTCGGCGTGTCGAAATCCCAATGCTCGTTGGGCGTCTCCTGGAAGTACCAGGCGATCTTGCCGGTGTCGGCGTCGACCGCCAGCGTGCTCGCCGTGTAGAGATTGTCGCCTGGACGATACTCTGGGTCGAAGGTCGGGAAGGCGTCGCCGGTGCCGAAATAGAGGAGGTTGGTGGCGGGATCGTAGGAAGCGGTCTGCCATACGCTGGCGCCGCCGATGCGCCAAGCGTTGTGGCTATCCTTCCAGGTCTCGGAACCGGGCTCGCCTGGGGCCGGGATCGTGAAAGTGCGCCACACCAGGGCGCCGGTTTTGATATCGAAGCCGCCGATCCAACTTCGGGTACCGAGCGAACCGCCGGTGGATTCGCCTTGCACCAGCAGTTCGCGGCCGCCGGCGGTTTTGATGGCCAACGGGGCGCCCGAGAACGCCTGGGTTTTCGACGGCGTGCCGGTTTGCGGGTCCATCGGCGCCGCCGCCTGCACCTCCCAGACCACCTCGCCGGTCTCCCGGCTGAGCGCGATCAAACGCGCATCATAGGTTGAAAGGAATATATTGTTGCCGTACATCGCGAGGCCGCGGGTCGTCCGCGACACCCGGATTTTCGGGTCGTAACGCCAAAGCGGGACCGCCTCCGTCCCGCTGCGCACGTCGAATTTCATCACCCGCGACCAAGTGTCCGTCACGTACATGTAGCCATCGTCAACCAGAGGGGTTGATTCCTCCTTGCCGCGCATGGTGCCGCCGGTCGAGCGTCCACCAATCGAGAATGTGTATTTGAGCTCAAGATTTTTGACCGTGTCGCGGTTGATCTCCTTGAGCGAGGAGTGGCGCGAATTGTCGTAGTCATGATGGATCATGAGCCAGTTTTGGGGCTCGTTATTCGCGTTCATGAGCCGCTGCGGCGTCACATCGGCCGCGATTGCGGGTGCGGCGATTGCCACAAGGCCAATCGACGACAAGGCCGTGAGCACTGTTTTACGTGGCATGTCCTCCCTCCCGATTTGACTTAGCGTATTCTCGTTTCATCGCCTTGAAATTATGGCGTGTAGACTGCGCCGTCCTGATATTCGTCGCAAGGACCATCGAGTGCTGGCGACGTGCGGCACCGTCCGGAGCGGCGCGACGGAAACCATAATCGCACGAGCATGTGGCAGCGTATTCATTGGCCGCTATGCGGGGGCCGGTTCTGCGGATAGTATGGATGGGTTGGGGTGTCATGGCTTGGAAGCCATAGAGTGGACGGGAGATTAGCTGGTGACGATGAAAGCTGATGTGGAGGCCTTGGCTCGTCTCATTCGTTATTCGGAGGAGGAGGCTCTGCGCCTTGGGGTGTCGGGAGTTGTGGTCGAGTGCCTCCGGATGGCTGGCATCGAACTTACCAACACGATCGAGAAGGGGAGTTCGGCGGCGAGCGGCGAGGCGGCAAAGGCAGCTCGAATGAATTGAGTGCCGGAGGCTTCGATTGTTGGCCCCCCAGGGGTTGTCGCCTGTGGCTCAGGTTTACCGAACGGCAAGGTTGTTGGTATTAAATTACCTTGAAGCGGTGTTCGCGCAGTCTGCCAATCGCGAGCGCCTAAAAGCGTGCGCTGATGTGTTGCGCCCTGAAATCAGCGTAATCATTTCAATTTTATAAACGTCGACGTTGAGTAAAGTCACAAATACGTTTAAGTAATTTCTGCCCGTCGCGGCGGTACACGTCGTCGATTCGGCTCAAAGCTTGGTCAAGTCTAACGTGAAAGAAAGTAGTGGTGCGTTAATGCCTCATCCAATCGATGTGATCGTTGGAAAGCGTATTCGGTTGCGTCGGTTGCAACTGTCGCTTTCGCAAACCGACCTTGGACAGAAGCTCGGTGTTGCGTTTCAACAGGTCCAGAAATACGAAAAGGGGACCAACCGAGTGAGTTGCAGCCGGCTCTATGACATCTCTCAGATACTGGACGTACCGGTGACGTACTTCTTTTCCGCTTCGGGTGACACCGGCACCGGCATCGAAGTTGCCGTCGCAGAACAATTCGACGTACCGGAACTCAAGGATGGCTTCCGGCTCATGACCGCCTTCCGGCAAATTCAGAACAATGCCGTTCGAAAAAACGTCATTGCGCTCGTGGAGACCGTCGCCACGGCTTCGAAAGCCGACGCAGTCTGACAGGTTGTAGCCGGAGGACCGCCTGCGGCTGCCGAACTCCCGGCCTGGCGCATTCGGGAAGCGAGATTCAGGTATCCAGCAGCCCGAAGATTCCGTCACTGTCGTTCACATTGGCGATCAGCCGCTTGCCGATCAAGTCGCGCAGCGTTTCGGACGTGCCGCCGCCGAGCGATCCGTAGCGGGCGCCGCGGTAAAGACGCGACACGGCGAACTCGCCGGTGAAGCCATATCCGCCATGGATCTGGATCGCCTCACCCCGTGACCCGGACCGCCATCTCGTTGCGGAACACCTTCGCGGTGGCAGCAAGCAGCGGATCGGGGAACGGATCGGCGCTGGCGCAAGCGCGGTGCAGAAGCGCGCGGCCCGCCTCGATATCCTTGTACAGGTCGGCAAGCTTCCATCGCATGCCCTGGCCCAACTTTCCCAACTGGCCCCCTGATTTTGGAATTTTTTCGAGAAAACGCGAGTCCCTTCAAGGGGCGATGAGGCGGAAACGCGTGTAGTGAAGACCT
>Ga0210402_10005104_pt1 | contig 11826 bp, 18 predicted proteins | sample IncBWC7MmetaG_FD_161055 | JGI IMG/M metagenome (GOLD analysis project Ga0210402, IMG submission 161055) | Forest soil microbial communities from Barre Woods Harvard Forest LTER site, Petersham, Massachusetts, United States - Inc-BW-C-7-M | ecosystem: Environmental > Terrestrial > Soil >... | reverse complement strand
CTTCACGGTGGACCGCACAGGTCAAATTATGCCACGGATATATCCTCGGATTCGTTGGAGATTGCAGAGGGAGGTGACCCTCCAACGCGACGAGAATGTTGCGAAGCAGGAAACTATCAAAGCAACGCTGGACGCAATTAGAAAGTGCGGATTTTGCTTGGCCTTTGCAGGAGCCAAATCCCTCGGTCTCTTAAGACAACTGGAGACCTGAAGACGCCGGCGCCTCCCCAAATAAGTTCGCCGACGCATGAAGCTTCGACACTCGGCGTCCGACCTGCGCTGAATCTCAGGTTTCGGAATCCGGCTCGTCGTCTGCTTCCAGCGTCGCTTGCACGAAGACCGTTGACGATCACGTCTTTCGTTTGGTGGGCCCTCTTGCTCATGGTGCTCGTGATACATTGCCCAGCGTTCTGCTGGACGGGGTCATTGCGCCCGGAGGCGTGTGGGTCATCAACCATCTCGACAATTCACTGATGCCGCATCCTAACGGCGCTTCAGGTCGCAGCAACCGCCACTGCCGAGCGATCATCGGTGACGTAAGGCACTTGATTGGTCGGCCGCATGGCTCCTGAAAGAGCGATCTTGGCGCTTACATTGCTGATGAATTTCGCCACATTCGCTGGGCTCGTCGCTCCAGCGCCCATTCTACCAACTCCAACCAGCCGTGATCGCATCGATACCGGCGACTGTCGGAGCCCACGACCCTGCCAGCGCCCTGCTTGGCCTTGGCCGTGGTTCGAATTACAACAAGCTCGAGATAAGGGCTGTTCCAAATTGCTCACACCCGAAATCTACTACTCTTGCGCTTCAATCAATGATGCAAGTCCACCATTGGGGCTATCATGTAGAATGCGGATGATTTGCGGTCAATCGTCATTTTCTATTAGATATAGTGAGATCGTTATGTCGTAATCGTGATGCAAAAACACCGTCATATCGGTCAATTATTGCGTTTAATCATGGCTGAAACTCGGATGCGTTCTTAAATAGGAAAGTGTATGGCTGGGCGGGCAAGCTTCTCATAAAGGAAATTCTACAATGGAAAAGAACAAGTTGTTGATGGCCGTCGCAGCCGTTGCTCTCATAGCCGGGACGAGTGGCGCTTTGGCGCAGCAGGAGCCGCCGCGTAGCGCTCCAGCCGAGAAGATGGCTCCGAAAACACCGGCTGCTCCGAAGGCGCCGGCAAGCGAGACTCATCAGAATACCCTCCCGAGCGGCGGCGCCATGCACAATGGCGAAACGGATTCCAATCGTAAAAATGCAGAGGAACGCGGCGATCGAACCAAGTCGAACCGCGTGGGTGAGGGCCAAACCGGTGGCCGCCCCGAGACGACCGGCCAAGCTGCGCAGGAGCGCCGGGACAACGATCGCAAGGAACCGGGGGCTACAGAGGAGAAGAAGCTTGATGGGAAGGCCAGCGAAGAGCGCGGAAGCGGTCGCGATAACGAGCGCAATCGGGCAACCTCCGGCCAGGGGACGGCACCCAGTAAGAGTCCCAATGCAAACCTGTCGGTCAATATTACGCCCGAAAGCCGTACCCGGATGCACGAGGTCTTCGTCAAGGAACGCTCTGCCCCGAGGGTCGACCACGTCACCTTCGGCCTGTCGGTTGGCACGGCCGTGCCGCGTTCGGTTCGCATCGTCGCGGTTCCTCAAACCATCATCGAAATTCAGCCGACGTGGCGTGGCTATGAATATTTCATGGTGGGAGACCAGATCGTGATCGTCGATCCGCGCTCGATGGAAATTGTGGCGGTCCTCGACGTATAAACGCCCACATCATCTAACTACTGCAGCGGGGCCGGGATAATCCGGCCCTGCTTTTCCATATTTTGCGGGTTCATCCCGTATCGAAGCATAATCATCTCAGGTGAAGTCTGCTTGTAATTTGCTGGTCGGATTGATCGCGGGCTGGCTTGCGGGCCAAATCGTGAAAGACCGGCTTCGGCCTCGTGGGCGAGCGGCACTTTGAGCCGGCGCGGCCCTGCTTCTTTAGTTTCTTCACTCGGTGCTTCATCGAAACCGGCTCCGATCCGCGGCGATAGTTGACAGTTACAGGTCGTGACTGCGACCCCTTGTTGTTCGTATTACTGTCATTCCTTCAGCTACAGCCTTGGCATGAAGCCGTTCGAATTCCGCTCTGGTCCAGATCGAGACGTACCTAACCGGGCTTGGCGGCACGGAAACATCATTGATCCCGATCTGGAGGCCGTCGGCAACGCGCGCATTGAAAACTGCGCGACGCAGGCTCTCTACCATTATCGTGTCTTTGTTGTCGACGAGCCATAGCATTCCGCGCTCGCTCTCCGTCGTGGCCGTGATTTCGAACTCCTCCTCCGGGAGGCCGTCGTAGTCGGCCGAGTAGTAGCTGAAGATCAGATCAGTCATTTCTTTTCTCATCATGTGTCGCCCGCGCGTTATTTCGAGAGGGCCGCTAGGGTGATGGCCCGCCGGGGCGAGGCCAAAGGGCTGGGCGCTAAGCGGCGATGGCCTTCTTCTTCGCGGCGATGGCTTTCTTCGGCTTCCGCTTCGCTCCCGCGCTGGCGAAGCCGATGCGGCCGATCCGTAAGGCTTCCGCGCGCTGCTCCGGAGTGAGATCGGAGCGAAGCGCCACCACCTTGAGCCCTGTCTCCGGATCGGCGCCCCGAGCGATGCGCGATTGCCGGACCTCTTGATGAAGTCTTGCGATGAATTGGTCAGCGTCGGATGGCGAATGCGTCCAAGGCCGGCCCAGCCTGTCCTCCGTCATGTGACTGTCCGGTCCCGGCGCTGGAATGGCGCCACGGTCTCGGGTAATTACTCGGTTATTCATCTACGCTCTCCTGAAGTGATTACTTAGCAACGCGCGAATCATACTTGGTATTGCTTGGTTATTTAAGATTGTCGTAGGTAATGATTCCGCTGCCGTTCTGATTTGAAACCAAAATTGACAATAGAAACTTGCGAGTGTTTTCAATCAAATGCTGAAAAGCTATTTTTTATTGCGACAAAACGACTCCGAATGAAGCCGAAACGATTTTCCAATTATTCATCTATATGACGGCGCTTTGCCTTAATTGGTGTGATGCAACTTTTGGAAATATTACACAACCGGACAACCCTAATTAACCTTGGCTTTGGCCATTGAATGCAATCTGACGGCGGACGTATGCGCAAACTTGCTCACAATTGAAGTATTTATGGCAAGGAACCTGGGGCAGGAGGATAATAGGAATAGCGATCCATCTTCATCGCATGGACGTTCGCGCTGTTCGCAGATTGCAGCTTCAAACCATCCGCCAGCGCGAGCGCGCCGCCCATGATTGTGACTGCAAGTGTAATGACGATAACCTTCGTCGCCATGGATAACTCCTCCTTCATATACGGATACGCGCCGCCCTGGAGCGGCATGCGCGGCGCCGCGGCGGTGCCATGTCGATATTTGGAGGTTCGACTGTTATGTGTTGCGGTTACCCCACTGTTGCGCACTTTTTGGTGATGGCTCCCAAGCGACTTGGTCGCGTGCGCGACACCACCCACGTTCCGGCGCTTTTCCGTGGCTGGGTTCAATCGTCCTTCAACATTCGCCACGGCTCGATTTGAAGTCCAAGGTCGAAATCGACCTCTGGGCCGAGGTAATCCGGGCGGCCCACATCAAGGCGGAGTGGGCCGATCTGGGACCGAGGACTACTCGCTCATCGAACTCACGGCGCAGAGGCCATCTATGGCCGCCGCGGATGCCCGTCCAGAATTGATATTCTGGGAAGTCGCCTACGTGGCAACCGGTGCTTCGGCCGCGAAAGCGGCTCGCCAGGTTTCCGTGATCCTAAAGCGAACGATGTGCATAGTCTTGCCGCCGGCCTTGACGGTCTGGCGCTGTGCTGTTGCGAACCCGGTACTGACAAGGTTGGCGAGCATTCTGCGTGTGAATGCGTACGTGCGAAGCAGTGATTCGGAGATGCCACGCTGATCGATCGCTCTTGCCCCTTCGCGGCGCTTGCGCCTGTGCGTCAAACGCCATCGGCCGCTACCCAAGCCTAGCCGCGCCGGAATGCCGCTCTCGGCGGGTTTCTGTGGCGCTATCACACACACCCGCTAGGCTGAGGCTTCGCATGTTGCCGAGCGTCATCCGACGGAACGGTTCGTCAGAGCGGGGCATCGTCGAGCCCAGGCTCCTCGTCAAAAATAACTCAAATGTGAGCAGATTTGCACATACGGGTGGCGCCAGATCGCGTTTCATTGATCCAGCCTTGCGGAGGACGGCAATAATAGCCGTCAGGCCGGATCGATCCCCGGAGCCCCACAATGAGTCGTCGAAGACGCCGCGCGCTCGAAATGCTCGCCGACGCAGGACAGCGCGGCCTCACCGATCCCTTGGTCCTTGAGCGGTTCACGCGCGAACTGCTTGACCTAGTCCGCGACGGACTGGCAACGTCGAAGCGCGACACCATGACAAAACGCGGCCGGAGGGTCGAGGTCGATCGGGTTAGAATCACTGACGCCGGCCAGATGGGAATCGTTTGAAGGTCTTGACGGCAGTCCCAAACTTCCTTTTTTCTACCGCCGTCCGAAGGGGACAGCAATGAATCAGTCAATTCATCAACTGCTCCAAGTGATCCTTCAAGGTATCTCCTGGGTATTAGGGACGATCGAGATGTTGTGGGTGTGGTCGTGGTCCCAAATCACTCATGCGTTCGAAATGTCGTGGGGAAATTTGCCGCCATGGAAGATCGTCGGTGGAGTGCTTTTCATCGCGGTTCTGGCCTGGATTCTTTTCCAATTGCTCAATCGTTGCCTGGCGGCCTTTGAAAAAATAGCCGCTGCGTTCTGGACGATGACGCTCATTCTGTTCGGAATCCTCACGTTTGTTGTGACTGCCGGAGTTTTCTCCCGCGGATTTCAATGGGTGGTTACCACCGTGCCGGATAAGTTCTGGGAACAATTCTTATGAATGATCTCTGATACGGTTCATCCGCCGAGGTTGAGCGCGCGCGGCCGGAACACCGTGAACCACGGCAACGATGGCGACGATGAGGAATTTCGGGTTGCCTTAGCCCCTATGCAACAAAATCCGAAAAGTTGCCTGATACGTCAACCGGCCGGCGGGGGCGACTCGCCGGCCTTTCCCATCGGCGGGACCCCAGTCCCCTAAACCGCTCATGTAGGAGGTTGGGCCATGTGCGGACCCGAAGCGACAACCGCACGCATAGGCGAAACGCGAGTGCCGTCGCAGGGTTCCTGATCGCAGGGCCTGAGGCCAGACGGTACCCTGAGTAGACATTATATTATTATGTCTATTCGATCGTCATGCGTGGCTTTCGATCATTAACGGCGGGGACCCCGGGCCCCCCAGCCGTAACTCCTGAGGGATACCGGGCCGCGTGTTTGAGCCAGCTACCGCACGCCGAGCTAACGCGATCGCCGTCGCCGGTCCTCCGGGCGACTCTGGCTTCCGATAACTGCTATTCTAAGAGCCAGAATAGCCCCATGTTTGATGTTCGATCGGCATCAGAACGGTCGGCGAAAGCGAACCAAACGCCAACGGACCGCATGACTCTCAGGATCAGCCAGATGCTGCGGTGGCAGAGTGTGATTAGCGGCGGTCCCAATTTCTCTGCCGCAGCCGATGCAGCGATAGATACCGGCGACGGGGGGCACCCTCATTGGCGCTAACTTACGCTGAGCCGCGCAGCCAGGACTCCCTCCCCCCTTGTGGGGGAGGGGAGGCCTTCGCGGCCCCGTTACGGCGTAAGTTAGCGCCAATGGGGGGCACCCTCTCCAGGCTGATGATCCGTGTCGAAATATGGATTCGCCTCAGTGTCGTCGATGTGATGGAGGAACTGTTTTTCCCTGTACAGCGCCATGAGGTGCATCCTCTGATTTCGGTTTGACGGTATACCTCGGGGCCGCCGATCCGTTCCTCAAGATCATAGGGCCTCCGCTTCGAGCGCCCTCCGGCCGGCGTCTGTGATTCTCACGCAGACCTCGATCGTCTTGGCACCAGCCTTGATTATCTCACGCTGTGTTGCCGCGAGCCCGGCACGGACAAGGCCGGCCAGCATGCGGCGAAGCCGTGGCCGAGCAAGAGCAGCTCTAGCGCGCTGTCGCCATCAGCCCGCGCGCTACGGACCTCCTTGCTGGAGTATCCAACTGACCAATCCCGGCTCCGAGCGCGGCGGCAAACGTCATCAGTAGCCATGCCGCCCCCACGCCACGGTACGCAATTGACTTGCAGGGCCGGGACAGTTCGATGGCTCGGGCCGTCTCCACAGATCGGGCGGCGCGCCGGCCGCCTCCTCATCTGCCCCCAATGGCATGACCTCTCGAACTGGAACTCAACCGCTCGTTCTCGAGTTCCTTGTTGCTTCAAGCCGGCAGCAGCCGCTCCGCACCGACCACTGAATCACTTTGGCCCCCTGATAGTGCCGCGATTGACTGATGACAGGATGAGAACAAATAATGACAGCACGCGCCCACGGGTCCGTGCTGCGATCCCTGCGGCGAAGAGTGGCGGCGGCAGCACCGTGGACCGTGCCGCTTCCGCCCCCGCCCACTTCGTGCAGCGCTGCGAGTGCCAGGCCGCTTTCCGGCAGCCGCTCATCAATGGCCCTTGATGCCGAATGGCAGTACAGGCCGCCGATGCCTCGCGCCGCCCTCAGGGCATTGAATGCGCTCGCGAAGCGCCTCGACCGTGGCAATGGGCAAAGACTCACTCATGCCCTTGCAGCTTGCCTAGAAGATGAGATGGTGCGTCACCCGCCAGGATCTGTTCGCGCCGGCACTCGCTTCGGCCGGGCTCGCGCCAGATCGGGTGATCTATGTCGAAACGGGAGACGAGAAAGCGGTCCTCGCCTGCTTCGAAGAAGGTCACGCTACCGCGGGCTCGACGCGGTCGTCGCGGAAGTTGCCCGCCTCCCCATGACACCTTCGCGGAGACTGCAACTCGCCGCGGAAAGCTCCGGCGCGATCGGCCTCGCGCTGCGGCGCTGGCGCCGCCAAGCCGAACCTGCCGATTTCGGTCGGCGACGACGCACTAGCGCATCACGATGCTGCCATCCACACCCCGGCCAGTGCCGGGTGTTGGCCGCGCCCGCTGGCTTGTCGAATTGATCCGGTGCCGTGCCCGGGGGGAGTCCGCGAATTTCGAGTTGGAAGCATGTGACGCCAAGGGTCGTCTCGCTCTACCTTCCGAGCTGGCCCACCAGTCGATTCCGGCTGAGCAAGCGCGCATAGAGAACACGAGGTGTTCGGCTGCTCGCCGGCATGATGCCGCCACTTCATCGATCAGCGTCGGATCATCATCGCCGTTGCCGGTCTTATTGAGGCGCCTCGATACGGGCCACATGCGAAGGCGATCCTCGGCGGCTGGCCGAAGAAGCTCTGTGCCGACTGTACCGTTCAACCACTGTCCGATATCCGTCGTGTCGAGCACGACGGGCATGCGGTCGTGAATCGCTCGCGTCAGCGCATTGGCATCGGTGACGATGATTGTGCACGACGCCGGAGCATTTCATCCGAATCCACCGGAGCAATACGTTTGCGTAATTCGTCTAAACAGGCCGCCGGAATGTCTTGGCCTCGAACCGGCCCAACCGCCACAGTAAGCACCGTTAATGCGAAGGCTGCAAAAAATATGTTCCGCATCTTTACCCTCACACCTCAATGGAATGTTTTATCAAAGAAGTGTTCGGAACTTGCCGAGCACGGCGCGGTTCCGGACGCTGCTATCGTCGCTTCACCTGCTCGCAGCGCGTTGGCCAACGCCGCCTTCGCCTCATCGAGCGTGTCGGCTATCCCCTGGTTGGGTGGCCGCGCTGGCACGGTCTGTAGGAACCGCAACCATTTCGGGTCACCGTGAATCCTCTCCTTGTAGATGCGCCCCGATCCGGGTCTCGTCGACGACGGCGTAATCGTCATCCGCCCAGATGCTGAGGTCCAGCCCCTCGATGCGGGCTTGAGCACGCATCTTGCGGAGTGGGAGGGGAATGGCTCGCGTATCCTGCCCGCCGCCGTTCGGCGCCGCACCGACGGGGGGCCGCGCGCTCGAGGTTGCCCGAGTCAGGATCACTGACGCCGGCCGGACGACAATCGAAGGCCCAGTCCGCTTTACTTGGCATTGAGCCCGGGAGCCACGACGCTTGACCAAGCCGTCGCCCTATTCACGAAGGAGCTGACCGCAATAGACCCGCCCGCGTTTTCGAGCGCGCCACGCCCGGCTAGATCATCCACATCGCCACTGCGTTCGAAACTTCAGATCAGCGCCGCAATCAGTTGCCCTATTGGTTGCATCGCTACACCGGCACAGGCCTCATGCCAGCCTCGCAAAAAAGCCTCGGCCTGACCAGGGATAACGTCCTGACGTTCGACAGCTGGAGGACTGCGTGACCCCGCACCGCTATTGGCTTTGAGCGTGAATGGAACACCCCGCTCAGTGTCTAACGTCGCGAATTTCCATTTCATCGATTGCAAGTTTTATGTTTGGAACAACCGTATTATCTAAAGTGGTGTGTGCTTCGGCCTCGTTATTTTTGGAAAGGCTTAGGAGTGTCTTTGCTACAAGGAAGGTAACGGCCACTAAACCAACCATGCCGATAGTTCCTTTGCTAACCATCAAAGTCATGAGTTCGTCACTGAGGTCGTCGGCTTGATTCCATTCTTTCTGTGTAAGCTGCCTTTGTGCCATTTGGTATGCTCCCCTGCTAAAATCCCGCTACGCCGACTTCGCTTCAGCTAATCTTTGTGGGTTGAAGATCAATGCCCCCACAACGTTATTTCCTTGGTTGCCGTGCTCGCTGAGTGCAACGCGCGTCACCGCCTCATGATAGCGATTAATTTACGCGGTTCCTTGCCGAACTGCTTTGCGCCTTCGGCAATTGCCGCCTCAGCGCTATCAACCTCAACAGAACCAAGCCACCGAGCCTTAGCCGCTGGCGTGCGAGCAAAATTACTCACTTCGGTTAGCCACAATCCGACTGACTACCTGGCGGGACAAGAACAAGCGAGCACTGAAAAGGCGTTCGGGAGGTCAGCTATGGCCCGCCGCAAGCAATGCTTCGAGCCGCGCGAAGAACTCCGAGTGCCTGCGATCCCCGACACTCGTTTCGACCACTATACTTTCCGTCGACTACAAATAAATCGCGTTCATCCGCACGCGGACGACGATGGACAGCTTAGAGGCAAAGGGAACCGCTGGCTGTTCAAAACAGCACACCTTGCTATCGATAAGCTGTGCGGCGCTTATTCATGCAGAACAACATTCAACAAAGAACTGTGGACCTTCATATCGCCATTGTATTCGACAAATCCCAGTTGTCGAAATTTGTTCATGAAATGGCTTACGCGGGACCGCGTAGTGCCGATCATCTCCGCGATCGTCGTTGGTTTATCTTCGCTATGGCCGGCTCCGGCTTACTCTCCTTCCCGAAGTTCGCCATCAAGAGGAGAACTCTTGCCAGACGTTTTTCGCTCGAATTGAAGAGCTGGTCGACCAAGTCCTCCTCAACGCGGGAGTGCCAAGTTAATAGGTACGACATGAACATCTCGGAGAAACTTGACTGATCGTGGAGCACTTGCACCATGGCCGACTTCTGGAGGCGCATGATTACGCAATCCGTCATCGTCGCGACCGTCGCCAAGCGCAGGGGCTGTCCGGTCAGGCAGCCCTCGCCGAAGAAGTCTCCGTTTCCGTGGAGCGCGACGACCGCAGGGAGACGCGGCAGATTCCGTTTTCTATATCCAGAAGGGCAAGGGCAAGGTCTTCGTCGTCTCCGAGCAGGGAAAGGCAAGAAGACCTTCTGAATTCTTCCGATAGCTCAACACGCTCCTCCCTTGGCTCACATTCAGGACCGCCGCCGGCGAAACGGCCGTCAGGATAGCAATAGTTCAACCAAATAAGCACCAACGCTGAATCTAGTGCCCGGGATGGCCGCTCGGCAGGTCCCGCCGTTTTGCCGCGGCCGATCTTTCCCGAAACGGTTGCTGGCGCGGCCTCCCGGTATCAACTTCGTCTGGCCCCAAAGCTTTAGTGGGGGCCGCTGGCCAAGAACGCATCGAATGCCTGCGGTCCGTTGTTGTATGCGGCTTTGCAGGCCTTCGCCTGTTCCAGCACATTAAGTAGTGCTTGAGCTGGGGTGGAAAGCTGGCGCAGGTCGGCATGAAACCCGCTGTCGAAGATCGTGCTTTCGATATCGACGAGGCCGCCATCGGGGCCGCTGCGATAAGGACCGCATGAGGCATGCGCCGAGTTATCGCTATTGCCGGCCAACCACCACCAACCAGCCAACTCCCTCGTGAACAGGGCGACGGCTTGGTCAAGCGTTATGGCTAGCCTTTCTTCATCTGCCGCCGGCCGTTTCCCGGCGTTGGGCTCATTTGCTTGTTTCGCCAATTCAATGTATTCGGCCGTTTTGTCGCGATATTGCTCGACGATGAACATGGGGTAGCCTTTCTGTTAAGAGCGCCTCCCTCCGAACTTTGCGAATGCGGGAGTGGCGGGCGGTTTTTCACGGCGCGCACGATCAAGACCGCACCAACAAAAGCCGAGCGAGGCAATTTGCGGGGGGAAGTTTTCTACACGACGCCTACTCGGCTCGTTTCCAGACTTGATGGACTTGGACACCAGACATCGCAGCAGGGCTACTGTACTTCAGTTCTTCCACCGTGAGAGAGTTGATCATTCGTTTTTGATCGGCTCCGATCTGGTTCGGAAATGTACTGGCCTCAAGATGAAGGACGGCAACCCTCTCCGCCTCGTTGACGGTGTACGTGCCGTAGTAAGCGATCGATTCGGTCATCAACCCGCCGACGTCCTCGGAATTCGTCTTGCGGCTCGGGTCTTTGGACGCGATTTTCGAATTGTCGGCACTGGCGATCATGAGAAAAAAACGACCGTTCGGGTCAAAGACGTTGATACCCTTCGGATTGGTGCCAAACTGTTTCGCCTTGCTGCCATCCGGCAGTACCTGATCCGATGAGACAAGTGTCCAGGTGCCGACGAGTTGCTCTTTGAGCGACTTTTGTTGAGCAAGGGAATCGCTTGCTGATAAGCCAACTGCCAAGCACAGTAGTGCGGTGGTCGTCACCGCGAGTGTGGCACGTCGATTCATGATCTTTTCCTTTCGGCTGTTTGCAAAGCTGTTATGCACGCGCGCAACCGGGGGTCGCGCACCCGCCGATGTGCGGGTGCCGACGGCACTCGCAACACAAGCCAAGATCAATTCTCAAATTAGAAATCGTGCCTGCCGATGGCACCGGAGCTGCTACCTGGAAGGAGCGGGGACTTCGGTACGTCGCCGTTTTTTAGGGCAGCTCTCGGGCAAACCACTGTTTGCCCTCATCGAACTACATGGGGACCCGAACGTTAATCACAATAGGTGGAGAAAATAAGCGTTGAAAACTTCACGATCATTCGGCATGGCCCGGCCAAACGCGCATATGTAAAGAGTCGGGCGCACGAGGGCTGGCGGCAGATCCGGACCCGGTATAATGATGAGGCCTGTCCGGCGCACCCCTGGATCGCCCTGCCCTTCAGGAACTTCTGGATGACGTCCGGGCTCGGAAGGTCGACATCATTGTCGTCTACAAGGTCGACCGGCTGCCCGTTCGCTCGCCGGCTTCGCCAAGCTCGTGAAACTCTTCGACCAGCATTCCGTCTCGTTCGTCTCGGTCACCCAATCCTTCAACAGGACGACGAGCATGGGGCGGCTAGGTTCCTCGTCAAAATATCTCAAATGTGAGCACTTTTGCACAGACGGAATGCGCCGGATCGCGTTCAATCAATGTAGCCTTGCGGAGGGACGCACCAGCCGTCAGGCCGGATCCCGGCCCCCCCCCCGTGCGCGATTTTCT
>Ga0210402_10005101_pt1 | contig 11832 bp, 9 predicted proteins | sample IncBWC7MmetaG_FD_161055 | JGI IMG/M metagenome (GOLD analysis project Ga0210402, IMG submission 161055) | Forest soil microbial communities from Barre Woods Harvard Forest LTER site, Petersham, Massachusetts, United States - Inc-BW-C-7-M | ecosystem: Environmental > Terrestrial > Soil >... | reverse complement strand
CGGCCGAAATGGCACGCTCTTTGCGAGACGGAACTCGTGCAAGAGAGAATTCCTGAACTGAGTTGGCGACGGGGCGATCTCGATTATTCAGCTTAGATTGCGGTCTCGACGGCCTCTACTGAGGCGGGATTGGAACTGAGGCGAGATTGGACTTGGCGCTGACGGGGAGTTCGAAAGCCTGATGAATATCGTTTGAGGTGCGGTGCCGCGTTTCTGCGCTGTCGGTGCCTCAACCTTGAATCTCCCCGCCAGGGGGCGGGTGTCGTTTGGGGGCCGTTTTCCCGGCACACGGACCCTGCTGACATTCGCCCCCTTGGTGGGAGCCCCTGTGTTCCGATTGGAGATCATTATGGCGAGTTCGATTTACCGTCCGACCTTATGGACGCCCGGCGATTGGAATGCATTCTTCGGCTTCGGCACCAACATCCTCGTCAACATGCTGACGCTCACCGCGCTCCTGCGGTTCGTTCTCAAGATGCCCGATGGGCTGGTGTTCGGACGCATTCTCCCGGCCGTCGGGCTGATGATGTTTCTCAGCACCATGTACTACGCGTTCCTGGCCTACCAATTGGCCCGCAAGAGCGGCCGCAGCGATGTCTGTGCGCTGCCATCAGGCATCAGCGTGCCGCACATGTTCATCGTCACCTTCGTGATCATGCTGCCGATCTCGCTCAAGACCGGCGATCCGGAAAAAGGGTGGCAGGCGGGCCTGGTATGGGTGTTCTTCCAGAGCTTCATCCTGATGATCGGCGGCTTCATTGCGCCTTACATCCGCCGGATCACCCCCCGCGCGGCCCTGCTCGGTACGCTGGCCGGCGTTTCCGTGACCTTCATTTCGATGCGGCCGGTCCTTGAAATGTATATGACGCCCGTGATCGGCCTCACCTGCTTTGCCATCATCACGGTGAGCTGGTTCGGCGGCGTCAAATACCCGAAGGGCATTCCGGCGGGTCTCGTCGCCATCATAGTCGGCACCGTAATCGCGTGGGGCTCGAACGTGTTCGGCCTCAATTACGGCGGTCTGAGCATCGAAAAGCTCATCGGATCGTTCGCCGGCTTCGGCTTCTCGGTGCCTTTGCCGGCATTCAACACGGTATTTTCCGGCTTCGAATTTCTCGGCGTCATCCTGGTAACCGCAATACCGTTCGGCATCTATGACCTCGTCGAGGCCATGGACAACGTCGAGAGTGCGGAAGCTGCGGGCGACGCCTATCCGACCACGCGCGTGCTGACCGCGGACGGCGTTGTCAGCCTGATCGGATGCCTGATGGGCAATCCCTTCATCAACGCGGTCTATATCGGGCATCCGGGCTGGAAAGCGATGGGCGGGCGCATCGGCTATTCGGCCGCCACCGGGCTGATGGTCATCTTATTGGCGTGGTTCGGCATCATCGCGGTGCTGCTCGCGTTCATACCGGTGGTGGCGATATCGCCAATCCTTCTCTACATCGGCATGCTGATCGGCGCGCAGGCTTACCAGACCACGCCTTTGCGGCACGCGCCCGCCGTGGTCCTCGCGCTCACGCCGCATCTTGCGGCATGGTGCAAGACCTTGATGGACGGTGCACTCGGCGCCGCCGGCACCAGCGCGGCCGCCATAGGCATGGAAAAGCTCGGCGCCGTCGGCGTGCTGTATCACGGCCTCGAAGTTCTGGGCGGCGGCTCGATCCTTACCGGCCTTGTGCTCGGCGCGATCGGGGCATTAGTGATCGAGCGCAAGTTCACCGAAGCCTCAGCGTTCGCGGCGGCCGGCGCGGTGCTGACCTTCTTCGGCTTCATGCACGGCGAATCGATCGGCATCGCCGTAACCCCGACGGTGGCGGTCGCCTATGCAATCGTCGCGGGCTTCCTTTATGGTTTGGTCCGCTACCCGGAATTCATCTCGGTCGAGATGACACCGCCCAAGGAAGCGGTCCCGCATCCTGCCGAATAAACCGAAATATGACCTCAACGCTGATCTGCAATTCGGACGGGATTTTCACCGGCCTGCCAGGCGATGCGATGCGGACCACTGGCGCGATCCGCGTCCTCAACGGGCGGATCGCGGCCATCGGCGACCTCGCCTCGGAGCCTGGGGAGGAAATCATCGACGCATCCGGCTGCGTCATCTATCCGGGTCTCGTATCGACGCACCATCATCTGTTTCAGAGCATTCTCAAGGGCGTGCGTGCCGGCATCAACTTGCCGCTGATGGGCTGGTTGCGTTCCGTCCCGCACTCCTATTGGCATAAGGCGGACGAGGAGGACCTTTACACCGCTGCACGGATCGGCCTCGTCGAATTGCTGCTGTCCGGCACCACGACGGCAGCGGACCATCATTACGTGTTTTCCGATACGTACCGGTTCGATCCGGCCGACGTGATCTTCGAGGTCGCACGCGAACTCGGCCTGCGGCTGGTGTTCTGCCGTGGCGGCGGCACCACGCCACGGCCCGTTGACGGCGAGCGGCCTCTTCCATTCGAACCGCTTGACGCCATGATCAAGTCCGTTGCGGCTTGTGCACAGCGCTTCCACGACCCCGGGCAGGACAGCATGCGCCGGGTCGCCTTCGCTCCGACCACGCCGCCCTGGTCGGTAAAGCCGGACGAGTTGAAAGTGATCGCCGCCGCCGCGCGCGACCTCGGCTTGCGCCTGCACAGCCATTTGTCGGAAACCCACGACTACGTGGAGTTTTGCCTGAATAATTTCGGCAAGCGCCCGGTGCACTGGATCGCGGAGCACGATTGGCTCGGCACGGACGTTTGGTTCGCGCATCTCGTTCATCTCGATGAGGCCGAGATTGCTCTCCTGATCGAGACCGGCACCGGCATGTCTCACTGCCCGCAATCGAATTGCCGGCTCGGTTCAGGGATCGCGCCGGCCGACCGGATTGCGGCGCGCGGCGGCATGGTGTCGCTCGCGGTCGACGGCGCCGCATCGAACGAAGCCGCCGATATGATCAGCGAGATGCACAGCGCCTGGCACACTCACCGTGCCGCCAAGGGCGCCGGAGCGACCACGGTCGAGGAGGTGGTGCGATGGGCGACCGTGAACGGTGCCCGCGTGCTCGGTTTCGACGATATCGGCGTGCTCGCTCCTGGCAAGCTCGCCGACATCGCGATCTTCAACCTGTCGAGCCCGCGCTATTTCGGACTGCACGACCCCCTCGCGGGCCCGGTCACAGGGGCCGGTGCCGCCGACCTCAAGATTCTCATGGTAGGCGGCCGGATCGTGGTCGAGAACGGCGCTATTCCGGGCCTCGACCTTGAAAAGCTGCGCCGCGACGCTGCCAGCGTCATCGCACGCATCGCGGCGTGACCGGCCGTCATCGGGAGCAAATCTCCCTTACTTGCCGGGCATCTTGTCATCCACTCCCTTCACGTAGAAGTTCATGCCGAGGATCTGGCCGTCCTCAAGGTTCTTGCCGTTCTTGCATTCGACCTCCTTGCCGTCCTGCGCGATCACCGGGCACTTGAACGGGTGCAAGGCGCCGGCCACGATGGCGGCTTCGGTGGCTTCCGCCATCTTCTTCACGTCGTCCGGCATGTTGGTGTAGGGCGCCATCACGACGAGCTTCGACTTGAGACCGCCCCAGGTATCCGTCGATGTCCACTTGCCGGCGAGTTCCGCTTTGACCCGCTCGTCGTAATAGGGCGTCCAGTTGTCGATGATGGAGGTGAGCTGGGTCTTGGGGCCGAACTTGATCATGTCGGAATCCTGGCCGAACGCATAGGCGCCGCGGGCGGAAGCGATCTGCATGGCAGCGGGGCTGTCGGTGTGCTGCATGATCACGTCGGCGCCCTGGTCGAGCAGCGCCTTCGCGGCATCGGCTTCCTTGCCGGGATCGATCCAGGTGTTGACCCAGATGATCTTGACCTTGATGTTCGGGTTGACGGACTGTGCGCCCAGCATGGTGGCGTTGATGCCGGAGATCACCTCCGGGATCGGGAAAGAGCCGATATAGCCGAGCACCCCGGCCTTCGACGTCTTGGCGGCGATCTGACCCTGGATGTAACGACCCTCATAGAACCGGCCCGAATAGGTCGCCATGTTCTTGTCGCGCTTGTAACCGGTCGCGTGCTCGAAATTCACTTTGGGATATTTCTTGGCGACCTTGAGGGTTTGGTCCATGTAGCCGAACGAGGTGGTGAAGATCAGCTTATGGCCGGAGCGCACCAACTGCTCGATCGAGCGCTCCGCGTCGGGACCTTCGGGGACGTTTTCCAGGTAGGTGGTCTCGACCTTGTCGCCCAGGTCCTTCACCAGCCCCTGGCGGCCGACCTCGTGCTGGTAAGTCCAACCCATATCGCCCACCGGACCGAGATAAATAAAACCGACCTTGAGCTTTTCGGCGGCCTTCTCGGCACCGTTGGCGCCGGAAAGGGCGCCCGGAACGATCGCCACGGCTGCAAGCGCAGCGGTTGCGCTGGCGGCGGTAACAACAACGGATAATCTCATGTTCGACTCCGATATCATCGACGGGTGTTGTCGTTTCCCCGGCCGCGGCGCCCGCCCGCGCGCAACCGGAGACGGTTCAACGGTCGGGCACGAAGACGAGCCCCAATGACGCCGGTGCGGCAGACCCCGCAAGGCCACGGCGCCGCGAAATCACGATCAGCACCACGACCGTGGCGAGATACGGCAAGGACGACATGAACTGGGACGGGATCGGCAGGCTCATGGCCTGGGCGTGGAGCTGCAGGATGGTGACGCCGCCGAACAGATAGGCCCCGGTGACGACGCGACCCGGCCGCCACGACGCGAACACTACCAGGGCGAGTGCGATCCAACCGCGTCCGGCCGTCATGCCGGGAGTAAAGAACGGCGTATAGGCGAGCGGCAAGTACGCGCCGCCGAGTCCCGCGCAAGCGCCGCCGAACAGCACCGCCAAAGTGCGAATGCGCAACACCGGATAGCCGAGCGCGTGGGCGGAGACATGATTGTCGCCGACCGCGCGCAGGATCAGTCCTGCGCGCGTGCGGTAGAGGAACCACCAGATGCCGATCACCAGCGCAATCGATACGTAGACGAAGCCGTCCTGGCCGAACGCGATCTTGCCGATCCACGGAATGTCAGTGAGCATCGGCAGGTAGAGGTGCGGCGCGGTTTCGATGCGCTCACCAACGAAGCCGGCGCCGATCAGTCCGGACAGGCCAATGCCGAAAATGGTCAGCGCAAGGCCCGCCGCCACCTGATTAACGGCAAGCCCCAGCGTCAGCGCGGCGAACAAAGCCGACATGAACATCCCGGCGAGAATCCCGGCGAGCGCGCCGACGATCACCGAACCGGTGAAATAGGCACCCGCAAAGCCGCATGCTGCGCCCATGATCATCATGCCTTCAAGGCCGAGATTGAGCACGCCCGCGCGCTCGGTGACGAGTTCGCCCGCCGCCGCGAGAAGCAGCGGCGTCGAGGCGGCGAGCACCGAAAGGATGATGGCTTCAAACAATCCCATCTGCGGCCCCGGAGCGAGATGAAACAACGCGTATGCGATAAAGAATCAGCGAATCGCAGGCGAGCACGTAGAAAAGCAGAATCCCCTGAAACACCTTGGTAAGATCGAGCGGCACCTTGATGGAAATCTGGGCCTGCTCGCCGCCGATGAAGGTGAGGGCGAGGAACAGCCCGGCGATCAGGATGCCGATCGGGTTGAGCCGGCCGAGGAAAGCCACGATGATCGCCGTGAAGCCGTATCCGGGCGAAAAATTCGGCTGCAGATGACCGACCGGTCCCGCCACCTCGATGATTCCTGCGAGCCCGGCGAGTGCTCCGGAGATCACGAAGGTCAGGATCACGAGTTTATCTGCGTCAAAGCCCGCAAATCGCGCCGCGCGCGGCGCCGCCCCCACCACCTTGATCTCGAATCCCTTGATGGTGCGGCCGAGAACGACCGACGCGACCGCAACCACCACGAGGGCGATCAACGATCCGAGATGCAGCCGCGTCTCCTCGATGAGGATCGGCACCGTGGCCACCGGATCGAACTCCGCCGTGGTGGGAAAATTGAAGCCGTTGGGGTCGCGCCAAGGCCCGCGGACCAGGTAGTCGAGCAGCAGGTCCGCGACATAGACCAGCATCAAGCTCGTCAGAATCTCGCTCGCCCCGAAGCGCACTTTTGCGATCGCCGGGATAAGCGCGTAGAGGGCGCCACCCACTGCCCCCAATATCAACATGGCCGGCAGCACCCAAAAGCCCGCATCGGTGCCCTGAGTCTTGACCGCAAGCCATGACCCGCACACGGCGCCGATCAGAAACTGACCCTCGGCGCCGATGTTCCATACGTTGGCGAGGTAGCACAGCGACAGACCGACCGCGATGATAATCAGCGGCGTCGCCTTTACGGCCAGTTCGACCAGCGAATAGCTGTCGGTGAGCGGATCAACAAAATAAACCGAGAGCGCCGTGACGGGATTCTTGCCGAGCGCGGCGAACAAAATCGCCATGGTCACCAGCGTCAACGCGATTGCGATCAGGGGTGATGCAACCGCGATGGCGGTGGAACGTTCAGCCCGGCGCTCAAGCACCAGTTGCATGGTCCAGGTCCTTTCCACCTGCCTTCGCGCCAACCGCCCCGCCGCCGGCATCGCTTTTCGCCGCGCTGCCGCCCATCAACAAACCGAGCGCCTCGCGGGTCACAGCTGCAGCCTCGATTGCCTCAGAAAGCCGGCCGTGAAAAATCACCGCGATGCGATCGGCGATCTCTTCGAGTTCATCGAGGTCCTGGCTGATCACCAGCACGGCGGCGCCGCGGGCGGCAAGATCAAACAATGCCTGACGGATGGTCGCGGCCGCCCCCGCGTCGACGCCCCAGGTCGGCTGCGCGACCACCAGCACGCCGGGTTCGCGCAGGATTTCGCGCCCGACTATGAATTTCTGCAGATTGCCGCCGGACAAGCTCACGGCCTCCGGATCGCGTTTGGCCTTGCGCACGTCGAACACCTTGGTCGTGTTGTCGACCGTGGCGAGCATTGCGGTGCGATCGATGAAGCCGCGCTTCACCATGGCGGCGGATGCATGGCCGGTCAGCAATGCATTGTCGGAAAGCCTCATGCGCGGAGCGGTGCCGTGGCCAAGCCGCTCCTCCGGCACGAAAGCGGCGCCGAGCCGCCGGCGATCCGTGATCGACATCTGCCCGACCGCGCGGTCGTCGATGACGACGTCGTCCGCATTGGGTGAAGCCCGCTCGCCCGACAGGGCGGCAAATAGCTCGTCCTGGCCATTGCCGGAGACGCCCGCAATGCCAAGAATCTCGCCGCCCCGGACTTCGAGCGAGACGGTGTCGAGCCGCACTCCATGCGGGTCGTCCGGATCGAGGGTGAGATCGCGGACGATGAGCCGCGCTGTGCCCCTCGTGCGGCCGGCAGCCGCTCTTATCTCGCCGATATCCGCGCCGACCATCATGCGGGCGAGCGATGCCGCCGTCTCAAGGCGCGGATCGCAGGTCGCGACCTTCTTGCCGCCCCGCAGAATGGTGGCGGTGTCGCACAGCGCCTTCACCTCATCGAGCTTGTGGGAGATGTAGAGAATGGCGCGGCCTTCGGCTTTCAGGCGCCTGAGCGTGATGAAGAGCTGATCCGTCTCCTGCGGCGTCAGCACCGAGGTCGGCTCGTCGAGAATAAGGAGCTTCGGATTTTGCATCAACGCCCGCACGATCTCGATGCGTTGCCGCTCGCCGACCGAGAGCCGCCACACCTCGCGCGCGGGCTCGAGCGGCAGGCCGTAATCACGGGAGAGATCGGCGAGACGCCGCGACAAGACGGCGAACGGCTCCGCGGTCGACAGGCCGAGCGCCACGTTTTCTGCGACCGTCAGATTCTCGAACAACGAAAAATGCTGGAACACCATGCCGATGCGGAGCGCGCGCGCCGCCGCCGGGCCGGCGAGTTCGACTTTGCGGCCCATGAAGCGCAATTCGCCGCTGGTCGGCTGTAGGAGCCCATAGATGATTTTGACGAGCGTCGATTTGCCGGCGCCATTCTCGCCGAGCAGCGCGTGGACTTCGCCCCCATAGACATCAAGGTCGACGCTGTCGTTGGCGGCGAACGACCCGAATCGTTTGGTAATCTGCACTGCCGACAATAGCGGTGCCCCCACCCGACCCTCCCCCGCAGGCGGGGGAGGGTCGGGTGGGGGCTGCACAGGCGTCGGGTCAAGCATGCGAGGCACCGCTTGGGACGACCGCTGCGTGCCCCGGGGACGATGTCGCTGCCGCGATGGCGTCGCGGCGTACGAGAAGCTGCGCCGCGACTGCGGCGGCAATGGCGGCCGGCGCCTTGTCGCGAATTTCGGTGAGGCCGATCGGGCAGATCAGACGGGCAATGTCTTCATCGCCGAGGTCGATCTGGCGCAATGCACTGGCGAACCTCGCCCGCTTAGTGGCGCTGCCGATCAGGCCCACATACGCAAACCGGCGAGCCAGCAACGCCGCCGCCGTTATGTCGAGATCGAGAGCATGACTGTGGGTCATGATCGCGATGAACGCGCCGTCCGGCGCCTGGTCGAGCACGCGCACCGGTTCGTTACCGGAGCGGCAGTTCACATTGACGGGCACGTGGGACGGGAAGGAGCCCGGGCGCGGATCGATCCACGTCACCGCGAAGGGGAGCGGCGCGAGCGCCAGCACGAGGCACTGTCCCACATGGCCGGCTCCGAACAGGTAGAGGGGCGTCGCATTCACGCCGAACCGCTCGGCGATGCGGCCGTCGGAGAGCGCTACGTAGCTTGGCCCCTCGGCAGAGCCGGTTGCGAGCGAACGGCGCGCCGGCTGTCCAGGCTCAGATATCGTCACGAAGCGCCCGGCACGCTCCGCCGCCGCAAGCGGCACGATCTTATCCAGATCGCGCCCTCCGAAACGCTCGAGCGTCACCACCACGCGGCCACCGCAGCATTGGCCGAGTTCGGGTCCCAGCGCCTTGTTCAGCCTGCGAAACGCCGCCGTTTTGCCGCCGCCGGCGAGCATCTGCTGCGCCTCGGCGAGCGCTAGCCATTCCAGTGCTCCACCCCCGATGGTGCCGGAAAATCGTCCGTCCGGCCGCACCACCATGCGGGCGCCGACCTCGCGCGGGCTTGATCCGGCCGATTCCGCGAGCGTCACCAGCACGGCGGCGCCGTGCTCGGCGAGAAAGCGTTCAATCGTCGGCCAAACCTGGGTCATTGCGCCCTCAATGGTGCGCCACCGCCCCTATGGCATGCAAGATCGATTCCGGCGGGGCGGGCTGCATCGAGCGGCACTAGAGCACATTTCGATAAAGTAGAATCATCACGCGGTCGTGTTGCTCCCTCTCCCCGCAAGCGGGGAGAAGGAGAAGCAAGCGGCAGCGCAAACCTCATCGAGACATGCTCCAGGCGTCCCGGGGCTCCGCGCGCGGCGACCTTTTTGGCGGCTTCGCGATCGTCAAGGAGTTGGGCCGCATCGGCTTACGCGTGCGGATGATAGGCGACCTGCACCGGACCGAAGTACTCGCGGCCGCCGCGATGCAGCGTCAGGTCGAGAAGGAGCGGCAACGGGGATATGTCCCGGTGTAGCGATCCGAGGATAACCGGACATGCGCGCAGCGCGGCCGGCACCGCCGGAAGTGACCGAAGCGACCCTGCGAGGCTAGCGCTCGAAACCGACTGCGCGGGATGGTTGGAAATCGCGGGCGCGCTTCGAATGTGATTTCCACACGACAGGCCACCTATTTTGATGTTGGCGGCCGACTAAGCCTCTTGATTCGGGAGGCTATCACGGGAATCGTGGGGGAAACACGTATGCCAGGAAGAGATTAGTTTCATTTGCCTTTCGTTGGAGCCAGAACACCGTAACATCTTGTCTGAAAGACTTTTCATGGAAAATCTCATTTATGTGTTCTCTAACCTTGTGATAATGTTCCGTCTCGTCCGACTTCGGCAAATCTCCTATGGCAAAGAATTTGGAAAGGACCTTCCGGGCGTGGTTCTCTTGGGCGTCCTTCAAAATCGGGCGCGTTACATATACGGCCGATGCAAATTCAATTGATCTGTCTGGCTTGACCGCAAAGATGAATTTATTCGGATTCCACTTGGCAAGATCTTCGTTGCGAACCACGACGTAGTGATTGAGGGGAACATCCGAGTCGACCGGAAATGGATTCAAGTGAAAGAAATCCGTTCGTCGCAGATCGTCATAATACTTAAAAATAGACAAGTGACGAGGACCTGCCTTAGCGCTTACGCTCACGGCAGGTGTCTTGTTAGGCTGAACTGCTGTCCTTGATCCGATTGCAGGGGAATTGGCGTCGTCGTTCCAATCAAAATAGTCCACGGTCGCGGCAGGACCACCCCAATCGGTGGAGACGTAGAGCGGCAGGGACCCATCAGCGTCACGTCTAATTGGCGAGAGTCCCTCGTATGATCGAAAGCCGATCTGTAAATCGTTTCTAATATAATGAATAACGGTGATTTTTTCTATTTTAAGATTTTCAGTGTTCATCCTTGTCCTTGTCGCAGAATCGCGCATTTTATCGTAAAAGTCATTTTTGAAAAATCCAGTTACGAAGTCTTTGAAGACTGTTCTCTCCTCAGTTTTGATATGTGGCGCTCCAACAGGAATAAATATATTCGGATTCCGGTGCGTTAAAACAGCAAATTCAAGAATGAGAAGTGCGAATAGACCGAGCATCCCACAAACGAGTAGGGTGAAGTCTAGCCCCTCCGCGCGGTACGCAAGCGCTCCAAGAATTCCTTCGATAATGAGGACCGCAAGCGTAAAAAAGCCTAACGGGCTTTGCACCGCGCCTGTGATGACGCTGCGAGCGTCCGACTGTACTTGTCTATCAAACGGTGCGTTTGGGTCCACGGGCCATACCTCCTGCACGGCGCCAATAATGAGCCGTGCGCCCGCCAAGGGTAATACAATTTGTGATAGCGTCAGAGTTCGAATCTGGCCAAGGCTGAGACTTGCTGCGACGCAGCATTGCATCGGCTTATTGGGTATTTGCGCCTGTCTCGCGCCCTCAATGCTGCGCCACCACCCCGATCGCCCGCAAGATCGATTCCGGCGTTGCCGGCGCATCGAGCCGCACGGGGCGCCCCGGTGCGAGGCTGTGGATGGCGTCCGCAATGGCGGCGAAAACCGAAATCGCCAGCATCAACGGCGGTTCGCCCACCGCTTTCGAGCGGTAGATCGTGTTCTCCCGGTTGACGCCATCAAACAGCGCCACGCGGAAATCGGCCGGCACATCGGAGGCGCAAGGGATCTTGTAGGTCGACGGTGCATGAGTGAGCAGGCGGCCCTGGTCGTCGAACACCAATTCCTCGCTGGTCAGCCAGCCCATTCCTTGCACGAAGCCGCCCTCGATCTGGCCGATATCGATCGATGGATTGAGCGAGCGGCCGACGTCGTGGAGGATATCGACGCGCTGCACCTTCATTTCGCCGGTCAGGGTATCGATCATCACTTCGCTGCAGGCCGCTCCATAGGCGAAATAGTAGAACGGCCGGCCGGTTGCCTTCTTGGCGTCCCAATGGATGTCGGGGGTCTTGTAGAATCCGGTCGATGACAGCGAGATGCGGCCGAGATAAGCCTGCTTGACGAGATCGGGGAACGGGATCGCCTGGTTGCCGACCAGCACCTGATTGTCGCGAAACGCGATACGATCCGACGGCACGTCCCATTTATCCATCGCGAACGAGATCAGCCGCGCCTTGATGGCGGCGGCGGCGGCACGGGCGGCCATGCCGTTGAGGTCGGAGCCCGAGGAGGCCGCGGTCGCCGAGGTATTCGGCACCTTGGCGGTGGTGGTGGGCGTGATCCTGACCATGTCGAGGTCGATGCCGAATTCCTCCGCCACCACCTGGGCAACTTTCACGAACAATCCCTGTCCCATCTCGGTG
>Ga0210402_10005099_pt1 | contig 11835 bp, 10 predicted proteins | sample IncBWC7MmetaG_FD_161055 | JGI IMG/M metagenome (GOLD analysis project Ga0210402, IMG submission 161055) | Forest soil microbial communities from Barre Woods Harvard Forest LTER site, Petersham, Massachusetts, United States - Inc-BW-C-7-M | ecosystem: Environmental > Terrestrial > Soil >... | reverse complement strand
ACTGATAAATTGCTCTTGGATAACAAGAGCACGCACGAGAATGGCGAGTCTCTGTTTACCTGCAATTCACTGGATTCAGTGTTAATACTGGGTATCGCCGTATATACTTCTTGTTTAACAAAACGTAAATTAAATGCCAGCGCTTGTCTTCGGCTGTTAAAGGGGGAGTTGATACTTAGCAGAGAAGAATTATTAACGTGTCATACTGATAAGCGGGTAGAGGACGTGGCAGACAGGCTCAAATGCCTGTTTTGTGCGCCCACTCTCCCTACAGAACCTTCTCAATGTAATTCTAGCCCAGCACTCTTTAAGCCAAAGATGTAATAGACTTCTTTCGAAACTCAGAAATGGAGTCAAGTTCGCGGCGAACGACTGGCGAGGACCGGAGTTTACTACGGGTAAATGAGGACCGTAGCCAGGCGTTCAACAATGAAATTGACTACATTACCACGTTTCGAAAGAGGTCTAATAGTCTAGACTTAATCTGACAGACTATTACAAAATCAGACAGTTAGCGTGCTACTGACAGGAATCTGATTTTGGGATGCTATCGTAAACACTTTAGAGTAAAATGACACCTCGAGGAGGAATGTTTTATGTTCGATATGAATTTTATTGATGATGTGGTTAAACGACTCAGCGATAGCGTTCCGCCGGATCTAAAAAAATTCAAAAATGATCTGGAGAAAAATTTTCGTGTTGTTTTGCAAGGCATATTTTCAAAACTTGATTTAGTAACACGAGAAGAATTTGATGTCCAAAAAGGTGTTTTAGCAAAGACTCGTGCAAAAATAGGTGTTTTAGAGAAACAGGTAGCGCAAATAGAAAAATTTTTACCTAAAACGAAGGCAAAAAAAAGGAATCAATAGGTCCACGTCATTACAAAAACAAAGCCGAAAAAAATAGTAAGAAGGAGCTGCTATGTCACTAGCCGTCGTACAAACGCGTGCAAGCGCGGGGATTAAAGCGCCCCCTGTTACGGTGGAAACCCATATCTCTAATGGCCTACCTAGCCTGTCCATTGTGGGCTTACCTGAGACGACAGTTAAAGAAAGTCGCGATCGAGTACGCAGTGCACTTTTAAACTCGCAGTTTGATTTCCCGATTCGACGTATTACTATCAATCTCGCACCGGCTGATTTACCCAAACAAGGAAGTCGTTTTGACCTAGCCATTGCACTAGGAATTCTAGCGGCTTCCAAACAAATTCCAGGTAATGTACTAAACGATTACGAATTTATAGGTGAATTAGCCTTATCAGGTGAGCTACGCCCTGTTTCTGGCATATTGCCTTTCGCTTTGGCTGCTCACAAAGCAAAACATAAGATTATATTACCTAGTGAAAATGCATTAGAGGCCAGTTTAAGTCAACATACTGTTGTATTTCCTGCCAAGAATATTCTACAAATCTGCGCACACTTACATGGCAGAGAACAACTTCTTCCGTATACATTTAATGCTGTACCACCTGAAACTAAAATACTAGCTGATTTTTCCGAAGTTTATGGACAATCTCATGCAAAACGTGCTTTAGAAATTGCCGCGAGTGGAAGACATAGTTTGCTGCTAAGAGGAGCTCCTGGCACCGGGAAAACAATGCTTGCTACTCGTTTAATTAGCATACTTCCCGCATTAAATGACGAAGAAGCCTTGGAACTTGCTACTATACGATCCATCGCAGGAAAAACATTAGAATTACATAACTGGAAATTGCCACCTTTTCGCTCACCTCATCATACAGCCTCTAGTATTGCATTAGTTGGTGGCGGCAGTCCGCCTCGACCCGGTGAAATTTCTCTAGCTCACCAAGGCATTTTATTCCTCGATGAACTACCTGAATTTAATCGACAAGTTTTGGAGTCTTTACGTGAACCATTAGAATCCGGAACCATTACCATCTCACGCGCAGCACGCCAAGCTGAGTTCCCTGCTAAATTTCAACTCATTGCCGCTATGAATCCATGCCCCTGTGGTTATTTTGGCAGTACAACTAAACACTGTGAATGTTCTGCTGCAAACATTCAACGTTATCATAAGAGGCTATCGGGACCTTTTTTAGATCGCATTGATATGCAACTTGAAGTCGCTTTATCTTTTAAAAATTGCTTCTTTAAAAAAACACTAATTGAAGATAGTAAAACTATTCGTAGTCGTGTACAAAAAGCCCGAGATAAACAACTCCATTGCCGAGGTATTCTAAACAATAGTTTAGGAGGAGAAACACTAAAAAAAGCATGTGAAATTTCTAATAAAGATCAAGCGTTATTAGAAACAGCTTTTGAAAAATTTCAACTTTCAGCGCGCGCTTATCATCGTATTTTACGGGTAGCACGGACGATCGCAGATATGGCCGACTGTGAAAAAATAGAAACCTTGCATTTAATGGAGGCCTTAAGTTATAGACATTGTGAATATTTTAGCGTTCATTTAAAATAGAGGTAGCTGATAGAATTGCGGCGGTTGATGGCAAGACGTCTCTCCGTAGCTTTGACGGTGTAAACCAGCCCCGCTATTACGCATCGATTGGATATCATCTGTGATTAATAAACCCATGGTTCTCGTTATCGCTATCTGTTCTGCATTGTCTGGCCTCTTATTTGGTTATGACGCCGGTATTATTTCCGGCGCGCTGTTATTTATGGAAAAAACGTTCGCCATGAGCACTGCAGAAATCGGGTGGGTAGTGGCTATGGTCCCTGTGGGAGCACTGATTTCATCCGTGTTTAGTGGAAAAATCAGCGATATTTTTGGACGAAAAAAAACCTTGTTTTTTACCGCGCTATTTTTTATCCTCGGCGCTTTGGTCTCTTCGCTGACCAAAACGGTGTCGTCGTTAATTATCGGCCGTCTCATTATTGGTGTTGCTATTGGCGTTGGTTCATGTATTTCGCCCATTTATACGTCTGAATTGGCGCCAGAGGAACAACGCGGTTGGTTAGTCAATTTATTTGTAGTTTCTATTCAACTGGGCGTATTTTTATCCTTTGTTGTCAATTTTACCTTGTCACGTTCAGGAAATTGGCGAGAAATGATTGTGTTGGGTATTGTGCCCGCCATCATTTTGGGTATTGCCGTGTTTTTTATTCCGGAAAGCCCTCGTTGGCTAGTAGTGAAAAATAAAATACAGGCGGCACAAAAAATTTTAACGCAATTATATGGCGCTGTGAGAGCTGAACATGAAATTGCTGATATTAAAGAGATCGTCTCCAAAGATAAAGTGAATTTTAGCGCATTACTTCAGGAATCAAAATTTTTAAAAGTTATTTTCATAGGCGCTGCTGTCAGCTTTTTTACGCAGACAGTAGGCATCAATGCCTTTAATTACTATGCCCCGACTATTTTTCAAAAAACAGGGTTTGCCACGCCTACTCAAGCTACTTTTTATACTATGTTTATGGGCTTAACGTTAGTGCTTTCTACCGTTTCGTCCTTGTTTTTTATTGATCGTATCGGTAGAAAAAAGCCTTTATTGTTAGGCACAGCGGGTATTTTAGTAATCTTGCTCGTTATTACATTAGGATTTGCTTACGTTAGCAATGCATTTGCCTTGGGCTGGCTATTTTTAATCTGTGCCATTATTTTCATGGCCTTCCATGGCATTAGTATTGGACCAGCTTGCTTTCTCATCCCCTCCGAAGTATTTCCTGCTCGTGTGCGTGGTTTGGGCATGGGCATTTCTGTTGCCTTTAACTGGGGAGCAAATGTGATTATAGCAGCGGCACTACCTAGTGTTGTTCAACATTTTGGTGTATCCACTCTATTTGGTGCTTTTTTTATAATGACCGCGATTGGCTGGCTCATTTTCCGTTATTACATTCCTGAAACAAAAGGCACCGCTTTAGAACAAATCGAGCGTAATGTATTAGCTAATGTGAAGTCTCGATATTTAGGAAAACCATCATGAAACGATATGCCATGATTATTGAGATAAAACCCGAAAAAATAGCAGAATATAAAAAATTGCACGCAGCCGTTTGGCCAGAGGTACTTAATATCATGCGTAAGCACCACATCAAAAATTATTCTATCTATTTAAGAGAGCACTTACTATTCGGCTATTTAGAGTATCATGGTAATAATTATTCAGAAGATATGCAGAAAATTGCACGTTGCGCAGTTACTCAGCAGTGGTGGAAATTAACTGATGCTTGTCAACAACCTCTGCCATCTAAAAAAAATGGGGAGTGGTGGGTCATAATGGAAGAAATTTTTCATATGAACTAATTTGCAACCTTTTAACGAACATTAAAAAGGTAAATATATAAAAAAATGATAGAAATTGCGATAGAAACGCAGAACCAATTCAGTATATAAAAATTGGTAAACTGATAAAGCCAACCCCCTAATAGTGGAGCCAAAGCTGTTCCCAGCATGCCGAAGTTACTTGCCCCTAAATATGTTCCTATTAATTCAACTGACGCTACTTCTATCAGCATTAAATCGGTTAAAGTAACAAAAATAATTTCTCCTAAGCTAATTAATATAGTACAGATAGCTAATCCTAATAAATTAGTGCTGAAATTAAATCCTAAAAATCCTAATCCTAAAAATATACTTGCTAATACTCCTTGTAGTGGCTTATAAATATGTCCGCCAAATTTTACAAGTGGAATTTGTAAAGTGATGCAGAGAATAGCGTTGATAGAAATCATGATGGCATATAGAGAAATACCATTATTAAATGTAGTATACAAATGTTGCGGAATTATAGAGTCAAACTGACTAAAAACAAGATTAAACAAAATATTAATTAAAATTATAATCAATAATCTTTTATTTTTAATAAAAGTAAATAATATGTCAATAAAATTAAATCTTGTACTAGATTTTTTTTTAGGGGAGGTCTGGCAACACCAAAACAATCCTAATGTTAAAAAAATTAAAGCAGCCATGTCGAAAATAATTCGAGAATGATGGTCTATAAAATAAACTCCTATAAATGGACCAATAGAAGCTGCAAAATTTATAATGATATAACGAATACTTAAAGTAAATCGCGCGTTACTGATTCCTAAATAATGTATACTCATTGTTTTTGACGCAACATTAAAAACAGATCGTGTGATACCGAGAATAAAATACCAGCAAGCAATCCATAATGGATAATAGAATTTTAATAAAAAAAACAAACTAATACCACCAATAAACGTACTCGCTATAATTAAATTTTTATAATTAAATTTATCGCATAAAAATCCGTTATAAAAAGAAGTAATACCGTAACCTAATGGAGCCATCATCAGAATCATTCCGATTATTCCTGGAGTTAGATTGACTTTGGCTCTTAAAAAGATAGCTAAAAACGGAATTGTAGAAAAAAAGACTACTCTTGTAATAAATACAGTTACTGATATGTAATAGAAACTGGGTTCTATTGATTTAACTCGACTGTAAAATGACATGATTTGTACTAAAATCTTGGTTAGTTCAGACTGAAGCTGCTCATATCTAATTTTCTTATTATTTCAGTATCTCGATTTAAGACATTAACATCATCTGTCGCACAAATTATCATTGCGCAAAATGAATCTCCCATACCGACAATAGTAGCTGGATTAATATATCCTATTGGTTTGAAATAACATATTTCCTGGATAGATTTAATATCATGTAATTTTTGTTGTAAATCAGGTAAAGGATTAGAGCCGATATTAAATATCGGAATTAACCTGCAGTATTTAAATTTTTTATTTATTTCGTTTATGCTTTTATGAAACACTTTACTAGCCAATAAATCAACTTGTGAAAAACATCCAGCTAACTTAGCTGTTTTATTAACCATTCCACGTGCGCCAGATATTCTTGGATTTATTTCTATTAAGAATATGCCCTCGTCATTCACAATCACCTCAGTATGAGAAAAACCATTGTGAAATTCAGCGATATTTAAACAAGTAAATACGTAATTTTTAATGGGGTTAAATATCGATTTTTCTTCTGTAATAGGTTCAAAATACATATAATAAGGTAAATTTGAGATATATTCTTTAGGATTGTATTGAATAGATGACAAATAATGATTTCCTTTGTAAGAAAAAGTGTCGACTAAATAAGTATCCCCTTCAATAAATTTACAAATTAAAAACTGGGTATTATCTTCTTGATATTTAAGAATCCAATAATTGCTTACTTTTTCTAAGCTAAGCTGATTGAAAAATTGGTGCAACTTTTCCTGATTATTAATTTTACTTGAGAAAATTGCAGAGGCTCCATGCAATGGTTTTACAAAACAAGGATATCTGACTTTTTTAAGTACATTAATATCATCTTCAAAAGGATTAAATATGATTTGCGGAATATAATTAACCTTAGATTCACATAATTTTCTTTGAATAGCATATTTACTATTACGCAATTCAAAACTATTCAATGGATTAGCCGCTTCTGGCGTTAATTTACTTGCCAATTGTTCGCTTATTTTTAAAGATAATTCGCTACCATGGACAACTAAACTATAATTTTCATTGCTAACTAAAGAAATTAAATCATCAATACTGCTTTTTCTAAAATCAGAAAATATTCGCTTATCAAAACAATCCATTTGATAGCTATAACTATTCTTATTAGATATCATATCCTGGTACACAATATCATATAATGCGACAGTATAAATACCGTAATATTTTAACGATTCAGATAGGTACATTCCTGATGTCACAGGATTAACTATTAGCAGTGTATTTAACATTGTATTCGCTTAACCTTAAAAATTTCTAAAATCAATAAAAAATCAGTAGTATAAATTATATCTGATAATGGTAAAAATTAATTGGCATCCTTTCGCATGAACTAAGGTTTTGGCTCTAGCCGATTTATGAAAAGTGGCATTGTCTACAATTATGAGATTAATTAAAGAGTAGGTCATAGCGCCATCTCGAAGAATAGACTTCTTTCGAAACTCAGAAATTTAGTCAAGTTCGCGGCGAACGACTAGCGAGGACCGGAGTTTACTACGGGTAAATGAGGACCGTAGCCAGGCGTTCAACAATGAAATTGACTACATTACCACGTTTCGAAAGAAGTCTAATATATCGTAGATATAATGGGTATAGTATTATGATGAAACTAAAATTCCTAGCACACTATGAATTTTCCAAAGGATCTGCATGAAAAATCTGCTAAAAACAAGACAATTAGGTCGTACGTCTCTTTACGTTACTGAATTAGGCTTTGGTAGTGCATCGATTGGTAATTTATATCAGGTTTGTACCAGTGCAGAAGCCGAAAATGCCGTTATAAACAGCTGGAACTGTGGTATACGTTATTTTGATACTGCGCCTGCTTATGGAAACGGGCTCAGCGAGCGTCGTTTGGGTGATGCTTTACGCCGCTATCCACAGAAAGATTATATTTTATCCACCAAAGTAGGTGATTTTTTATATACGGTACCTGGCAAAGCGCCGCCGGATACGATATTTATCGATCCCTTACCTTTCTATCTAAAATATGATTATAGCTATGATGGTATCATGCGAAATTTTGAAGATAGTCTGCAGCGCTTAGGACTAAATCAGGTCGATATTTTATTGGTCCATGATTTGGACCCCATTATCCATCAACAAAAAACATTTGAACGCTATTTTCACAGCTATATTGACAGTGGTTATAAAGCCTTGGATACCTTACGTTCGCAAGGCATCATTAAAGCCATTGGCCTCGGTGTTAAAAAATGGGAAGTGTGCGCAGAAGTGCTTAAGTATGGCGATTATGACTGTTTTATGTTAGAACGCAATTACACCTTACTGGAACAACCTGCGCTGGAAAATTTTTTGCCCTTATGTGTAAAAAAAGGTATTTCCATTTTATTAGCCGGCCCTTTTGCTTCAGGCATTTTAGCAACAGGCGCTGTACAAGGTGCGCATTTTCATCATCAAGAAGCTGATCCGCAGATACTAGAACGGGTCAAGCAGATACAACATATTTGTAGCGACTATTCAGTGCCCTTCCAAGCTGCCGCCGTTCAATTTCCCTTGTTTCATCCGGCGATTGCCTCGGTTGTTATTGGCACACACTCGAATAAGCGCACGCAAGAAAACATAGCGTTTTTGCATTATAACATTCCCCATCAATTATGGGATACCTTAAAACAAAAGGGTTTTATTCCCAAGGAAGCGCCTACCACTTAAATGGTAACGCAGGGTACACATGATTATTGATAGCCATCAACATTTTTGGCAGCTAGCGCGGGGTGATTATACCTGGATAACACCCAAGTTAAAATCACTGTATCGCGATTTTTACCCCCAAGATTTGCAGTCTCATTTAGTAGCCTGTGGTATCCAGGGCACTATTTTAGTGCAAGCGGCTCCCACTTTGGAGGAAACGTATTTTTTATTATCCATTGCGAAAAAAAATGAGTTCATAAAGGGCGTCGTGGGTTGGGCGGATATGGAGGCAGAAAATGCGCCTACCGTTATTGGTGAGTTAGCAAAAAATCGCGCTATCGTGGGCATTAGACCAATGATTGCGGATATTGCTGACAGTGATTGGATGTTAAGCGAGCGACTAACACCGGCTTTTAAGCGGATAGCAGAATGTAATTTAACATTCGATGCCTTGATACAACCCCGGCATATTAAAAATTTAACACGCCTCTTAGCGCGTCATCCTAATTTAAAAATTGTCGTTGATCACGCTGCAAAACCTGCCATTAAAAATAATCAATTTGAACCCTGGGCCAGTGATTTAGCGTCTCTTGCAAAAAATAGCCAGGTTTACTGCAAACTTTCAGGTTTGGTGACCGAAGCAGGAAGATCTTGGACCTATACTGACCTCAAGCCGTATATAGACCACATTGTTTACTGTTTCGGCGCTAAGCGCATTCTCTGGGCCAGTGACTGGCCCTTATTGACAGTAATCACGACGTATTTCACATGGCACGAACTCTGTCAGAAATACATCGACCAATATTTCCCACTGGAAAAAGCATCTGTTTTTGGCAAAACCGCTGCTAAAGTATATGGGCTAGCGAAATGATAGAAGCAACAAAAATACAGCGGATAAAATTTAAGAGTAAGTTGCATCTCTATATGTTGTCGAAGTTTCTAATTTATGGAAAAAAATCCTCTTTCTCGGTTTTGCGAGAGATTTTCGGGAGAATAGTTGCCTCGTGTTTATTCGCAGAATTTGCCGCAAATGCCTTAAAAAATACAGGAAAATTCGCGCGCTGGCCCTGATAAAGAACGGTCGCCTGACTAGCCATAGAAGCCGATAAGGCTCTACCCACCATATGTGCTATCACCGTATCTCTGTAGGGGACAAAAATAAAAATAACCCACTGTTACAATAGACCTCTTGCGAAACTCAGAAATTTAGTCAAGTTCGCGGCGAACGACTGGCGAGGACCGGAGTTTACTACGGGTAAATGAGGACCGTAGCCAGGCGTTCAACAATGAAATTGACTACATTACCACGTTTCGAAAGAGGTCTATTAGACTTCTTTCGAAACTCAGAAATGGAGTCAAGTTCGCGGCGAACGACTGGCGAGGACCGGAGTTTACTACGGGTAAATGAGGACCGTAGCCAGGCGTTCAACAATGAAATTGACTAAATTACCACGTTTCGAAAGAGGTCTAATAGATTTCATATACTACTTTCAACAAAAAAAGAGGTGGATATGAAACAAAGCAGTGAGTTACAAGCCATGCTAAAAGAAATTTTAGGTTGGAACAAGGCCCGTCTTACCTGTTTTACAAAAATGTTACTGGCTTTATTTGCGGTACGCACAGTGAATCTACGAGAACTAGCCGTCGCTTTTTGTAGCGATGCATTATTAAATTCCCGTTATAAACGATTAAAACGTTTTTTCTCTAACTTTAAAGTAGATAGTCGAAGGCCTCAATACTCTTATTTTCGCTATGGTTTTGACTTAATACGAGAAGCTTTGCTCAATCCCTGGAGGCCATTCATTAGACCTCTTTCGAAACGTGGTATTTAGTCGTCCCTGAAAAAGGGCTTTAGAGCTAAAAAACAAGTAACAAAGTTACATTTTATGAGGTAAACTTTTGCAAGATTTGAAACGAAGTATGGAGAAAGCTTGCAAAATGATGTCCAAAAAAGAGAAGTTGGTTGTCACTGAGGGAACGGAGTTGGAGAGTTTTTTTAGATGCGTCTCATCCGTTGTACCAATTAGCGAATGTTCTCAATTGGGAGAACTTAATCAATGAATTTGGAGCGTATTACGTAGAAAAAACGGGACGGCCAAGAATCCCAATACGGGTTATTGCTGGATTGCATTGAAAAGCAAATCATCCCGATGGCGTTAATGTTTACTTGGCGGGGACAAAACGCCTTCCCAAGTTTTTAAAAAAGCTGCTACGGGGTCGTTCTGGCATCGAACCTATTATTGGGCATTTAAAGGAAGAACATAAACTTAAAAGAAATTACCTTCTTGGAAAAATAGGTGACAAAATTAATGCCTTATTTGCAGGCGCTGCATTCAATTTAAGAAAAATTATTCGCCTTATTGGCAAGCAAAATAAGCTTTCTACGCTTTCCTGTGCATAAGACTTTTTCAGGGACGACTATTTAGTCAATTTCATTGTTGAACGCCTGGCTACGGTCCTCATTTACCCGCAGTAAACTCCGGTCCTCGCCAGTCGTTCGCCGCGAACTTGACTAAATTTCTGAGTTTCGCAAGAGGTCTAATTTAAGAAAAATTATTCGCCTTATTTTCAAGCAAAATAAGCTTTCTACGCTTTCCTGTGCATAAGACTTTTTCAGGGACGACTAATTAGAATTCACGTCTGTTGCGAATTGAACCGTACAATTCATTTGATTCTGTTCTTTTTTCAGTTTCTGTGCATCTAATCGTTTGATTTTCTTTTCGGTTGCAAATTGAGCCATAAGGACTCTTTGATTCCGTTCTTTCTTCAGTTGTTTGTGTTCTGACTTGCTCAAAAAAGAACGATGATTTACTGAGTTGATTTCTATAATTTTTATCTGAGATTGCGTTGGCTCCTTTGACCGCTTCGTTGCTTTTCCATTGTGTTACTGTTCCATATTTTCTATTAGAACGATCCATTTTCTCGTTTGGTTTAGAAAACCACTCGTTTAATATTTTATTGTCGTCAGAGTACAACCAAACATCGGGAGGCAGAGGGGTTACTTTAGGAACCTGATGAAAATGTCTATTATACGAATAATAAAAATAACCATCTTTATTGTTAGGATTAAGCAAATCAGGACCCATGTGGGGAGACAAGCCTTCACGTTCAAGAGCTACCTTTAGTATACAAAAAGTGTCCTCGGGATTAAGAGGAAATTTTAATGAAAATGTGTAACCAATATCGTTAGCAAAGTTTTTAGTAGACTCTTGGTTCGTATTGAAATTTTTTTGGTAATGCATTATTTTTTGAAAGGCTTCTAGGCAAATTATTTTTCTTAAATTTGGGCAGAATTTTTTGGCGTGGTCATCATTCAATAAAAAATTTGTTAAAAAATACGGATTTCTAAAATCCTTAATACCACGATGCTCACTCCAATCAAAGGGTGCATTAGTAAATACATAATCAATAGTGGAAAGCCACCTGCGTTTATCCTGCACTACATGCTCTATAAATTCCTTGAGCGTAAAAAATTTTGACCACTCATCTGTTTCCTCATAGAGACATCCTATGAGAAACAATTGTATTGGGTGAGAAAAATTGCCGTGAGGGATAAAGGATAGCTCTGTTTCTCCTGACGTATCATAAAATAACAGTCCTTTTTTAAGGCTCTTTTGAAAATCGAGTGGGTAGGTGCTGTTCAAGGGAGGTGAATTCAAGGAAGATAGGGATTTATTTTTATTTAAATTCAAGTGGAGAAGCCTCGTGGACATGCGAGAAATATTCAGTA
>Ga0210402_10005096_pt1 | contig 11837 bp, 18 predicted proteins | sample IncBWC7MmetaG_FD_161055 | JGI IMG/M metagenome (GOLD analysis project Ga0210402, IMG submission 161055) | Forest soil microbial communities from Barre Woods Harvard Forest LTER site, Petersham, Massachusetts, United States - Inc-BW-C-7-M | ecosystem: Environmental > Terrestrial > Soil >... | reverse complement strand
CGCCGCGGCGACGGCTTACCAAACCAGCGCCGTGGAGCTCTCCGCCGCCTGGCAGGATCGCCATATCCCAATGATCTGGGCGGCGATTGCCAGTGAGCTCGATATTGCCGCTTGGAAGATCGAGAAGCTCGTCAAGCACCGGCTCGACCGGAAGCATTCCCCAACACGGCGGAAAGAGTAACAGCCGCCTCAGCCCCTTCAGCAGCAGTTGAGGGGGCTCACGGCGTCGGAGCATTCCGCTCCGATGGAGACACCGATGGGTTATACCCATTATTGGACACAGACCCGCGACTTCACCCGTGATGAATGGGTGCAGATCCGAGGGGACTTCGAGGCGCTGCGAAAGACGTCCAGCACGTTCAGGGCATCCCGCTCGCGAACGGAAACGGCGATCTCGGCACGTCACCAGAAGTCACGGATCAAAAGATCTGGTTCAACGGCGCCGGCGACGACAGCCACGAGACCTTCTGCCTGAACCGAGTTCGGCCGCCGAGGGAATCGTGGCAGTCCAGTCGCGGCGGCGACTTCTGCAAGACGGCCCGGAAGCCTTACGACCTGGCCGTCACAGCGGCCCTCTGCTACCTCGCCTCCGTCACCGACCCGATATCTCACACCGTGAGCTCGGACGGGCACGGGCGCGACTTCCTCGATGGCCTTGCCGAGACCCGGCGTGCGCTTCCCCGCTACGCCAACATCCTCGACATCCCGAGGGGGATCCTGCAGCGCGACCGCTGGTGCATGCCTTGGGTGAGCTGCCGTGAAGAAAGCGGCTTCGACGTCAAGTTCTGCGTCGACGGCAAAGGCTACATCGAGCACCTCGAGACCGGCGACTGGTACTGCTTCGAGACGCATCTCGCGCTCGCGCAGTTCCTGGACAAGACCAAAGAGGTCAAGTTCCCCCGCCGGCATAAGGTGCGCTTCGGCGCCTATGTCGACGACGTAGGAAACGTCGAGCCGAACATCTACAACGCGTACGGCAGCTTCGACGCGGCCCGCCACAAGCGGATCGCGACAGCGCAGGCCTTCGCTTTGGCCCCGCTGTTTGACAGCCGCTACACCCCAGACGTCGCCAACCACCTGCAGAAGCCCCCGGCCTACGTGCGACCCGGCGAAATGCCGGAGCCGGCCACTCGCCACTACAGCTTCGACGAGCTCCTCAAAGCGCTCGCGTAGCCACAACGCCCTCTCAGCAGCAGTTGAGTGGGGGCGTGGCGTCGAAAGGAGAACCCCTGCAATGACAGGCTTCTATCAGAAAACCGGTCTCGGTCCGGCGATGTACGACTACGTCACCGGGCTCGACTGGAAAGACTACCTCGGCGACTACTTCGGCAACGAGCTGAAGCCCCTCAACGCGGCCTACAACCGCATGATGGGCGAGACCCGCCAGGGCGACCGAATCGTGTTCTATTGGGACGCGGCCGGCGACTGGATGGGTTGGTCGTTCATGTTCGACCGCGTCACCGACATCGGCGCGGTCGCAGATGGGTGGCTCGTCCGCCAACGCCTGCACGTCTTTCCCGCACGTCAACCGGACGGCCGGATCCAAGAGCTCCGCTGGGAGCTGATGCCGCCCGCCGATTACCCATAGCCACAACGCCCCCTCGGCAGCAGCTGAGGGGCTCGTGGCGTCAGGAGCATCCCGCTCCAGGAGAACCCCGAGCCTCTCTATTCGATACCAGATCGCCAGGCGTTTCATGATTGGTTGGCCAACAGGCTGAACCGAAACGTCGGCCGACCCGCGCGAACCGCATCGTGCCCGTTGGCGACTTGGGTGCGCCAGGTCAACAAAACCGCCGGCTGCACGTCTGCTTTGCCGGACAAGAGATGGTCCTGGCCGATCCTGACGAGCCAACCGGACAATTCGACGAGATACCCCAATGGTGCGCGGATTTTGTCGAGGCGTTTGACACGCTCGTTGAGCGCGGACCGACAACCGGCGATATCGCCCTGTCTGTCCTAGACGACGTTGACTAGCCACGCCGCCCCCTCAGCAGCAGTTGAGGGGGTTCGTCGCGTCAGGAGCATCCCGCTCCTGGAGAAGTTACGATGCAGACCATTAAATTCGACCGTCCCTCTCACTTCGATTCACGAGGACGGAACGGATACCTGCCGACCTATGGCGTGGCCCCTTTCAATATGGGAACCGGTGACTCTGACGAGGTGCATATCCACCCGATCACGTCCCGGGGCAATCCCAGTGAGGCATGCCGCGTCACCATCCGCAAGAGCGCCATTTCCGACCTGATCAAGGCACTTATCGACGCACTCGGTCCGCCTCCGGGCGAGATTGCCGACAAGAGCGACGACAAGCGCTCCAGGCCGTCGCTAACCTCGATTTCAACAGCTTCGGGCGACTGATGCCGGAGATAGAGGAATAGCACCCCACGCCCGCCTCCTCAGCAGCAGTTGAGGGGGCTCGCGGCGTCAGGAGCATCCCGCCCCGAAGGAAAAAGCACATGCCCAAATGGCAAGTCAGCCTGACCCGTGACGCCAGCTAAAGACGCCGAAGTTGTCATCGAGGCGGAGACTGCGGAGGAAGCCAAACGGATCTTCCTCCACGATATGGATCGCGATGCGCTTGCGTGGCGGGAGGGCGACTGGCTCGGCGACACTGACGTCGTCGAAGTCCTCCCGGCTCGCGACGACGCGGAACTGACCGCTCTTGACGCCGGTGGACAGAAGCCGAGACATAATGACGGCGCCAGTCGCAACGTGTTCGCTGACATCGCCGACGAGATCCGCCGCATCCTCGAGGACAATGACGCCGGCAAAGGGCGCGTATTCGTCGACCCCGAAGACGTCGTCCGACTGCGCAGTATTGCCGGCCGTCTGGGCGCGATGGCCGGCGTGCTCACCCCAATAGACCAATAGGCTGACCAACTAAGTCACCGGCACCTCGACCCCACTACGCAGTAGTGTAGTGGGGTCGAGCCGTCGAGGCATTTCGCCTCGATGGAGTAACCAGTGAAAGTTCATTTTATCGCTGTCTCGCAGAACGCGAAGACCGGCCCCATCCCCGTCTCGATCATCGAACGGGCGTCATGTTGGCCCGGCTGCGCGCTCTACGAGAATGGCTGCTACGCGGAAACCGGCGCTCTCGCGATGCACTGGGTTCGCGTATCCCGTGGCCCGGCTGGTGGATCCTGGTCGGAGTTCTGCTCAAAGGTCGCAGCGCTCCGACCCGGCCGTCTGTGGCGCTACGCCCAGGCAGGTGACCTGCCGGGGTATGGCCCGCACATCGACGGCGCGCTCCTCCAAGAGCTCGTCGCCGCCAACAGCGGCAAGAACGCTATCGCCTTTACGCACAAGCCCGTCCTCGGCGACGATCCTGTCGCTGTCGAGAACCGGGGCCTGATCACCGCGGCTGTTAAGGCCGGCTTCACGGTCAATCTTTCGGCCGACAACCCCGCACACGCGGACAGGTTGGCCGACCGGGGGATCGCCCCCGTCGTGACCGTGCTCGCCCGAGCCTACGCGCGCCGCGCGATTCGGCACCGCTTCAAGAGAAAACGGGATGAGTGGGCCGAGACGATCGGCGACTGGCGTGATCGCACGGCCTCGTTGCCACGATACACGCAGGCGCGAAGACGCATCGCGATCTGCCCCGCCACCTACTCCGACGCCGCCTGCAAGACCTGTGGAGCCTGCGCCGGCGTCCGGGATGCCGTGATCGGTTTCCCCGCTCATGGTGCTTGGCAGAAGGTTGAAAAGGCTATTGCCCACGAGACGTGCCGCCTGGCGAGCCGTGGGTATTCCGTGATCACCCGACGATGGCTGAGGTCATCGCCGAGGAGGCAACAGCAGCCTGACGCCTTCGCCCTACCTATCAGCAGATGGGTAGGGCCGAGGCGTTGGAGCATCCCGCTCCGAAAGGAGTCACCCCATGAGCTTCAAACCCGAGGTCATCGCCGATACATCAGTCAAATGGTGCGGCAACGCGCTGCGCTTCGCGACCCGCGAGGAAGCAGAGGCCAACGTCCGAGACCTGATGATGCGGTGGTTCGCCGTCCGCGAGACCCGCGTAGTCGAAAGCGACGACCCCGTGAACTACCGTTACGTCGACGGCCGGCTCGAAAGTTACATAGACGGCCGGCTCGAAAGTCTCACATCGGAGGCAGCGACGCCGGCGCAATGAGTTAATTACAACCCCGCTAGACTGCGTGTCTGGCGGGGTTTTTGCGTTCTGCGCTGATCCCAGAGATCGAGCGGTTCGAGGATATGGCCATCGGCGTCGATGGCGTTGTAGGCGAGTCCGGACCCGTCTCCTTTCGGATGCATGCAATGCGATGATCCTAACGGACGGGCGACCTCGGAGTGAGGCTTTAAGTGCGCCCCACGGCCGGCTGTGAAGGATAGGCCGCGGCACTCGGCGTCTCGGCCTCGAGGCTCGCGATGGCGCGGCCGCGCGTCTCCGGGAGAAGCAGCAGCATCACGATCATCAGCCCGTGGGCTAAAGTCGAAAACAGCGCGATTGCCGTGCCGAGCGGCATGACCGCCGTCGCAAAGCCGATCGCGGTCATAAACACCGAGCCGATCGCGCGGCCGGCATTGTAGCAGAAGCCCTGGCCGGTGCCGCGGATGTTGGTCGGGTAGAGCTCCGTCATGAACGGACCCATCGGAGCGAACTTCATCAGGATCGCAGTGTTGAGCGGGATGCCGAGGAGCAGCAGACCGGTGTCGCCGACCGGCACGTACAGATAGACGAGCACCATGACGATCGTCGCGATGGCCGAGATCATGAACGTCCATTTGCGGCCGATCGCGTCGGCCAGATAGGCGCCGAGCAGGAAACCGATCAGCGCCCCGAATGCCTGAACCGCGACGTAGAGCCCGGTGCCGGAGGCGGACAGATGGCGCACCGTGCGCAGATAGGTCGGCATCCAGAACCCGACGGCCCAGACGCCGCCCTGCGCGCCCATGACCATCAGCGACACTTTTATCGTCAGCCACAGATACGGCCCGCGAAACGCCGAGAACAGGTGGGCGATCCCGGGCTGTGCGCTGCTGTTGCTACGCTCCTCGAACGCTTCCGACTCCGGAATGCTGCGGCGAATCCACAGCACAAACAGGGCGGGCAAAATGCCGACCCAAAACAGCGTCCGCCACGCGATCGCTTCGGGCAGAATGGCGAAAAGGCCAGCGTAGACGAGTGCGGCCAGGCCCGGGCCGACGCCCGCACCGGTCTGCACGAACCCGACGCCGCGGCCGCGATACTTGTCGCGGATGACCTCGCCCATCAGCACGGCGCCGGTGGCCCACTCGCCACCGAACCCGAGCCCGTGCAAGCCGCGCAGGATGAACAGCTGCTCGAAGTTCTGCGCGAAGCCGCACAGGAAGGTGAAGACCGAATACCACAGGATCGCGATTTGCAGCATGCGCACGCGGCCGAAGCGGTCGGCGAGCGCGCCGGCAAACCAGCCGCCGAACGCCGAGGTCACGACGGTGACGGTGCCGATCGTCCCGGCGGCGCCGGTCGACATGCCCCATACAGCAATGACCGTGGGCACGACGTAGCTGTACAGCTGCTGATCGAAGCCGTCCAAAGTCCAGCCGCCCCAGCAGGCGAGCATAGTCCGGCGCTCCCGCGAGGTCAGATCGCGCAGCCAGGCCAACATCGCGTTGCCCCCTCCTCTATTGGCTCATCTGTCGATTTTATGCGACGACAGCGTGTCGGCTCAAATGTGGAATACCGCCTTGCCAGTGAAGTCGCGGTCGATCAGTCGCTGCCCGATCGCGCCGATCTCGCGCCACTGCGCCTCCACTGCGACCTGCGGCCGCAATTTGTCGGCGGCAATCAGTTCCGCCAACAAACGTAAGCCAATTCCCGCACGCTCGACGCTCATCAGCTCGTGGAATAGGGTCAGCCCATAGAGCCGTGTTCCTCCGGTTGCTAAGAATTCCCGGCTTTCGATGGTCGCGGTGCTCGCTGCGGAGACCCCGAACACCACGCAGGTGCCGTTCGGCTGCAGCATGCCGAGCGCTGCGCCGAGCGCGGTGCCGCCGACGGAATCGAGGATCAACCAGAACGGGCCGTGCGGCTTGGCGGCGGCCGGCTCGCGACCGACGACGACGCGCTCTTCGTACCATTCGGCTACCGCGGCACGGTGTTCATCGCGCCTGACATGCCCCCACACAAAGGCGCCAGCCGCCCCGGCGAGCTGGCAAGCGAGGTGTCCGACCCCGCCCCAGGCGCCGTCGACCAACACCTTGCGGCCAAGCAGCAGCCCGCCTTGCCGCAGCGCATGCAACGCGGTCAGCCCAGCGAACCGGCAGGGTGGCGGCCTGGGCGTCGCTGACGGCCTCGGGCAGGACCGCCACAGCATGGCTGCGACAATTCACGCGCTCGGCCCAGGCTCCCGAGGGCAGGATGCCGACGACTTGAGTGCCTGCTTCGGGGCCACTACCGTCGCCGGCAGCCGTTTCGACGATCCCGGCGAAATCCCAGCCGGGGCGCCAGCCCACCTCGGCGACCTGCAAGGCACGCCGCGTTTCGCCGCGGTTGAGCGATATTGCGGTGACCCTGACACCGACCTCGTCGCGGTCGGGATCGCGCAAGCCGACCTCGCGGATAGCCAGCCTGCCGGGCACAGCCGGATCAACGACCACGGCACGGATCTGCTGCGGCATATGTTCTCTCCTCCGTGGCGTTGGCTAAAGGTTAGCGGGCTTCAGTGGCCGGGCCCAGGCCATCGAGGCGCCGGGGCCAAGTGACGGGTCTGATAGGCGCGACGATTCTGCTTCGGGCGATGCGCGACGCACAGATGCGCATCGCCCGCGGAGTCCCTCGGTTTCTGCAGCCCGGCGGAGCTGCCGACGCCTCAGCCGCGCAGTTGGTGGATGTAGCCGGCCCACTTGTCCAATATCGGCAGGATGTCGTCGGCGGCTTCCGACATCAGGCTGACATTGACGCGCGCCGCGCCGAGATCGCTGAACCGTTTCAGCTTGTCGAGATCGTCAGGCGCGCCACCGATCGTGACCGGTAGCGCGGCGGGATCGCGCTCGGCACTCTCGGCCATCTTGCGGAAGGCGGGCAGGTATTCTTCGGGATTGCCGCTCGCGGCGTTCGGATACCAGCCGTCGCCATAGCGGATCGCGCGCCGCGCCGCCCATGGAAAGGCGCCGCCGAGAATCACCGGCGGATGCGGCTTCTGCACCGGCTTTGGCCAGGTCATAATCGTGCCGAAATCGACCAGCTCGCCGTGATATTCCGGCTTCGTCTCGGTCCAGATCGCCTTCATCGCTTCGATCTGCTCACGCATCTTCTGCATACGCGTCGCGAAGACGGTGCCGTGGTTCTCGATCTCCTCCTGGTTCCATCCTCCGCCGATGCCGAACAGGAAACGCCCACCCGAAACCTGGTCGAGCGAGGAGACGAGCTTGGCGGTCTGGATTGTGTCGCGCTGGATCACAAGGCAGATGCCGGTCGCGATTTTGAGCCGCTTGGTCGCGCAGGCCGCCGCGGTCAGGGTGACGAAGGGGTCCATCACGTCGAAGTACCGCTTGCCCAGCTCGCTGTCGGCGCGCGTGCGGCGCGGCACCGGGATGTGCGAATGCTCGGCGGCCCAGACCGAATCGAAGCCGCGCTCCTCCATCGCGACCGCCAACTTGGCCGGGGTGATCGAGTAATCGGTGAAAAAGATCGAGGCGCCGAATTCCATGAGACCCTCCCAAACCGCGCGTGACCGCCGATGCTAGGTTACGCTGGGTGCCCGAACAATCTCGATCCCCTTCCCGCCGTGGATAATCGCCCGGTTCCCATTGGGCGAGGCGACGCCCTCCATCACCCTCGTGCCGGTGAGCTTCAACTGCGACATTGGCCGCGCCGAGGTCTCGGGGTCATAGCGGTCTCCGCGTCCGCATCGTTCATCGACGCCTCCTCCAATCGGCCTGGTCAGGCCAAAGTGTACGAGACTGCCTCCTCAACAACGACCTGCGGCGGGCGCGGAACGTGCCGGCTCTTCTGCGACCGATTGCATTCGGGGTAGATTTTGGCGAAACGGCGCCGCCGGTTGACAAAATCTACTCTGAAATCGGTCGGCCGCAAAAGAACCACGCCATCCGAAATCCGCCCCCCGATCGCTGTTGACGCGGCAGTATCGGCCTCTTATGGCTGCTCGGACGGCTCGATCGGGGAGGCGACAATGAACGATGCGGGGACTTTATCACGGCACATGCTGGACGTCAGAGAGCTGACGCCGCAGGCGTTTGCACCCTACGGCCAGGTCATCGCGCCGCTGCGGACGGGCGGCCAGGGCGCCGAGACCCGCTATGACGCCGAGGCCCCGGCCAGCGAGGCAAAGCTCCTCTTGGGCAATGGTGAGCCGCGGCTGTGGATCATGCACCTGCCGCATGTCGGTCTCGGCTTCAGCCGGCTCGCGCGCCACCGGCAGGTCACGCAGTGCCTGGGCTCGCTCGGCGGCAAGGAATGGCTGATCGGCGTCGCGCCACCGGGCGACCTCAGTGATGACGCGCGACCGCGGATCGAGCACATCGCCGCCTTCCGGGTGCCAGGCGACCGCCTGATCAAACATGTCGCGACCTGGCACGCGGGACCGCATTTCGCCCACGACGAATGCCTGTTCGTCAACCTCGAGAACCTCGACACCAACCGGCGAGATTTTCACGGCGTGCCGCTTCCAGTTGAGTGCCGCTACCGGCTCTGAGCCGCGCGACGGCGGTTGTCTGGGATCAGCCGCTAACAATAGCGCAGACCGACGGCACTATTGGTGCGCGACACGGTCCCCGACGATCGCCCGCGGAGATATCTCTGGCCGGCGCTGGGCTCGGGTGACGCGACTTGAGAATTGGAGACACGCCTTGGCAGCGTCTTTGTTTCGCCTTCAGCAGGAGCCAATTGGGTAGATGCGCATGCGAGCAGGAGATTTTCCGTGAGCATGGTGCAGATCGCCGCCAGCATCGAGTACGAAACCGCTCTACCCCCCGCCGACCTTCCCGACGACATGAAGGCGTTGCCAGGCGCTTCGCTTCAGTTCCTGTCTCTCAAAGCGATCGATGGGTTCAAGGTTCGCCGCGCTCTGGCAACCGGAAAACAAGCCGCCGGTCGAGACGACGATGATCGTGCAGGTCCACGGTAGCGGCGGTAATCTCGCCTCGCTCTCACTGCGTGCGCTCGCTCGCGGCTTGTCGGCCAAAGGGTACGCGGCCCTGAGCATCAGCACGCGGCAGCACGACAGCACGTCAACACCGACATTTTCTTCGACGTGCGTCGCGACATCGAGGCTGCCGTCGCGACTGTTAGGGCGCTTGGCTACCGGTCCATTGTGCTTCTAGGCCACAGCCTCGGCACCGTACAGGTTCAATACTACGCCGCCACTGATTGGGACCCCGCGATCAAGACAGTCATCCTCACGGGCGCGTTCGGGAAGCTGCCGTGGAAGTCGCGGCACATCTTGATCCAGAACGAGGACAATTACAAAGCGCTGGCGGAGGCCTCGCTCACCACGCTGAGGGCCGGCAAGGCGGCTGAAATCCTGCCGATCAAGATGCGCTGGCTTGGCGGGGTCGAAACGCAAGTGACCGCAGCACTTCCTGAACTTATCGCGACGAACAGACGAGCGCGGCTGACGGCACCTTCTGGATCTCCCGCATTCCCCGTTCGATCCTGATCTTGCGCGACGAGGCCGATGGCGTCGTGGTGCCGTTTGAGCCGTACATGCTGTTCAGCGCCGCGCGTGCCGAGGGATCTCTCGTCCCGAGCGTCAAGTATGTGCTGGTGCCCAACCATCGTCCGCCGAGCAGGGACGGCCATCTGTTCACCGGGAACACGGATGCGGTGTCGGCTTGGCTCGCGGAGCAGCATATGTAATACCGGAATGGCGCCGACCCGGAGGTGAGTGGGGAACATTCCCGTTCGGTCAGGTCGAGCTGATGACAATTGAATTCGGCCCCGTTCTTCCCTTCGCTCCGGGTGCCCAGTTTGCTGCATGATGTGGATGAGGTCCGCATCGCCAGACGCGGATCGGCGAGACCGGCAGGTTCGCCGCAAGGAAGGAGCGTTATATGGAGCTGCAAGGACAAGTTGCGATAGTCACCGGAGCCGGCCGGGGCATCGGGCGCGCTACCGCGCTCGGGCTGGCGCGCATGGGCGCGGACATCTTTGTGGCCGAGCTGGATCGGGCGAACGCCGAGGACACCGCGTCGGAATTGCGTGGCCTTGCCGTCGTGCGCTTGTAGTGCAGACGGACGTCACGTCCCGCGATGATCTCCGGGCCGTGGTCGAGCAGACGCTCGCCGAGTTCGGCCGGATTGATACCCTTGTGAACAACGCCGGCATCTATCGCGCGGCCACGACACTCGTCGTTACCGAGGAACACTGGGACGCGATGATGAGTATCAACGCCAAGGCTGTCTTTTTCGCCACCCAGGCCGCGCTGCCGACGATGATCGCACAGAAACGTGGTGTCATCATGAGCCTGGCGTCGATGGCTGGCAAAATCGGAAGCCGGGCTAATTTGCCCTACAATGCCAGCAAGGCGGCGGTCATCAGCATGACCAAGAGCCTCGCGCTGGCTCACGCCGCCGACGGGATTCGGGTGAACCGCGTTTGCCCCGGCTTCGTCGAGACAGCCATGTGGACATCCGTAGCCCGCGAGCAGGGGCGCTGCTCAACCAATCGCCCGAGGAGTTCACCGCCGGCCTCCACCAGATCCCCTTGGGGCGAATGGAGCGCCCGGAGGACGTCGCGAACGTGATCGGCTTCCTCGCGTCACCGCGCTCGGAGTACATCACGGGTCAGGCCCTGAGCGTCGATGGCGGCCTAGTCATGCACGGCTGAGGGCCCTGCCTGATGATGGCCGCTCACGTCGGGCCGCGGGGCATCTACGCGCCCGGGATCGAACAATCCATGTTGATTAAAATGCTTCCTTGCTCCCTGCCCGCTGACGAAAAAGCCGCTGGAGGAAACCACCATGTTCATCCGCAACGCCTGGTACGTCGCCGCCTGGGCCGACGAAATCGGCGAGACCCCGCTCGCCCGCCGCATCTGCAACGAGCCTGTCGTCCTCTACCGCGACCGGCAAAACTGCGTCGCGGCACTGCACGACATGTGCTGCCATCGTGGTGCGCCGCTGCACATGGGAGCGATCGTCGAGGAAGGCCTGCAATGTGGCTATCACGGCCTGATCTTCGACCGCTCCGGCGCCTGCGTCCGCGTCCCCGGCCAGACGCGCATCCTCGAGCGCACCCGCGTCCGCAGCTTCCCCGTGGTGGAGCAGGACGCGTTCGTGTGGATCTGGATGGGCGATCCCGCCAAGGCCGATGTGTCCACCATCGTACCCTGGCCGTACCACAACGATGCGAAGAACTGGCCGCACAAACACACGATGTATCCCATCAAGGCCGCCGCCATGCTGATGGTGGACAACCTGATGGACCTGACGCATCTCGGCTACGTCCACACCACCACCATCGGCGGCAATCCGGCGCAACACGTCGAAGCAAAGATGCAGACCGAGCGCACGCCCCGCGGCCTGAAATTCACCCGCTGGATGCTGAACTCGGTGCCGCCGCCGACCTACGTGATGGCGGCGGGGTTTCAGGGCCGCATCGACCGTTGCCAGCGCTTCGAGTTCATCGCCCCCGGCTCGATCCTGCAATGGACGGGTGCGGCCGAGGCGGGCGCCTACCGCGAAGGCAACACCAGCGGCAGCCCGCTGGAGTTTCGGCTGTTCCATGGGCTGACCCCGGAGACCGACACCTCCTGCTTCTACTTCTGGTCGGCAGCGAACGGTTTTCGGCAGGATGAACCGGCGGCGACGGAACAGTTCTTCGCTCAGGTCGCCGCCGCGTTCCTGGAGGACAAGACCGTGGTGGAGGGT
>Ga0210402_10005095_pt1 | contig 11838 bp, 7 predicted proteins | sample IncBWC7MmetaG_FD_161055 | JGI IMG/M metagenome (GOLD analysis project Ga0210402, IMG submission 161055) | Forest soil microbial communities from Barre Woods Harvard Forest LTER site, Petersham, Massachusetts, United States - Inc-BW-C-7-M | ecosystem: Environmental > Terrestrial > Soil >... | reverse complement strand
GTCACCAACGTCAGCGTCACCAGCGTCACCCACGTCTATAACCGAAGCGTCGAGGTCAACACGACCCGCACCACGAGCTTCAACGGTGGCGAGGGTGGCGTGGTGGCGCGTCCCACGGCGCAGGAAGAAGCGGCAGGGCGAGAGCCGCACACCGCTCCGGTGGCCGAGCAGACCCAGCACGAACGCCTGGCCAGCCAGAATCGCGAAAACTTCGCCTCGGAAAATCATGGCCGTCCAGCGGTTGCGGCGACTGCAAAGGCCGGAGATTTCGGCGGCCGTTCGGCGGTTCCGGCCCGCGCCGCGGGAGGGGAATATCACGCGCCGGCCATGTCGCCGAAAGAGGCGAGGGTGGAGTCCACGCCCGGCAACAAGGGCAATTCGAACGAGGGCTTCCGTCCGTTCACGAAGCCGTCCAAAACCGAAGGGTCGACCGGCGCTGGAGGGAGCGAGAGCCGTCCGAGCGAGACTCGTACGCAAAACGAATCGCATGCGGGCCATTCTCCGCAGCCGAAATCGAGCTCGCCGAAACAGAGCGCGCACAGGTCGAGCCCGCCGCCCAAGCGACCGAGCGCGCCGAAGCCAGAACACCATAAAGGGCGCTAGGGGGATGAGCGGCTAAGTGGTTTTGTGTGGGACAGCCGCCCTCGGCTGTCCAGCGGGGCGAAGCTCCGCTGGTCTGGGGGCATGTCGCTGGTCCTCAGTTTTGAAGTGCATCGTTTTTTTAAGTTTGCTGTGTCCCCGAGCGTAGCCGGGCTTTGCCGGCCGGACAGCCGAGGGCGGCTGTCCCCACATGAGATCGGCTGGGCTCGCGCTTTTCTTGCAAGCTGGATTGAGCGAGGCGTTCTAACCGGGAGGCAGGCCGCAGGGCCTGATGCAAGCGCATGATTGGCAGGGATGGTTCCGTCGCCCGTGGTTCAGGTACCGGAGTGTGCGCCGGGCGAAATCATCTCTGCTACAATTTTTTCAGACGCTGGAGCAGAAATGCAGGACAGGAACTAAGCGGCGCGCGCCCAAGGAGTTTCTAAAAGCCATGTCTTCGACGAAGTCCAAACTCCGATTGATGGGCGCCTTTGCCGCGCTTGCAACCCTGGCCCTGGCGATCAGCTGCCGGGGATTTTTCGTGAGCCCGACCTTGACCTCGATCGCAGTTGGGCCGCCGTCGCCAAGCATTCAGACTGGCACTACCAACAACACCGTGCAGATGTTTGCTGTAGGAACTTTCAACGACGGCAGCAATGGCAATCCGGCTGTCAGTTGGACCATCAGCCCGAACGACGGCAGTATCGCTAATATAAGCTCAAGCGGACTGGTAACTTCGGTCGCGACGGGAACCGCGACGATCACTGCGACCGCGACACAAAACCCATCGATCGCGGGGACTCAGTCTTTGACGGTTATCGTCGGTTGTATTTCCTCGATAACGCTCAACCCGACGAGCGGGAGCATTAAGAACGGCGGCCAAACCAGTGTGACGATTACGGCCACGGCTCAGACTTGCAACGGCCCTGTGCCCATAACCGACGTTGCCACTTGGCTCTCAAGCGACACAACCATTGCGACGGTTTCGGCTGGCGTGGTAAGTCCCACCGGCAATTCGGGTGCCGATGGCACCGTGACGATCTCTGCCTCAGCAGGCGGCATCACGAGCAATCCCAATGCGACCGTGATGGTCAGCGGCTACTAGGCTGGCAGAGGGGCCGCTTTGTACGGGCCGAATGTTCCTCGAAATTGAAACGGCGTGGCCCATTTCTCCCATTCTTTGCGAGCAGAGGAGCAACCGAAGTTTTTCATCCCAGCACCTGCACCTTCTCCGAATTCGCGGCACGACGCAGGTCTTCGTCCAGCGTGGCCAATGGGAGATTCCGGCGTAAGGCCAGTTCCAGATACGCCGCGTCATAAAGAGTCAGTCGATGCCGCTCGGCAAGGCGCAGGGTTGCGCTCCACGCCTGCTGATCGGTCTGCGAATCGACTTGTATCGGCAGTTGCGCCAGATCGGCAAGCGTGGCGTCGCGGAAGTTTCTGTCATGACGCTTGCGCCTTACACTCATCTCCAGAACGTTGGCGACTTCCAGGCGCCAGAGTCCCGGCACCCATGCGCCGCTTTGGCTGAGTCGGTCGAAAACCTGCGTTACAGGCTGGGTCGTCTCGTCGCTGTACGCCCAAGCCAAGGTGATGGAGCTGTCGAGAACCATACTCATACGATCGGGCTCCTAGAACTGGCTCCTTTCGGGAAGAAGCTCAGGGCCGGCCCTGGTCTCTCAGTTTCTTCAGATCAGCCCAGCGGAAGGGCACCGGCTTGCGCGTCTGCAGGCGCCGAGCCCGCTCGCGGATACGTTCGAACGCCGCCCGTGCCTGATCCTGATCGACTCGGCGAGTGTTGGGAACAAGCCGCGCGACCGCTTTGCCATGCCTCGTAATGACGATCTCTTCCCCGCGCTCTACGCGGTCCAGCAAAGTCCCGAGAGTGTTCTTGGCATCGAAGGCGCCGATTTCATTCATCGTGGACCTCTCTTAGTCAAGCTAGCTTAGTCTAGCTTAAATTTGCGTAGAACACAAGCCGGCGGATGGACTCGGGCGAGAATGTGGGTGATCGGCGAACCTACGCCCACACGTGACATTGTTCTTCAGCGGAGCTGAAACGTATCATCCTGGTGATCCACAACGGATTTTCCATGCCTGAAACACGCTGCATTGGTATTGCTACTGGAGGCGGGGATGCGCCCGGCCTCAACGCTGTGATTCGCGCTGCTACGAAAGCTGCCATCCTTGAACACAACTGGAAGGTCATCGGGATTCCTGACGGTTTTGACGGGCTGATCTGGCCGGAGAAATCTTTTGAGCTCACGCTCGACCGGGTGAGCGGGATCCTGCCCCGTGGCGGAACGATTCTGGGCACCACCAATCGCGGTAATCCTTTCCATTACAAGACAGAAGAAAACGGCCAGGAAATGGTGCGCGACATCTCCGACCAGGTCATCGCCAATTCGCACAAGCTCGGCATCGACGCCATCATCACCATCGGCGGCGATGGCTCACAGAAGATCGGCCACGAACTTTTCCAGAAGGGCATGAAGATCGTCGGCGTGCCCAAGACCATCGACAACGACCTATCGGCCACGGAACTCACATTCGGCTTCGACACGGCGCTGCACACGGTTTCAGATGCGATCGACAAGATCCACACCACGGCCGCGTCGCATCATCGCGTGATGGTGGTGGAAGTGATGGGGCGGGATTGTGGCTGGATCGCGCTGGCGGGAGGCATTTCTGGCGGCGCGCACATTATTCTGATTCCGGAAATCCCGTTCACCATCAAGAGCGTGTGCGACTTCATTGCGCAGCGTGAAAGCCGGGGCAGCCGTTTTTCGATTGTCGTGGTGGCCGAGGGCGTGAAACACCCGCCGGAGCTGAAAGAGAACCGCCGTGCCGGCTCCGTCGGCATCCTGATCGGCAACGCCATTGCCGCCGGATCCAATAAGGAAGTGCGGGTAAGCGTGCTGGGCCACATTCAGCGCGGCGGCTCGCCTTCGCCGTTCGACCGGGTGTTGGCCACGCGTTTCGGAGTATCTGCGGTCGACCTGATTGCGCAAGGGCAGTTCGGGAAGATGGTTGCCCTGCGCGCTGGGTCAATTATCGCGGTGGATGTGGCCCGGGCCATCGGAAAACTAAGGTCAGTGCGGCCCGACGGAGAGCTGGTGCGGACCGCGCGCGCCATCGGAATCGGATTTGGAGACTAGGGGAAATAGATTTCAGATTGATGATTTCAGATCGTAGATTGAAAACCGTGGGTCGACGGGGCCTCTTTCAACCAACAATCATCAATCTGAAATCAACAATCTGAAATCTGAAATCGCCGTCGCTTACTCTTTCATCACCGCGTCGATGGTGAGGTAGAGCTGGTTGTTGTCCTTGACCTCGACGTAGGGTTTGCTGGGATTCCGGCTGCTGACGACGTAAACCGTTGGAGTGTGGTCAAGCTTGATGGCTTTTCCCAGGTCGCGATCGGCATTGACCTGCGCCGCGAGTTTGCCGCCGGGATCGAGCACGAACGGCAAGTCGACTTTATGCGCGGCGGCAAATTTCTCGGCATAGCCGCGCAGGTTCTGGGGATTGATTTCCAGCTGGTTTTCGAAAATGTAGTCCCGGAATTCATTGCCCAACGCTTTGGAGTGGGTGTCGAAGTAGCGCGCCATCACCGCGGCCTGATACGACCAGTTGTGCATGGGCAGCGGGAAATCGTGACGCACCACCGGGATCTTGTAGGTCTTCGAGGCCTGTTCGACGAGCGGCGCGGTGCGACGGCACATGGGACATTGCAAGTCCTCGAAAACTACAATGGCCACTTGCGCTCCCTTGGGCGGGCGCAGAACGGTATCGACCGTGTCCTGCGCCGTGGCGCAAACCGCGGCGGCCAGAGAGACGAGAGACAAAACAACCAGACGATTGCGAAATGTGTTTTTCATCAGTGATCTTAAGTGTCTCGATTTTGGGTTTGGGCCGAAACCGTACCCATCATCTTAGACGCAGAAAACCTGCTTCAGGCTTCCTTTGCTCCCCAACCCCAGATGCGGAAGTCCTGTCTCTATGGTAACCGAGACAGGGTGACCCTGTCCTGAGACACTGGCACCCTCCACTCTATGGGCGCAAACTTATGAGCGCAAAGCTTCGAGCTGATGCGTCCGCGACGCGCTATAGTAGAAAGTTCCCAGCTTATTCTGTTTCCAATCATGCGACTTAGGGGCTCATTTCGGGCAGGCTCGGTGGTTCTGGCGTTGGCGATGGCCGCCATTTTTCTTCTGCCTGCGTGCAGCCGGGGGCGCCATCGGGTCATCGAGGTAGCTTACGTTTCGGCGCCCCAGGTGGGGCTGCGCGACCAGGTTGCGGCCATCTTTAACCGCGTCGGCAACGTGAAGAATGGAGAGCGGGTCGAGGTTATGGAGCGCGAAAAGCGCTTCGCGCGGGTGCGCACTGCCAGCGGAATCGAAGGCTGGATCGAGCAGCGGTATCTGGTCGATCAGAAAACCTTCGACTCGCTGCAGAAACTTACGGCTGATCATCAGAACGATCCGCCGCAGGCTCCCGGAGTCCTTCGCAATGAGACGAATATGCACGTCACCCCGGGCCGTGACACGGAACATCTGTATCAACTGGCGTCCGGAGCCAAGGTCGTGATCCTGGAGCGGGCCACCGCCGAGAAGCAGCCCGGAGCGGCGCCTCAGCCGAAGGGGACGAAACCTGGCGCAAAGGCAGCAGCGGGGCCGGTACTTGAAGATTGGTGGCTGGTGCGCGACGCGCTGGGCCGCGTGGGCTGGGTGCTGGCGCGGATGGTGGATGTGGACGTCCCACTCGATATCGCGCAATACGCCGAGGGCCAGCGATTTGTCGCTTTCTTTGCGTTGAACGAGGTGCCGGACAGCGACAAAGGTGTGCAGAAACAGGTCCCGCAATACTTGTGCGTCCTGACCGATCCCCATGACGGCCTGCCCTACGACTTCGACCAAGTCCGCGTCTTCACGTGGAATACCCGCAAGCATCGCTACGAGACGGCATACCGCGAGCATGGGCTCGACGGAGTCCTGCCGGTTACGACCTCAAAAGAGAATTTCGATAAAGAAGGATCCCTGCCAGTTTTCGTCCTGCGCGTGAAGGACGGCGCGGAAAACGTCACCGAGCGAAAATACAAGCTGAACACCCCCATCGTGAGACGTGTCCTGGCGCCAGGGGAATCGCCCTCCAAGTCCTCCAAAAAGCGCGGGCGCTAGCAGGTCTGCCCCTGTTTTTGCTCTGTTTCTTACCGACGTCGTTTTCCACATATCATATGAAGCCCGCGCCGATTCTATGTTTTTCCGGATTAACACCAGACAGCGAAACGTTATGATGTTGAAAAATAATTGTTTACAAGACGTTTGTTATGGATTGTCAGTTGCATTAGTTATGTCGCATGTGTTTCTAGGCGGTGTATCTCTATGTTCGGCACAGCCGGTAGATTCGCAGCTAGTTTCGAAGAACTTGAAGATTACTCGAATTGCGAGATTCCCAGATCGCGGCTCTACAAACTCCCGGGCGGTCCACCACTTCTAGGTTTGAGGAGACGAAAGATGAATCAGAAACGGGGCGTGGGTTTTAAGGTTTCCGCAGTGATTGCTGGGCTAGTTGCCCTGATGACAGTCTGGCTGTGTGCCACACCAGCGCTTGCTGACAATCTTTACGGCGCTATTCGCGGCGTGGTTGCCGATCCGTCGGGTGCGGTTCTGCCCGGAGTGCAAGTGAAGATCACGAACGTCAACACCGGCAGCTCAAAATCGTTAACGACCGGTGCCGACGGCGGCTTCTTCTTTGTCGACTTACAGCCCGGCAGGTATGACTTGTCCGCGAGCAAGGCCAACTTTAAGGCCTTCCAAACGCGGGGAATCGAAATCATTCAGAACCAGACTTACGTTCAAAACATGAAAATGGAAGTTGGAACCACGTCCGAAGTTCTGGAAGTGACTGCGAACGCGGCGCAGGTGGAGACCACGAGCATCCAACTGGGCGCGACCCTGTCGGGCAATACCGTTACCGATCTCCCCGTGCTGAATCGCAATTGGATCACGTTGCAGCAGACGCTGCCCGGCGTGGTGATTCCTGACACTCGCTTCACCACCAATTTCGCGACCAACGGTAGTCAGGCACAGCAGAACAGTTTCCTCGTGAATGGCAACGACGCCAACGACCTTCCACTGAATTCGCCGTTAACGCAGCCCAGTCCGGACGCCATTGCCGAAGTCCAAATGGTCACGAACACGATCAATCCCGAATTCGGACGCAACTCCGGCGCCATCATGAATGCCACAACGAAATCGGGGACCAATAGCTTCCACGGCAGCGCCTTTGAGTTTTATCGGGACACTTTCCTGAATACTCACAACTTCTTCCAATTCAATACTTCGACTGACACGGGCATTGTTCCGAAGTTCCACCAGAACCAAGCGGGCGGGACGATAGGCGGTCCGATCTGGAAGAACAAGACCTTCTTTTTCTTTTCTTACCAGCTCACCCGGCAGACGATTCCGGGAGCGAATTTCAGCGGCAATACCACACCGGTTTACTCGGATGCGGCGAGGGGCGGCGATTTCAGTGCGATTCTGAGCCCTCCAGGCTGCACAGCACCCTGTGAGCCCCTCAGCACGAAAGCAATCCCGGCTTCACTGACTAACATCAATGGAGCGGGAGGCATTTGCCCCGGCGCGACAACATGGGACACCTGTATCCCCAATCGTGTGGTGCCAAGTTCTGTTTTCAATCCCCTGTCGGCACAATTGATGCAGCAGTTCGTTCCTAAGGCCAACTGCAACGTCGGAGGCGGCGCCGTTCTCAATGCGTTTTGCTTCAGCCCTGGTACGACAGGCAAGACAGATCAGTTTCTCGGCAGATTAGATCAGAATTTGGGCGCGAAGGACATGATCTGGTTCTATGCGCTGGCGAACGACTCGCACACCCTGAATGACATTCCATTTAGCGGGGCAACCCTTCCCGGCTTCGGAGACGGGAGCGTTCCCTATACCAAGCAGTTTACGAGCTCGTGGATGCACACCGTCAACACCAACGTTATCAATGAGCTGCGGCTGGGGTACACTCGCCTGAATTTCCAGACTGGGCAGCCGCAAAAGGTGGTGCAACCTAAAGATGTTGGATTCTCCGATATCTTTCCGCAGATCTCTGGGAGTTCGAGTTACCCGTTTATGGGGGTGAGCGGCCTGTTCAACCTCGGTGGAACCACAAACGGCCCCCAACCCCGCAAAGATCAGACCTATCAAATCACCGACAACTTCAGCTGGATCAAAGGTCGGCACGCCATGAAGTTCGGCTACGATGGGCGCAGATTCCAGGTCTGGAATCCATTCGGGGCCAGGAATAATGGCTCATTCAGCTTCAAGAACACGGGCAAGTACTCAACTGGGGATGCGGGGCTCGATTTCCTGCTAGGAATCCCACTGAGCTACAACCAGCAGACCGGCTCGGTGATCATTGCTCAAGCTTACGAACATTACCTTTACTTCCAGGATCAGTGGCGTATAAGGGATAACCTCACCCTCACCTTGGGGACTGGCTATCAAATTGACACACCGCTGTCGGAATACCAGAATGGGGGGCTTTCGCGTGCGTGCTTTATCCCCGGCGAGCAGTCGAAAGTCTATTCCTCCGCTCCATTGGGGTACGTTTTTCCCGGCGACCCAGGCTGCGACAAGGCTGGTGGCATCAGCACGAAGCTCAACCACTTTGGGCCACGCGTAGGCTTCGCTTGGAGTCCGAGCGGGAGCAACCGTTTAATCGGCGGAGGGAATAAGACTTCTGTCCGTGGCGGCTTTGGGCTCTATTATAACCGTGGCGAAGAGGAACTGAACCTGCAGGATTTGGGCGTTCAACCCTTTGGCTTGTCCAGCAATGGCGTCGCAGACCTTCTGGGAGGGCAAAGTCCCTCATTCCCGGATCCTTTCACCGACATCGCCAGCGCCCAAACTCTACCCAACCCGTTCCCTCATGGGGCACCGGCGCCCGGTTCCACGCCCAACTTTACCCTGCCCTTCGGTATCAACGTGGCGAGTCGCCATCTTACGGCGCCGTATGCCATGAATTGGAACGTTACGCTGCAGCGTGAACTACCGTCGCGAACCATTCTAAGCATAGGTTATGTGGGTGCCCACGGCGGTAACCTCATCACTTCGTACACATTCAATCCAGCCACTCCGGCGGGGGTACAGGCGTGTGTGGCGGACCCGACATGTAACGGCACAGCGCCTGGGAGCAGCCCAGACAGCCAGCCTGTCAGTTTCCCCGACCACTACCAGTATCCTGGCGATGTCTGGGGCAACAGCGGCCAACAGACCAACGGTGGGTGGTCGAACTACAATGCCCTGCAAGTTACTGTCGACAAGCACACAACCCACGGCCTGGAGTTTGGGAGCGCGTACACTTGGTCGCATTCCCTTGACATCAGCTCCAGTTTCGAGGACACCTCATTCCAGGGCGCCGGTGGTGTAGACCCGTACGGAAACTTTGCCCGAGATTACGGCGCCTCAGCATTCGACACGCGGCAACGTTGGGTCCTCACCATGGTTTACGACCTGCCCAACTTGGCTAAGGCGCTGCAGTGGAGCAACGGTGCTGCAAGCCGTGTCTTCGGTGGATGGCGGATCAGCGGCATCAATGCCATACAGACTGGAGAACCAGTCCTCTTGCAGGCAGACACTGAGAATTCCTTGACCTGTGCCGACACCTATACGTTCTACGCCTGCCCGGACCGTCCGGATCAGGTGGGCCCGGTGACGAAACTCGATCCGCGCCTGTCGGGACACCTGTTTTTCAATACGAGTGCGTTTGCCCCCAATGCGCTGGGAACATTGGGAACGGTCAAACGAGGCTCTCTCTATGGTCCTGGATTCTGGAATACGGACTTTACTTTCCAGAAGAATACGATGATTACCGAAGGCAAAGAGCTTGAATTGCGCATCGATTTCTTCAATCTCTTTAACCACACCAACTTCGCCAACCCACATGCAGATCTTGCCGGCGATTTCGGTCCTTTCGGCGCTGTCGGCGGCATTCGTAGCGGAACGAACTCGCGCCTTATCCAGCTAAGCGCGAGATTTACCTTCTGAGTAGATATCGGGGCATCGCCCGGTTAGGGCCGGCCGCGAGGCCGGCCTTTTTTATTTGGTGTGCCGCGCACCTCTAGTCGTTCGCCAGGAGGCTCGCAGCGGACTCTTCTGACGACGGAGCCTGTCCCATTCTAGAAAAAGAATGCCCCCAGCAGGGAGCAAGCAGGATGACGGCGCTAACGGTGAGTTAGACGCGAGGAGGCCGCTGGCCCGTGCCGACAGCCAACCTTCCAAATATCATACATTTCACCCACCCTAAATTCCTATTTTGGTATTGAAACTAGACATCAAAATACTAACTTGTTGAAAACAGATTGTTTGTTACTTGTTCTGTTTGGATCGTGACTTGCATTGAAAGACCGGTTCCAGTGTGTGTTCGACCTGTTTTCGCACAACAGGGATAGATGAAACCCGCGACAGACGGGTGGTTCGCAAGCTGCACATAGCTAAGTCCCAGCTCTTACAACTGTTTAAGAGGTCTCGACAGGTTTTGAAATCCATCGGATCGCGCGATTGCTCCCAGGGAAACCGGCCAAAGCGCTTGGATCCGATTCCGAGTTACGAAAATTTCTAAGGAGGCAGGAAATGCGTTTTAGCACATCGCGCGGTCTTTTTGTGTTTGGGGCTCTGATAGCTCTGTTGGTGATTCTGCCAGGCTCGCTACTAGCGCAGAGCGTGGTGTCGGGGGACATCACCGGTACGGTTAGCGATCCAAGCGGCGCAGTAATTAGCGGTGCAACGGTCAGCCTAAAGAGCGCGGAAATGGGCGTGAGTCAAACCGACACAACTTCCGCAAGTGGCGCGTTTCGCTTCCCGCTCCTTAAGCCAGGAAAGTACACGCTGTCGATTGCTCACGGTGGCTTTAAAGGGGTCAGCCAGACTCTTACGGTGGCAGTCGGGCAAGCTTCCACAGTCAACTTCAAACTGGAAGTCGGCTCCCAGGCTGAGGTGGTGGAAGTGACTGGGGAAGGCTCGGTATTGCAGACGGAGAGCGCCGAAATCACCACGAGTTTCAACGCAACCCAGTTGGGCAATGCTCCTAATCCGGGCGGCGACCTGACGTACGTGGCGCAGACCGCACCTGGCGTCCTGATGAATACCCAGGGCGGGTACGGTAATTTTTCCGCATTCGGCCTGCCGGCCGATTCGAATGTGTTCACGGTCAACGGGATGAACGAAATGGACCCGTACCTGAACCTGAATAACTCGGGCGCAACCAATCTCCTGCTGGGCGTAAACGACGTCTCGGAAGCCACGGTTGTGAACAACGCGTACTCGGGGCAGTACGGACAGCTCGCCGGCACGCAGGTGAACTACGTCAGCAAGTCGGGGACGAACTCGTACCACGGCAACGCGATCTACAACTGGAATGGCCGGGCGTTGAACGCCAACAGCTTCTTCAACAACCAATCTGGCGCTCCGCGGGCGTTTACCAATGCCAACCAATACGCGACTTCGTTCGGCGGTCCGATCAAGAAGGACAAAACCTTCTTCTTCGTGGACTACGAAGGGCTGAAGGTGATCATCCCTACCAGTCAGGCGACCTACGTTCCAACGCCGCAGTATTCGGCGGCGGTTATCGCCAATCTGAATAATCCGGCTGGGGCCAATCTGCCCAATTCTGTCCCCTTCTATAACAGCATGTTCAGCCTCTGGAGCGGCGCTAAGGGAGCCAGCAGTGCGGTTCCATACACACTGAACGACGATGTGAACATGGGCTGCGATGATATCAACGGCGATTTGGCGAGCACCGATCCGAACACCCACCTCCCAAATTACGATCCTAACTTTGCCGGTTTTGGAGCGCAGAACGTTCAGTCTGGCACTCCGACCCCTGGCATCCCCTGCGTGCAGCAGTTCCGATCTACAGCCGGCAACTACACGCACGAGTGGATTCTAGTAGGCCGCGTCGACCAGAACTTCAGCGACAAAGATCACGTCAATTTCCGCTATCGGATGGACCGCGGCGTGCAAGCCACTTACACGGATCCGGTCAGCCCGGTGTTCAACGCGTTCAGCACCCAGCCACAGTATGAAGGCCAGGCGGTGTGGAACCACATCTTTACTCCGAACATGACGAACCAGTTCATCGCTTCGGGTTCCTGGTACAGTGCGGTCTTTAACGCCAGCCAACCCAGTGCCGCGCTGGGCGCACATCCCTATACATCGTTTTTCAACTTCTTCTCAACCCTTGGCGGCG
>Ga0210402_10005094_pt1 | contig 11839 bp, 10 predicted proteins | sample IncBWC7MmetaG_FD_161055 | JGI IMG/M metagenome (GOLD analysis project Ga0210402, IMG submission 161055) | Forest soil microbial communities from Barre Woods Harvard Forest LTER site, Petersham, Massachusetts, United States - Inc-BW-C-7-M | ecosystem: Environmental > Terrestrial > Soil >... | reverse complement strand
CGCCGCAGAATACGCTGGCCCGCGCAAACGCCGAGGACGACTCCAAGACTCAAACGCTGTCCGCCGCCGGGCATGGCGCGCAGGCGGGTCCGACCTACGGAACACTGGTTGGCGGCCCATTCTTCGGCAACGAGATTCGCCCCGCTTTGCCCATCGCGACTTCCGATCCCGTGGTCTACCCGTGGCAATTGCCCAATTCTGGCGGCAACGAAGTGATCGAAATCATGATCGACGAACGCGGAGAAATAGTCCGCAAGACCGTGCTCGCAAGCCTCGGCCCCGACATTGATGCCAAATGCCTCGCAGCTCTGGAGAACTGGCACTTTCATCCGGCCACGCGGAACGGCGCACCCATCGCGTCCAAGCAGGATGCCGTCTTCCCTTTCCGCGCCCGCGGCTAGAACCCCTCGCCTTTAGCGAGTCCGCAGGAGGCATCAGCCATGAGGATCGTCCAGAACCTTTCACACCCATTCCTACCGCTATAATGAGAGTGTGAGCAAGAGCGAAATCCAACAGATTGCTTCGGCGGATTTCCCCACCCGTTGGGGCAAGTTCCGCATCTATGGCTTTCGCGGAACCTTCGGTTCCAATGGCGATCGCCCCGCGGAGGAAGCTGTCGCGCTCGTCATGGGCGACGTCAAATCGGCTCCCGCTCTGGTGCGCATTCACTCGCAATGCCTGACCGGCGACGTCTTTCATTCCCTCCGCTGCGATTGCCGCCAGCAGTTGGAACTCTCGCTTTCGATGATTTCCGAGGAAGGCGCCGGAATCCTGATCTACGAACAGCAGGAAGGCCGCGGCATCGGCCTGATGGCCAAGCTGCAAGCCTATGAGCTGCAGGATGCGGGCCTTGACACCGTCGAAGCCAACGAGCGCCTCGGCTTCAAGAACGATTACCGCGACTTCACCCTCCCCGCCGAAATTCTCAAGGCACTCGGAGTCTTGCGGGTTCGTCTGCTCTCGAACAATCCCGAAAAAGTCGAAGCGCTGGAACGGGCCGGAGTCCACGTGGTCGAGCGCGTCCCCTGCGAAGTCACTCCCAGCCCGCACGCCGAAGAATATCTCAAGACCAAGAAAGAAAAGCTTGGGCATCTTTTCACGTCGAGCTAGCGTCATCTTTTTCCGTTTGTCATCCTGAGCGGCGTTCTTTGCCGCGAAGGATCTCTGCACTGGAACAGGCGGCGAATCCATTTTGCGCGAACCTCCGCGTCGTGCTCTAATTCGCTTGCACTCTCGCGAATGCCCGCCTCCGATTCCGACACTCGTTCGTCGTTCCGCTCCGCAGTGCTGGCCTTGGCCCTAGCCCTCACTGGCGCCACCGCAATGCTCTACTACCACCAGGGTCTCTTCATGCCTCGTGTCGTGGCCGTGCGGACGGGTGCAGGTCTGGGCAACGGCTACTCGTTCGGCAACGATTTCTACCAGGTATGGCTCACTTCAAGGCAGTGGCTGCGGCAGAGACGCGATCCGTATAGCCCGGAAATGACTCGCGAAATCCAGATCGGCCTGTACGGACGGCCGCTGGACCCAAACCGTCCGAGTGATCCCATCGACCGGCGCGTGTTCCCCTATCCTGCTTTCACCGACTTGCTGTTCTGGCCGGCGGCAGAATTTTCCTTTGACCTTGTGCGTGTTGTTGTTGTCGGCATGCTCGCCGCGTTGACCTTGATTAGCGTTCCTATATGGCTGCGCGCCCTCGGCTGGCGCCTCAGTTGGAATTGGCTGGCCGTGATTCTTCTTCTCACCCTGTGCAGCTATCCAGCACTCGAGGCCCTGTTTGCCGCTCAGTTGGGATTGCTCGTGGCGTTTCTGCTGGCCGCTTCGCTGCTGGCGCTACAGAGGCAGCGGTTTCTGCTCGCCGGAATCCTCGTGGCGCTCACCACGATCAAGCCGCAAGTGACCATCCTAGCGATTGTTTATCTCCTGCTCTGGAGCCTGCACGACTGGCGCGTGCGCGGCCGCTTCTGCATCGGATTCTTCGCGACTCTACTATTATTAGTCGGAGCCGCACTCGCGGCGCTGCCGCACTGGATCCAATCCTGGACGCACACCGTCCTCGCCTACCGTCACTACACCCGGCCTCCGTTGGTAACGGAAGTTCTCACCTCACCTCTGGGACCGCACTGGTCGGGTCCTGCAACGTTTGTGCTCACCGTGGCCTCAATCGTCATCGCAGTGGGATTGGCCTGGCGCAACCGCGCCGTCGCCTACGGTTCGTTCAAATTCTGGATCACTCTCAGCCTCTTACTCGCGATTACGACCATCACGATTCTTCCCGGGCAAGCAGTCTACGATCACCTGATCTTGCTCCCTGGAATTCTACTGCTGGCGCGCTACCGAAAAGAAATCCGCGACGCTGGACGCATGCCTCGCGCTCTGCTGTCGGTCGGCGCACTCGTTCTTTTCTGGCCCTGGATCGCCGCTTTCGCGCTGATCGTGCTGCGTCCCGTGCTTGCCCCTGCGGACTTCGATTCGACCGCCATTTTTTCGCTGCCCATTCGCACCGCGGCATCGCTTCCCTTCGCGGTGCTCGCGCTGCTCGCCTGGACGATGCGGGTCAATCCGGTGAGGAATCCAGAATCCGCTTAAGCGCTCTTTTGTGTTTGACTGGCAGATATTGCAAGGCCGCGCTCGCCAGGCCTGAGTAAACTCTGCGGGCAGCGGGCTGCGCTCTCAGCACGTGCAGATGCCGCTTTACCGTATCCACGTCGCCACGCACGATCGGTCCGCTGAACGCGCCAGCCGCACCGAAGGCAGCATAATTCGCCAGCGTCTGCTGCAGGATCGGAATCATTCGCCGCTTTGCTTCTGCCCGCGTCACTCCCGCCAGAGCAGCAACCTGCTCCGTCGTGGCAAGCAGCGCGGTAAACAGGGGCGACGCAAACGTTCCCCACGCGTGATATGCGGCCTTGTCTTCTTTCGCAATCGAATAGGCATGCCCACCCACATCCCGAACCACGCAACGCGCCACGCGCACCGCCGCCGGGTCGCCCTCGAGCGCGAATGGCACGCCCGCCAGCACTCCCGACGCCGAAGCCTGCGAGCCCCGTACAAACGTCATCATCGGATGCACCGACGCGACCGCCGCTCCCCGGCTGCGCAGCAAGGCCAGTTCATCGCTCGTGAGCGCGCCACTGGAATGCAACGCGACTCTTCCCTTCCAGTCGACGCCGCCCGTCACCGCGCGGGCCGCGCGAGCAATTTCTGCGTCCGGCACGCAGAACCATATCAATTCGGCGCGCACCGTCGACAGATCGGTCACCACACGAGCCCCCACCTGCTTTGCCAGGCCGCGCGCCCGCTTCCGCGACTCCCCGCGAGGACGCGTCATCACCGCTTCGATCGCGTATCCCGCCCGCTCCAGCGCCAGAGCAAGCGCGGACCCGAGATTTCCCGCCCCGACAATCGCAACGCGCGGCTTCGCTGCTGCCATGCCCGGCAGCATAGCAGAAGCCCGTCAGGCGTCGGCGATCCGTTCTTCCGCCGGTCGGGCCTCCGGAAGCCGGACGCCGAAAGCCGGAAGCCGTTATATTGTTCGCATGCCCAAATCCGCCCGCAAACCTCTTCGCAACAAGCCCGGCAAGGCCCGTCTCATCTCCTCCCGCACCGTCTACCGCGGGCCGGTTTTCTGGGTCACCACCGACCACGTCGAGGAACCCAACGGCGTGCGCGCTCGTCGCGATGTCATTCACCATTCGGGCTCAGTCGTCGTGCTGGCAGTGGACGATTCCAGCGCGACGCCTCGCATCCTTCTGGAACGGCAATATCGCCATGCGGCGAACGACTATCTGTGGGAACTGCCCGCGGGCCGCATCGATCCCGGCGAGCAGGAACTCACCGCCGCCCGCCGCGAACTGCTCGAGGAAACCGGATACACCGCCGCCAAATGGCGTCGCATTCTAAAGTTCTACGTCAGCCCCGGCTTTGTCGCCGAAACCATGGCGGTATTCATGGCCACCGGTTTGCGCGCCGGCGAGGCGCAGCCGGAAGAAGACGAAGTCATCTACAAGCGCATGGTCCCTCTCTCGTCCGCGGTTCGCATGGTCCTCCGCGGAACCATTCGGGATGCCAAGACCATTTCATCCGTCCTGTGGCTGGCCGAGATGTCCCGTGGCAAGGCGGCGAAGAAGCAGCCTAGAAGAAAGTAGTACACGCTCCGAGTCGAGGCTTGGGCCCCCGGATCGTGTCCGTTCCCTGCGATTTCTTGGGTCACACAATTTGGTCACACAATCGCTTGACAGCCTACCTGCGGCGTTCCAAAATGCATCCTATTAGTCGCATTTGATTGCGGGCACGTCCTTGGCCCCCTAGTAGGGACGTGCAGAAAGCGGGGGGTACGTGGAACGTCTGAAAGGAACCGTCAAGTGGTTCAATAACGCGAAAGGATACGGGTTCATTGGGCGCGCGGATGGGCCTGATGTTTTTGTTCACTACAGCGCGATTACCTCCGAAGGATACAAGAGCCTGCAGGAAGGTGACCCGGTGGAATTCGAAATCACCGAAGGTCAGAAAGGCCCGCAGGCAGCGAACGTGACCAAAGCTTCGTAGTGGCGCATCGCCGCTCTCTGCAAGTCCCCGCTCGAACGAGCGCCCTGTGGCACCCGTCGGTCTTGTAGTGTCTGACGCATCCATCTGCCCTTCGATTCTTTTTCCACACCTCAACCTTTCCTTGGCGTTACGCTGGCCCTGCTGTCCAATCTTGTTTTATCTTTGATCGGTGGACAACAAGGCCATCGCCAACATCCTCTACGAAACCGCCGACCTGCTTGAAATCGATGGGCAGGATTCGTTCCGCATCCGCTCCTACCGCAACGCCGCGCAGGCTATCGAAAATCACTCTCAGCCGATCAAGTCCCTCATCGACGATCCCAAGCAAGTGCTCGCCATACCCGGCATTGGCAAGAGCATGCTCCGCAATCTGCAGGAACTTTTCAGTAACGGCAAGCTGGCTACCCAGACCGAATTGCTGGAGAAGTACAACCCGTCGATGCTGCAGTTGCTGAAGATTCAAGGCCTCGGCCCGAAGACCATCGCCCTGATCTGGAGCGCTTACAAAGTCAGCGACGTCGACGGCGTCGAAAAACTTGCGCGCGAAGGAAAAATCCGCGAATTGCCCCGCATGGGCGAAAAGCACGAAGCCAAGCTGCTGAAAGCCATCGCCGACTACCGGCGCATCAGCGGCCGCTTCCTCATTGATGCCGCTGAAGAAGAAGCCGAGAAGCTCATCGGGTATCTGGAAAAATTCCCCGGCATCGACAAGATCACCCCTGCTGGATCGTTACGACGCGGCCGCGACTCCGTCGGCGATCTCGACATCCTCGTCACCGGAAAGGCCTGCACATCGCCAGAAGTCCGCCAGGAAGCCATCGCCTACGTCGCGAAATATCCGCCGCTGGTGGACGTCATCGCCAGCGGCGACAACAAGATCAGCTTCCACCTGCGCAGCGGCATGCAGGTGGACGTTCGCCTTCTGCCGCCAGAGTCTTTCGGCGCCGCCATGCAATACTTCACCGGATCGAAGGCCCACAACGTGGCCCTGCGCCAGCGCGCCCTCAAGATGGGATACACCTTGAACGAATACACCCTCGCCGAACTCGAAGGCGAGAAGCCGGTCGCCGGAAAAACCGAAGAAGAGATTTACGGCAAGCTGAAGCTCGACTACATTCCGCCCGAGATGCGCGAGAATCTCGGCGAGCTCGATCTCGCCGAGAAACACACCTTGCCCGAGTTAATCACGCAAGCCGATCTCAAGGGCGACGTCCACATGCACACCGTCGAAACCGACGGCAAGAACACGATCGAAGAAATGGCCGAAGCCGCCAAAGCCCGCGGCTATCAATACATGGCCATTACCGATCACTCCAAGAATCTAGCCTTTGCCAACGGGCTCGACGACAAGCGCGCGGTGGAGCACATTGCGCGCATTCGCGCGGCCGGCAAGCAGATCGATGGCATCACCATCTTCGCCGGCATCGAAGTCGATATCCTCGCTGACGGCGATCTCGATCTCTCCGACGACGTGCTGGCGCAAATGGACATCGTAATCGCCAGCGTGCATTCTGTTTTCAATCAGGAACCGGCGAAGATGACGGAACGCCTGCTGAAAGCGATTGAGAACCCAAACACTTCAGTCATCGGACACCCCACCGGCCGCATCCAGCTTCGCCGCGACGCCTACGCCTTTGACATGCACGCGATCCTCACCGCCGCCGCAAAACACAAAGTCGCGATGGAACTGAATTCCTATCCCGACCGCCTCGACCTCAACGATGTCCATCTCCGCCAGGCCAAACAGCAGGGCGTGAAGATCGTCATCAACACCGACTCTCACCACACCTCGCACATGGAAAAGATCCGCTACGGCATCCTGCAAGCCCGCCGCGCTTGGCTGACCAAAGACGATGTTCTGAATACCTTGCCCGCGCAGAAATTCGCCAATGCCATGAAGCACGCGTGGTAGTGTACTTTTGCCAGTTCGAAAGGCAGCTCCTCCGCGGAGGGCGAGCATGCAAGTCGACATCTATCGCAAGGTTGAAACCAGCGAGTCGATCACCGGAGAGTTTTGGCTCGACGGTGTGCAGGAATGTTATTACCTCGAACCGTCGCGAACCACGCCGTTCTATCCCGACCATCCCTGCATTCCAGCCGGAACCTACAAAGTCGTGCTGACCATGTCCCCGCATCTGGGATACATCTGTCCCGAGGTTCTCGATGTCCCCGGCCGCACTGCGATCCGCTGGCACATCGGAAATTTTCCCAAGGACGTGTTGGGCTGTTGTGTAGTCGGCACCGCGGTCGGGGAGAACCTGGTCTCCAACTCAAAAGTTGCCTTCGCCGCTCTCATGGCCAAGCTGCAGGGCCAGGACATCACCGCCGAGTATCACGATCCTCCAGTTCCCCCTGCAGACGGCAGCTCGAACTGACAGTCCTCCTGGATTCGTCTTGGATTCGTCGCAGGAGCGCAGCCCAGGCGCCGAACTGGCGTAGAATCGGCGATGAGAAACCCTTATGCCCGATCAGCCTCCCATCCCACCAACGCCGCCGCCTGCACCTCCAGCCGTCCCCGCTGGTCCGACCATCAACATTGGCGAAGAATACGGCACCGCGAAGAAAAATCTGCCGCCCGCCAAAATTGTTCTCCTCGCCGTTGCCGCCGTCCTGGTCGTGGTTCTCATTGGTTCGTTCCTAAAGCGCGCCAAGCCTCAGGCCTCGGGCACTCTCGACAACGTCTCCGCCGTGGAGATTCCCGGCCAGAGCTCGACAATGGCGGCCTTGACCTTCACCATCCGCAACACCAGCGACAAGACTCTGTATGTCCGTAGTCTGCAGGGTACGATCAAATCGACCGGAGGCGACTCCACCGCCGACGCCGTCTCCGCCGTCGATTTTGATCGCTATTTTCAAGCGTTCCCACCGCTGAAGATTGGCGCCCAGCCCGCTCTCCCGCCGGAGACCAAGATCCAACCCGGTGAAACCGTCGCTCGAACCATCATCGTGGCTTTCCCCGTAACCCTCGACGCCTTCAATGCCCGCCAGTCCGTAAGCGCAATCATCTGGCTCTACAACGAGACCGTACCAATCACGCTCACGAAGTAGATCGTTTAGGAAGAACCTGACCCATGTGGGGACAGCCGCCCCCGGCTGTCCATCGAGCGCAGCTCGATCGGTTTTCGCCGGAGATCCCAAGAAACTCACCAAGAAGGGAGCCCACTTGCGCAAATCCACCCGAATGCGTTTCTATAGCGGCATGAAGAATTCCCGCCCTTCTCTCCGTCCCGTCGCGCTGCTGCTTGCGCTCGTCTTCTCGACTGCCTTTGTGGCTTCCGCCCAAAAAACAGGCAAGTATCTTTTCTACGTCGGCACCTACACCGAAGAGGGCGGCAAGAGCAAAGGCATCTACGCCTACCGCTATGACGCCAAGACATCCGAAATTACTCCCCTCGGCCTCGCCGCCGAAACGACGAATCCATCTTTCGTCGCACTGCACCCGAACGGAACGTACCTCTACGCCGTGAATGAAGTCGGCAACTACAAAGGCCCGAACAGCGGAGGCGTCAGCGCGTTCTCCATCGACCCCGCTACCGGCAAGCTGACATTTCTGAATGAAGTGCCCTCGCGCGGCGCAGACCCCTGCTACATCATCGTCGACAGATCAGGGAAATATGTGTTGGTGGCGAACTACACCGGCGGCAGCGTCGCGACCTTCCCTGTGCTCGCAGATGGAAAGCTCGGTGAGGCCTCGGCCTTCGTGCAGCACACCGGCCACGGCACCAATCCCGAGCGGCAGGAGGCGCCGCATGCGCATTCCATCGATCTTTCGTCCGACAATCGCTTCGCCATGGTCGACGATCTCGGCCTCGACGAGTTGCTGGTTTACAAATTCGACGCCGCCAAAGGATCGCTGACTCCCAACGATCCGCCCTTCGCCAAGGTCGAAGCCGGAGCCGGCCCGCGGCATTTCGTTCTTCGCCCGGATGGAAAGTTCGCCTACGTGGTCAGCGAAATGGGGCACACCGTAACCGCGTTTTCGAACCACGCGGCTGGCGGCAAACTGCAATCCATACAAACAATCACAACTCTGCCCAAGGATTTCAAAGGCCGCAACGACGACGCGGAAATCCAGGTGCATCCCTCCGGCAAGTTCCTATACGCTTCCAACCGCGGCGACGACAGCATCGCCATCTACGCCATCGACGCAAGCAAAGGAACGCTGACACAGGTCGGGATTGTTCCTACCGGAGGCAAGGAACCGCGTAGCTTCGAGATCGACCCCACCGGGAAGCTCCTTTTCGCGGCGAACCAGAAATCGGACAACATCGTGGTCTTCAGCATCGACCAGACTACGGGTAACCTGACGCCAACGGGCAAAGTGCTGGAGGTAGGATCGCCGGTGTGCGTGAAATTCATGAAAGTCGAGTAACCCGCTCGCGTCAGGAAATGCCCCGCGCGGCGATTTCTGGATGGGTAGCCGGCGACGAATAGAGTCAGCCGTACTTCGATATGGTCGCGACGTGCCGCCTAGCCGCGGGGTTTTAAATCGGTTTAACTGTCGCAACTAAGTGATTGATTTTAATATCTTTATCAGCTTGTTTTTCAACAGGCATCTGCCAGCCAGGGTGCGTCGAATCAAACGCTTGGCGCTGCTGCACCGAGTCCAGTGCACGATGGGAAGAAGTTGCCTGCCTTCCTACGATTTTTTCTGGATTATTCTTCGCCGCGCAAGATGGGTATTCGCGGTCGGAGTGATCTCGTCGTACTTCAAACACGAGATCGACCCATCGACCTCCAACACGGCCAGCGCGAGCTGGTCACAGCTATTGATGCCGTGCTCGCGCAGGGCTCGGTGCAACTCGTCCATACTGACACGCTCTCTCGCCATGTGCGATTCGATCACCTTGCCGTCGTGAATGAGCAGCGATGGTTCGCCTTCGACCAGCTTGCGAAATCGCCGGCTCCCGCCCGCAACATTGGCGACCAGATAGTTCAGGATCAAGAGCGTCGCCGCCGCTACCGCGCCGCCCAGCAGCGAGGTATCGGGCCCGGTCATCGCATTCTGTACGGAGTTCGACAGCAGGAGCAGCAGCGTGAGGTCGAACGGGGTCATCTGCCCGACCTCACGCTTGCCGCTTAAACGCACGCCAATCAGCACCAGCAGGTAGATCACGCCCGTGCGCAGCACGATCTGCAGCAGCACGGAAGCACCCGGGAAAAACGCTCCGGTCATATTTGGTTAACCATTCTGGTCAGCCATTTTGATCAGCGATTGCGATTTTGCCACCTAGTTGGCTGTTACCGGCACGGGAGCGCCCTTGGGGGTACTCAAATATCCGGTGGCCTTGTTCTTGTCCACCGTCCACACCACCAACTCAAACAGCAGGTGGTCGCGGCCGGAGTAGAACTGAATGGGTTCCGAGACATTGCGATCCTTCTTCTCGATCGTCTTGTCGTCGGAGGTCACGTTCATCGTGAACTTGCCCTTCTTGGAGTCCGCCTTCTTCAGTTGCAGGCTGACCGTGGACACAGGCTGCGGCTTGGCGCCCCGCAGCAGCGTGAACTCGTAGTAGTTGCGATCGCCCTTATGCTTCAGAAGCTCGAGATCGCCGGCCGTATGTGCGATTAACCCGCTCTGCACGCCGAGGTCACCAATCGTGCTCTGCAGCTTGGCTTTAGTGGCCTCCAGATCGGCCTTGGTGGACGCGACGTCGGTTTTCACTCCGCCCACGTCGGTCTTCACGCCCGCAATGTCTCCGCTGACGGCACTGATCTCTGCCTTCTGTTCTTTCTCGAGACGCGCCGCGGACGCTCTCTGTTCCGCCTGCAACGCAGCCGTGCGCTGGATCAATTCCTTCTTGGTCATGCCGGCCTGGCTGGCCAGCGTTTCTTCCTGCGCCTCGGCCGTCTGCATCCGATTCTGCAGTTCTTTCACTTGCAGCTGGCTCTTGCCCAGTTCGTCCGTCAGCTTCTCGACCGCCGCATGCGTGGCGTAGTGCGCGTATCCGAACCCCGCCACAACCAAAACTGCGAGACCGGTCAGAATCCACTTACCGGCAGTCGACTGATGTTCCATGTGCATCTGATCGCCTTCATCGGCCATACATTCTTCCTCCTCAGGAAGCAACAGAATGAATTGCAGGGGTAGTTTAACGGTTCAGCATTTTCTTCAGCATTCAATTGTTCAGCAGGATCATAACAGTGTCAATTAGCTCGCGGTATGCCGGATTTTTTGTGTGGACCTGTGGTTCTAGTGACGCAGAGCCAAGGCTTCCTGCAAGACCGGCTCGGGATCGCGGCGAATCCGCACCGCCTCCGCACCCAATCGCTTCTCCATTTGTTTCCGCGCCTGGACCTGAGCGTCCGGAACCTCCGACTTGGAAAGCGATTGCGTCAAGCTCTGCGACTGCACAATGCACGCATAGGCCAGACGCGCGGGAAAGCCAGCGCCATCCAGAAAGCGCCCGTAGGCAAACCAGTCCTCCGCGCTGGCGCTGCTGTCGCCGACCGCGATATCCAACTGCAGGGCATGTTGGTACAGCGGCAATGCGTCCGTCACCCTACCGGCCTTCGCCTGCAGCGCCGCCTCGTTCTCGTCCGCCACGCTTTCAAGTTTGCTCTGGCCTGTCTGGGCGGCAAGTTTCTCCGCCAAGTGATACGACCCGACAGCCAATTCAGTCTGCGAGGCGCGCACCTGGCAGTCTGCCATACGCAGCACGATCGCGATGACCTTATCTGCTGCCGGTCGATCCTCTGCAGGCTGGCGCGCGATCTTTTCCAGAAACATGTTGTAATGCGACGCTGCGGCTTGTGCCTTGCCTTCACGATCCAGTTCGTCCGCCAGGTAGAGATGCACGAGAGACTGTTTCGGATCGGCGTCCAGTGCCTGGCTCCAACTCGCCAGAGCAACGTCGGGATGGCCGCGTCGCTGCGCCAGCAATCCACGATCCAGCAGCAGGTTGGCATCTTTCGGCGTGTACTTCAGTGAGACTTCGCTCAGATCGAACGCTTCGTCAAAGCGGTTGCGATCGATCAAGAACTGCAACAGACCCTGGCGCGCAGCCGGATCGGCGGGATTGGCCTGCATTGCCCGCCGCCAGGCGACCTCGGCCTGTTGCGGTTGGTCATCTTCCATCGCGCGCCGCGCCAGCCGCATCTGCAAAGAACTGTCCATCGAATCGAGAGCTTCCGCTCGCTGCAGATCGTGCAGGTCGTCGGTGTGCAGCGCAAAATAATATCGAGCCTGGTCGACCGTGCCCCAAACCAGAAGCAACAGCGCCACGCCGATGCGCAGCGAACGCGCTCCCACCGTGCTGCCCACGAGCCATCGTCCCAGCGTAGCGAAGCG
>Ga0210402_10005093_pt1 | contig 11839 bp, 9 predicted proteins | sample IncBWC7MmetaG_FD_161055 | JGI IMG/M metagenome (GOLD analysis project Ga0210402, IMG submission 161055) | Forest soil microbial communities from Barre Woods Harvard Forest LTER site, Petersham, Massachusetts, United States - Inc-BW-C-7-M | ecosystem: Environmental > Terrestrial > Soil >... | reverse complement strand
CTTCATCGCCAGATACAGATCATTCGGCTGCGGCAGGATGGCATCTTCCAGGATCGGCTGGTAGGCGACGAACGTGTCTTTCGCGGCGACGCGGCGGACTGGCGCGTCGAGTTGGTCGAAGAGTTGGTCCGCGATGCGGGCCGCGATCTCGGCGCCGTATCCCCAACTCAGCGTGTCTTCGTAGGCGACGAGTGCGCGATTGGTTTTCGCGACTGACGCGGCGATGGTGTCCCAGTCAAATGGGTTGAGGCTGCGCAGATCGATTAGCTCGACGCTGACTCCCTGCTCGCGCTCCAGCTTCTGCGCGGCTTGCAAGGCTCGAGGTACGACAGCGCCGTAGGTGATGACCGTTAGATCGGTTCCGGGATGCACGATCTTCGCCTTGCCGAACGGAATCATGTACTCCGGACCGGGATACGCGGCACGCCCATAGGACTCACGGTACAGGCGCTTGTGTTCAAGGAACAGAACCGGGTCATCGCAGCGGATCGCGGTGCGAAGCAGGCCGGCGGCATCGAGCGCGTTCGACGGAAACACGACGCGCAGGCCGGGAAGATGCGTGAAGATGCTTTCGCCGCACTGTGAGTGATAGATGGCGCCGCCAGTCAGATATCCGCCGATGGCAACGCGAATCACTACGGGACAGGAGAATCCATTGTTGGAGCGCCAGCGAATCGTGCTGAGCTCGTCGCGAATCTGCATCATCGCCGGCCAGATGTAGTCGAAGAATTGGATTTCAACGACCGGCTTCAGCCCGCGGGTGGCCATGCCGGTGGCGCGTCCGACTATAGCCGCCTCGGCTAACGGTGAATTGAAAACGCGGTCATTGCCGAATTCGTTTTGCAGACCGAAGGTCAGCTTGAACACTCCGCCTTTGCCTTTGACCAGCTTTTGGCGGAGATATTCTTCGCGGCTGCAGTCGGCGACGTCTTCGCCGAAGATCACGATGCGCTCGTCGCGCTTCATCTCATCACGCAGCGTGGCATTGATCAAATCAGCCATCGTCTTCGCGGCCGGTTTCTTGCCGTCTGAGGACGATTCTGTGGTTGCGGCTGGCGTGTCAAACGTCGACGACGTTACCTCAATATCCGGAGAGTAGACGAAATTCATCACCGACTCTGGCGGCGGCGGGAGCGCTTCCAGAGCGCGGTCAACCGCAACCTGCAGTTCAGCCTCAACTTCTTTCTCCAGTTGATTGATGCCTTTGTCGTCGAGAATGCCTTCGCGGAGCAGATACATCTGCGTGCGCGTTACCGGATCGCGCTGTGCGTCGCGCTCCCGCTCTGATTCAGGGCGATACAGTCGCTCGTCATCGGAAAGAGAGTGGGAGTATGGCCGAATGACATGAGCGTGAACAAAGGCTGGGCCGAGTCCCTCGCGGCAGTATCGCGCGGCGCGCTGGAACGCGGCATAGCTGGCTACCGGATCGGTGCCATCGACTTCTTCGAAGTGGAAATTGGGAAATCCTGAGACGAGGCGCGAAATACTGCCGCCCGCGGTCTGCACTTCGACCGGAACCGAAATCGCGTAGCCGTTGTCCTGGACGCAGAAAATAATAGGAAGCTTGCCCAGGGCGGCGGCGTTCATCGCTTCCCAGAACTCGCCTTCGCTCGAGGTGCCATCGCCCAGCGATACGTAGGTGACTTCGTCGTTCTGAAAGCTGACGTTTTTGAAAAGCCTGTAATCGGTGATGCCCGCTGGAACATCCGCGGCCTTGGGATGATGCCCGAGGTAGCGTCCACCTTCGGCGCAGCCTACCGCCTGCAGAATTTGGGAGCCGGTCGGCGAAGATTGCGTCACGATGTGCAGCGACGGATAGCTCCAGTGCGAAGGCATCTGGCGCCCGCCCGAGCTAGGATCGTCGGCGGCGCCGACACCCTGGAGGAACATGTGGTAGGGTTGAACACCCAAAGCCAGGCAGAGGGCACGGTCGCGATAATAGGGGTAGAACCAGTCGTAGCCGGGCCTCAACGCCAGTCCGGCAGCGGCGCCGATGGCTTCATGCCCAGCGCCTGACATCTGAAAATAGATCTTCTGCTGGCGTTTGAGCAGGATCTCCCGGTCGTCGATGCGGCGGGAGGTGTACATCAGGCGATAGGCCTGAATCAGTTGCTCGCGGGAGAGTCCGCCTTGAACCTTTGACTTCCTGGTTCCGTTGGCCAGGGCCAGCTTGGGGTCGGTTTTTGTCGTCGCCATCCGGGTGATTGCTTCCTATAGGTTTAGATTCCGACCTGACGCAACTCGATTCCCCTTAGGGGATTGAACTTTTTGGATTGTATATGGTGAGGCGGGGTTGGAAAAGTAAGGAGTTTCGGGTAGGAGGCCATGCGTCTGGTGGCCATCCACTGAAAACCATGTAAAACGAGTGGTTAGACCATGTGACCTCTACAGGGCGCAACCCACGACCTCAAAGGCGGGTGTGCGTTCGAGCAGCCAAGCTCTCTGCTCCTGCGGTATCCTGCGAGAAATAGCGACGCTGAAAATAGAGGGCAACGTTCACCAGTCCAATGAGTGCCGGAACCTCGACTAATGGCCCAATTACCGCCGCGAACGCCGCTCCCGAATTGATTCCAAAGACTGCCACCGCTACCGCAATCGCAAGTTCAAAATTGTTGCTGGCAGCAGTAAAGGATAGAGTCGCCGTTTTCGAGTAATCCGCCCCCAGCTTGCGCCCCATGTAGAACGAGACCAGGAACATCAGGACAAAATAAATCAGCAGCGGTACAGCGATCCGAAGCACATCCAGCGGCAGGCGGACGATGTAGCTGCCTTTGAGCGAGAACATCACGACAATCGTGAAGAGCAATGCCACAAGTGTTATGGGGCTGATCTTTGGTATGAAAGTCTTCTCATACCACTGCTTGCCCCGGGCGCGCAGCAGAACAAGCCGGGTAATCATCCCAGCGAGAAAAGGAATACCCAGATAAATGAAGACGCTTTTGGCGATATCGCCGATAGCGATGTACACCGTTGTCCCATGCAGTCCGAACGCTTCGGGCAATTTGGCGACGAATATCCAAGCATATATCGAATAAAACAACACCTGGAAGACGGAATTGAAGGCGACTAAACCGGCAGCATACTCGGTGTCACCCTTGGCCAGTTCATTCCAAACGATGACCATCGCTATGCAGCGGGCGAGCCCAATCATGATCAGGCCCGCCATGTACTCCGGATAATTCCGCAGGAAAATGATCGCCAGGGCAAACATGAGCAGGGGCCCGATCACCCAGTTCTGCAACAGAGAGAGAACCAGGATCTTCTTGTTGCGGAACACTTCGCCCATCTCCTCATAACGGACCTTGGCCAACGGCGGGTACATCATCAGGATCAGGCCCACGGCGATGGGGACAGAGGTTGTACCCATGCTGAAGCGGTTCAAGAAAGGCACGATACCGGGCAAGGCCCATCCGGCAGTGATGCCGATCAGCATAGCGGCGAAGATCCAGAGCGTTAGGAAGCGGTCGAGAAAGCTGAGGCGCGACGATACATTGTTCATAGCACTCTGAGCCTCAATTGGTTTGCCGTCATTCTTTTGGCGAAGACGCCATGGATTGGCGGCCGATGTCATTCAACTCTTTCCTGAGCGCCATTGCGTCCAGGGTGGAAAGTGGAAGGCTCAGGAAGAGACTGATCCTCCGGTCCAGCAAAAAGTAGGCTTCGCGAAAGGCCCTCTCCACCGCCTCGGGAGTTCCCCGAACTTCAGCTGGGTCCGGAATCCCCCAATGTGCGGTGAGGGGCTGACCTGGCCACACCGGACAAACCTCTTTCGCGGCGTTGTCACAAACGGTAAACACGAAATCGAGCTGTGGCGCGCCCGGTTGCTCGAACTCGTCCCAACTCTTGCTGCGCAAGCCCTCCGTGGGAAGATGCGCCGACGCCAACTGCTTGAGCGCGGCGGGATGCACTCGTCCCGCAGGATGGCTGCCCGCACTGTATGCCGTGAAGTTTGGCCGACCTTTGTGGTTCAGGATGGCTTCGGCCATGATGGAGCGCGCGGAATTTCCCGTGCACAGAAACAGAACGTTGTGATGTGTCGGCATAAAGGTTCGGTGCCCTCATCCGCAGCAGGTGGGAGCACAAAAAGAAGTCGCCGGTTTTACTGCGCGGATGAAGCCGCTGAAGAACTTCCCGTCGATCTCCGTCGGATCGAGCTTGACCGGAATCTGCTGGCCTGAGAGAAATTCCAGTGCGTCTTCGGCGCGGTAGACGCGTGTTGGCTCAATATCAATTTGCTCGAATCCGGCAGCCGCCAGCTTGGCGCGGTATTCGTTCTCTTCCAGTGCGCCGGCAATGCATCCCACCCAGGCGAGCACGCTTTGGCGGATCTCAGGCAGCATCTCGCCGCGAGTGACCACGTCGGATACGGCGAAACGACCTCCGGGCTTGAGCACACGGAACGCTTCGCGCAGGACTTTGCTTTTGTCGGCAGAGAGATTGATGACGCAGTTCGAAATGATGACGTCGACTGAGTTATCCGGCAAGGGAATGTTCTCAATTTCGCCCTTCAGGAATTCGACATTCTCAACGCCCGCTTTACGCTTGTTTTCGTTGGCCAGGGCGAGCATTTCATCGGTCATGTCGAGCCCGTAGGCTTTACCGGTGGGACCGACTCGGCGCGCGGAGAGCAGAACATCGATGCCGCCGCCTGAGCCGAGATCTAAAACGGTCTCACCTGGTTTCAGTTGCGCCAGGGCCGTGGGATTGCCGCATCCGAGCGAGGCGAGCAATGCTTCCTCGGGAATCTGACCAATCTGCGAGACGTCATACAGATTCGTCGTAATGGGATCACAGCACGCGGTGCTGGCAGTCGCACCGCAGCAGGAACTGCCGCCGGTTTTCACGCGCAAAGCAGCTTCGCCGTATTTCTGTTTTACGACTTCCTTGATATCGGTAGTTTCAGTAGGGCTCATAAAGACACTCCTATTTACAGATTTGTACGATGTCTTGCGGTTTAAGGGCTTTATTACGAGTGCAGCATTCGGCGTAGAGGAACTGCAGCAGTTCCTGCAACGCTTCGGTGTTGGCGGTGTAGCGAAGAAATGTGCCCTCCCGTTTCACGGCCACGAGGTCCTCGGTGCGTAATTTGTCGAGGTGATGGGAGAGGGTCGAATTGGGGATCTCCAATTCTTCTTGAATCTCGCTGACCACGAGTCCTTCAGGATGCGCGGTCAGCAACAATTGCATGATTCGAAGTCTGGGCTCAGTGCCCATGGCGGAGAACATGTCAGCGTACTTGGCGATGCGCTCGGCGGCCTTGCCGGGGGATGGGGTTTTGGTGGTCGCTTGCATATTTCGATATTACTGGAAATATGGATTATGTCAAGGATCAAAATTGCGACTCGGCGCGAGAGAACATTGCAATGCGCCAATTTGGGAAGACTATCTGGGATTCTGTGCAGATCTGAGTATGCAGATCTGAGTACTGACGGCTGAGTGCCGAGTGCTTTATTCTGAAGACACATGATTCGTGTCCGCCGTGGGTTTGATCCGCACTCTATAAAACTTGTCATCTTCGATCTCGATGGCACGCTAATCGACTCGCGCCTAGACCTGGTGCATTCGGTGAATGCGGCCTTGCGTCACATCAATCGCCCGGAATTGCCCGATGAGGTGATCGCCAGTTACGTTGGCGATGGAGCGCCGATTCTGATTCAACGCGCGTTGGGAGGCGAAGCAGTTGACGAGTCTCTGGTCCGCAAAGGGCTGGAATTCTTCCTCTCCTACTACCGCGAGCACAAATTGGACCACACGACGATCTACCGCGGGATTCACGAGGCCCTCGACGCGATTCAAAATTCCGGCAACGGCACGCCGCGGAAGATGGCGGTATTGTCGAACAAGCCGGTTAATCCTTCGCGCGCGATCGTGGAATCTTTGGGGCTGGGTGGGTATTTCTCGCAGATCTATGGCGGGAACAGCTTCGCGACCAAGAAACCGGAACCCGAGGGTGCGTTGCAACTGGTGAGTGAAGCGGGGGTGCGGCCGGAGCAAGCTGCAATTGTTGGCGATTCTCATGTGGACATCCGTACCGGGCGCAACGCTGGACTTTGGACGATTGCCGTCACCTACGGATTCGCACCGCACACTTTGGAAGAGGAAGCTCCAGATGTTTCGATCGACACGCCCGAGGAATTGAGTTCCATCTTTCTGTCCCAGCGATCATTGCAAGAGCAAAAATGAAGACCGACGACTTCGGTTTCACCCCAAAAGAGCTGCGCAAGTTGCGCAGTATGAAGAATCCGTACGGCATTCAAAAGTTCCTTGACGACATGCCGTATCACCTGGAAGACACGGCCTGGTCTCCGCGCAAAGTGCTGGCCGAACAGTCGTCGCATTGTCTGGAAGGAGCCATCTTCGGCGCGGCGGCGCTACGGGCGAATGGCTACGCACCTTTGCTGCTGGATTTCGAAGCCGAGCATGATACCGACCACGTGATCGCGATTTTTCGCCAGGATGGCTGCTGGGGCGCGGTCGCAAAGTCAAATTACACGGGATGCCGCTGGCGGGAACCGATCTATCGCAACCTGCGGGAACTCGCGCTGAGTTACTTCAACGCCTATTTCAACCTGAGGAGAGAGCGGACGCTGCGGCGGTACTCGCTTCCGGTAAACCTGACGCGCTTCGATTCGCAGAACTGGATGACCACTGACAAACCTGTGTGGTTCATCGTCTATCATCTGTTCGATGTGAAGCATTATTCCTTGTTGACCAAGGCCCAGGAGAAGCGCCTGCACCGAGTCGACGAACGGCTGTTTCAGGCAGAGTGCTTAGGGAAGGCGTATAAAAATCGGGATTAGTCAGTAATGGATGCCCGCCGTCACCCTCGTTACAAGCTTGAAGTGGATGTCCGCATCTACCCGCGCGACTCACAGGTAGTTCGCGGACATTCTGTCGACATCAGCGAGTCGGGGATTTCTGCCCTGCTGCGCGTGGAAGTGCCCGTAGGCGAGGTAGTGCGATTGGAGTTCACTGTGCCCACCGGCGATGTTCAGATTCACGCTCTCGTTCGGCAAAGGAATGCTTTCCGCTACGGCTTTCAATTCCTGGAGGCCATTTCCCAGCTCGAGATCATTCAGCGCGCCTGCCGGCAATGGTCCGTGGCCCAGCCTACGGCGGGGAACGTAGGGAGCTGAAGAATTAGTGTCCATCTAATTCTCCTCCGTTTGCATCCACAAGACACGATCTGCTGCCAATGAGGTTAAGATTAGACCTATGCGGGTGAGACTCCTCTGCATCGGCATTTGCACGCTCGCGTGCTTGAGCGCGATCGCGCAGCAGGATGTGCCGTCTGGAACTCCCGCCAGTTCTCCCCCACCGACCGCAGATGCGAGCAAGGCGCCTGCCAGCGCTGAGCCGACGACGCCACGGGAACGGCCCGATCTCACGCCTGATGCCAACGGCAAGCTCTCACCGGAGCAGATGCGCGAGTTGACGCGCGTCGTTGCGCAGAACTACAGGGATAACTACAAGAAGCAGCGCGACTACACCTACATCGAGCGTGATGTCGATAAATCCTTGGGCGGGAGTGGACAAGTCAAGTCCACGGAAATAAGGACCTATGAAATCGTCGAGATCTATGGAGAGCAGGTGCGGCGTCTGATCGAGAAAGACGACAAGCCTCTCGACGCCAAAGAGGCGGCGAAAGAGGAAGAACGCATCCAGAAGATCGTCGACAAGCACAAGAATGAATCGGAGGACGATCGGAAGAAACGCATCGAAAAGGAAACAAAACAGCGGGAGGAAGGCCGCAAATTCGTTAGCGCAGTGGCGGATTCGCACGACTTCCGGCTGGTTGGAACGGAACTGGTGGATGGCCGCGAAGCCTGGGTCATCGATGGCGAACCACGCCCCGGTTTTGAATCCGAGGACAAGGGTGCAAAGTTCGTCTCCAAGTTTCGCGGACGCCTGTGGATCGATAAAGAGGACATGCAACTGGTGAAAACGGATATAGAGGCGGTGGATACGGCTTCTTTCGGATGGATTGTCGCACGCATTCACAAAGGAACGCGCGTGATGTACGAACAGATGCGGATGAGCGACGAAATCTGGCTGCCTCAGCACCTGACTTTTAGATTCGATGCCCGGGTCGCACTGTTGAAGGGCTACAACATCGACGGCGAGCAGACCTATCGCGACTACAGGAAGTTTCGGACCTCATCGAGAATTGTTGGGATCGGAGAAGTGCAGCAGCCGAAATAAGCGGTCTCTCCGGAAGAGCTTCAGAATTTGTGGAGACAGCCGCCTTCGGCTGTCCGGCCGCGCGAGCGGCCGATTGACTCCGTGCCTGGAGATTCAGTGCTGAGATGACAGACTTCGGAGCACCAGAGGCACGGCTTTCATGGTAGCTGAGCTACCAGACAAACCAGTCGCCCTTCGGGCGACGGACAGCCGAAGGCGGCTGTCCCCACGTAGCAGTCCCGCCATATCGCCGCTTGGACCACTGAGGCTTTATAATGCGAGGTCCCAACGCGCGAGTGCACTCGCGTGAACTGACTTCTCCGCGCTGAGACATTGCAGTCGAATTCCTCACGAGGTCCAGTTGACTCCCCTCACCCGTCGTGATCTACTTCGCTCCGGCCTCGCACTTTCCGCCTCAACCCTGGTACCAGGCACTGTACAGCGTGCACATGCGCTGCTTGCGCGCTATCCCGCATTGGAATCTGCCGGTGCTCTTCCTCCGCGCCAACGGCTTCTCTTCGATTTCGGATGGAAATTCTTTCCAGGGCATGCCTCCGATCCGGCGCGCGATCTGGGATTTGGCAAGGGGCAAGGAGATTTCGCCAAAAGTGGCGAGTTCTGGTTCTCCACGCAGAAGTTCGATGACTCGAAGTGGCGCGATCTGAATCTGCCGCACGACTGGGCGGTTGAACTGCCGTTCGTGCGCGATGAAGAGCAGAACAGCCACGGCTACAAGCCTCTGGGGAGGCGGTATCCCGAAACCAGCGTTGGCTGGTACCGGCGCACGTTCGACATTCCTAAGGAAGATTCGGGCCGGCGCATTGTGGTCGAATTCGACGGAGCCTTCCGCAGCGCACTCATCTTTCTCAACGGATATTTCATCGGGCGTAACGACAACGGCTACGCGCCCTTCCGTTTTGATCTGACTGACTTCCTGAATTACGACGGGAAGAACTATCTGATGGTTCGTATGGATGCCAGCTTCGGCGACGGCTGGTTCTACGAAGGGGCGGGCATCTACAGGCATGTGTGGCTGACCAAGACTGATCGCATGCATTTGGCGCCATGGGAGAGCATAGTGCGAACCACGCTCAGCGGAAACACAGCCAAGCTGAGTTTGGGAACCATCGTGCAAAATGAGGGTAAGTTCGAGAACTGCCGCGTACAGTGGAAGATCTTCGATCCATCCGGAAAAGAAGTGGCTACAGCCGAGTCCGGGCCATTGATCGCTGCGTCGGCGCAGCCGGCGTTTTCCAGTGTCGGTACGAGTCTAAGCAACCCTGCCCCGTGGTCGCCGGAAACTCCGAATCTCTATTCCGCGGTCGTCACAGTTGAGTCCGAAGGCAAGGTACGCGATGCCGAGCGTATTAACTTCGGCGTGCGCGATATCAAGTGGGACGCCGACAAAGGATTCTTCCTCAACGGCAAGCCGGTCAAGATCAAAGGCACCTGCAATCATCAAGATCATGCCGGAGTCGGCGCGGCGCTTCCCGACCGCCTGCAAGCGTTCCGCCTGGCGGTGCTGAAAGACATGGGCGGGAACGCTGTGCGCACCTCGCATAACATGCCCACGCCGGAGTGGGTCGAGGCCTGCGATCGCATGGGGATGATGATGATGTGCGAAACGCGGTTGATGAGCGCAAATCCGGAAGGGATGGCGCAACTGGAAACCATGGTTAAGCGCTACCGCAACTCGCCGTCGATCATTCTTTGGTCGATGGGCAACGAGGAGTGGACGATGATGTTTCAGCCTCAAGGCGTACGCGTCATCGACGATATGATCAGACGCGCGCATGAGCTCGACCCCACACGTATGTGTACCGCCGCGGCGAATACGGCCTTCGACACGCACTTTCCCGAGCAGCTTGACGTCATGGGATTCAATTACAACCTGAAAGTGCACGACGCCTGGCACAAGAACCATCCAAAGACGCCGTCGGTGGGATCGGAGACGGCCAGCACGGTTTCGACCCGCGGTATTTATTCGACGGACAAGCTGCGCAACTGGGTGAGCGCTTACGATCTGAATCACACTTCCTGGTCTCAACTCGCCGAGGAGTGGTGGAAGTTCTACGCCACACGCGAATGGCTCTCCGGTGGCTTCGCATGGACCGGGTTCGATTACCGCGGTGAGCCGACCCCTTATGGATGGCCATCGATCAATTCGCAGTTTGGCATCGTCGATATGTGTGGCTTTCCCAAGGACAACTTCTATTACTACAAAGCATGGTGGGGATCGGATGCAGTGCTGCACCTCTTCCCCCATTGGAATTGGGAGCAGCGTGAAGGCGAGCCCATTTCCGTGTGGGTGCATTCAAACCTGGATTCGGTGGAAGTCTTTCTGAATGGCAAGAGCCACGGTTCGCAGAAGGTGCAGCCCTACACGCATCTGGAGTGGAAAGTCCCTTATGAGCCCGGAGTGCTCGAGGCTCGAGGCACGAAGGACGGGAAGGTCGTGCTTACCGAGAAGCGAGAGACCATCGGCGATCCTGAAACGATCCGGCTGACTCCCGACCGCACGGAGATCAACGCCGACGGTGAAGATGTCTGCGTTCTGCGGGTGGAAGTGCTCGACAAGGAAGGACGGCCGGTTCCTACCGCTGATGTTCCGATTCTGTTTAAGGTAACTGGAGAAGGTGAACTGATCGGCGTCGGGAACGGTGATCCGAATTGCCAGGAGTCCGACAAAGAACCGAAGCGCAGCTTATTCAACGGGCTGGCGCAAGTCATCGTGCAAGGGAATCGCACGCCGGGCACCATCACGGTTGAGGCGCACACTGGGGATTGGCCGCCGCCGAAGCTTCCACCTACGCAAGTGACGGTTACAACTAAGAAGGTGGAATTGCGGCCAAGCGTGGGATAGTCGCCGCATTTCGCGGGTGGGACGCCGGCTTTACCTGGGGAAAGTATGTCGAAATCACGCAGGGACTTTCTTACGCTGACCTCGCTCGGAATCCTGGGCGCTGCGGCGGTATCTCGAATTCACGCACAGAATCTCTCCACTCTGCCGCCTGGAGCGCCACCGGCGTTCGGCGCGGGTCCTGCTTTCGGGCCCGAGGTGTCTGTGAACACTTTCGCCGAAGGTGAGAAGCTGGTCCAGTTTCCGCTCACCGACGCTGAACGCACTATGGCTGCCACCACGTGGCGCCGAACGCTTGCATCGGTGTACGAGCGGCGAACGGGCCCGCGCAAGCTCCCTCTCGAATCCAACCTAGCGCCAGCCACGCGATGGGATCCTGCACTGCCCAAAGTAAATATCGTTGTACAGCAGAACCGGTTCGTAAGGAGTAAAGCTGACCCCGGTTCCCTGCCTGCGAAGGACGAGGATATCGCGTACGCGCCTCTGACGAAGCTCTCGCACTGGATCGAAACGCGACAGATCTATTCCGAGCGGCTGACTCACATCTATTTGGATCGGCTCGAGCGCTTCAATCCCAAGCTGCGATGCGCCATCACCATCACGCGAGAACTGGCGTTGAAACAGGCCAGGCAGGCGGATCAAGAGATCGCCCAGGGAAAATATCGCGGGCCGCTGCATGGAATTCCCTGGGGCGGGAAAGATTTGCTCGACACAGCGGGAATCCCGACAACGTATGGCGCGGAACCCTATCGCAATCGAATTCCGTCCGAAGACGCTACCGTAGTGAAACGGCTTCAC
>Ga0210402_10005092_pt1 | contig 11840 bp, 10 predicted proteins | sample IncBWC7MmetaG_FD_161055 | JGI IMG/M metagenome (GOLD analysis project Ga0210402, IMG submission 161055) | Forest soil microbial communities from Barre Woods Harvard Forest LTER site, Petersham, Massachusetts, United States - Inc-BW-C-7-M | ecosystem: Environmental > Terrestrial > Soil >... | reverse complement strand
AGGCGACGAAGGGTCGAAGCGGCGGCGGGGAAGCGATGAAATGATGCAAGCGCTGCGCTTCGCGTTACGCAATCTTTGGCGCGACTTGAAGTCGGGCGAGCTTTCCGTCTTGTTGCTGGCGTTGCTGGTGGCGGTGCTGTCGTTGACCGCCGTGGGATTTTTCACCAGCCGCATCTCGCAAGGCGTGCGTCTGCAAGCGGCGGAAGTGCTGGCGGCGGACTTGCGGCTGGAAGCCCCGACGCCGATTCCGCGGCGCTACTTCGATGAGGCCGTTGCGCGCGGCCTGCGCAGCGCGCAAGTCCTGTCCTTTCCTACCGCCATCTTCAGCGGCGACTTGAGCCAGCTTGCGGCGCTCAATGCGGTGACCGCGAGTTATCCTTTGCGGGGCCATCTGCGGATCGCGGATGCGCCATTCGGCGTGCCGCGCAGCACCGACAAGATTCCCGGCCGCGGCGAAGTTTGGATCGATGCGCGCATCATCGCGCAGCTAAAGCTCGATCTGGGCGCCGCGCTGCGCATCGGCGAGGCGTCCTTCCGGGTGACCGAAGTGCTCGATTACCGCCCGGATCAAGGCACCGGTTTCGTCAATCTGGCGCCCGCCGCTCTGCTCAATTATGAAGACATCGAGTCGACGCACCTGATCCAGCCGGGCAGCCGCGCCACGTATGCCGCCTTGTTCGCGGGAAACCCGGCGGCCGTGGCGGATTTTCGCGAATACTTGAGCCGGACCAAGGCTCCGGGTGAACGCCTGAGAGATGTCGAAGAATCCAGCCGCCAATTGAATTCCGCCATCGACCGCGCCAGCCGATTTCTCAACCTGGCGAGCCTCGCGTCGGTGCTGCTGGCGGCGGTGGCGGTCGTCATGGGCGCGCGACGCTACGCAGCGCGCCACATCGACGCCGTCGCCTTGATGAAGTGCATGGGCGCCGCGCAGGGTTTTGTGCTCGCGATTTCCATCATCGAGTTGACGCTGCTGGCCTTGTTCGCGGTCACCATCGGCACCGCGCTCGGCTACCTGGCCCAGTCGGGATTGGTGCTGCTGCTGAAGAGCCTCATTCCAAATGAACTTCCTGCCGCTTCCTTGGCGCCGCTGCCGATTGCCCTGGTGACCGTGTTGGCCATGCTCATCGGATTCGCGCTGCCGCCGTTGCTGCAATTGAAAAATACGCCGCCGGCGCGGGTGCTGCGCAAGACCGTGAGCGCGCCGCCGCTGCGCTACGGCGTGAGCTATCTGCTGGCGCTCGCGGCATTGTTCGCGATTCTCTGGAGCATGGTGCGCGACACCGAGCTCGTTTTGAGCGTGCTCGCCGGCGTACTGGCGGTGGGTGTCGTGCTGACTTTGGCGGGATATGCATTGGTGAGGCTGACCAGCCGCCTGCGGGGCGGCGTCGGCGTCGCATGGCGCTACGGCCTCGCCAATGTATCGCGCCGTGGTACCGGCAGCGTGGTGCAGATCGTGGCTTTCGGTCTGGGGTTGATGGTGCTGCTGCTGTTGGCGGTGGTTCGCGGCGACCTGTTGGCCGATTGGCGGCGCAGCCTGCCGAATGATGTGCCCAACAATTTTCTGGTCAACATTCGCCCCGAGCAACGCCCGGCCCTGCAGGAATTTCTGACCTCTCATGCTTTCGGAGCGCCGCAAATGTATCCCATGGTGCGCGCGCGCATCACGGCCATTAATTCCGAATCGCCGCAGTCGCTCAAGCTGCGCGGCGATGCGGCGCGCGGATATGTGGAGCGGGAGCAAAATCTCACCTGGTCGGCCAACATGATGGAGGACAATCAATTGGTGGCCGGCCGATGGTGGACCGCGGCCGATGCAGGCAAGCCCTTGGTTTCGATATCCTCGGAGTATGCGGAAGCCCTGCACTTGAAGCTCGACGACAAGCTCAGCTTCGATGTGGCCGGCGAACCGCTGACGGTGCAGGTCGCGAGCATTCGAAAGATACGCTGGGATAGTTTCCGGCCGAATTTCTTCCTGGTATTTCCGCCCGGTCTGCTCGACGGCGCGGCGGGTACCTACATGACCAGCCTGTACCTGACGCCGGCACAGCGGCCGGCGCTGGCCGATCTGGTGCGCCAATTCCCGACCATATCGGTCTTCGATGTGGATGCGATTCTCAAGCAGATTCGGGACATCATGGACCGAGCCTCGCTCGCCGTTCAGTACGTGTTCCTGTTCACGCTCGCTGCGGGAATCGTCGTGCTGTTGGCTGCGGTGCAATCGACGCGCGACGAGCGGCGCTACGAAAGCGCAATGCTGCGAACCTTGGGCGCGAGCCGGGGCACGGTGCTGCAGGGGGTCGCCGCGGAATTTTCGGCGCTGGGTTTTCTGTCGGGCACGCTCGCGGCGATAGGCGCCACGGGTATCGGATGGATATTGGCGCAGCGATTGTTCTCGCTCCAGTTTACCTTCGACCCATTGGTGTGGGTTGCCGGCCTGGTGTGCGGCACCGTCCTTGTCGGATTGAGCGGTACGCTGGCGACACGCAGCGTGGTCAACACGCCACCCATCGTGACGCTGCGAGACGAGTGATTCCAAGGACGAGCGCGGGGCCGAGGGCGGCGCAGCCGTCGCGGGACGAGCGCGGCTAGGTGACTTCGAGAATCAGCCAGCCCACGGCAATCGGAATGCCGCGCGGCGGCAGCGCTTCGATTCGCACGGTGTAGATACCGGCCGACAGACCCGTGGAATTCAAGGTCATTCGCAGCTCGCCATTGGAATCCTTGAGCAAGTTGTTGAGCACCATGGCGCGGCCCTGATCCTGCTTGTCGATGAACATGCGAAATTGCAGGAGCTTTTGCGTATAGCCGAGATCGATATGAACGTCCATCAACAGTGGCGCGGTGCGGCTGAGTTTTATCCGCGCATGATCGATGCCCGGTGCGTGATCGGGAGAAATGTATATCGCTTTCTCGGTGGCGGGCTGCACCAGGGTGCCTTGGCTCATCACGCGCTTGGTGTCCTCGAGTTTTCCCTGAAGCAAGACGTACTTTCCCGCGAGCGACCAGAAAGCAACCAGGCAGATGAAGGCGAGCACACCCAAACCGATCGGCAGATAGATGCTCTTCCACCAGGGCGGTTTCGGCTCGCCGAGGTCCTGCGGCCGACCGCTGGCTTCCAGCAGTTTGAGGCTGGCATGCGCGCGCTCCGATAGCTTTAGCTCATCCAAATAGTCGGGATGTGCGCGGCACCACTGCTCGAGATCCCGGGCGCCCTTGAAGGGCAATTTGTTTTCCAGGTAGCGCTCCAGCAGCTTGTGATCTTCGATGAATTTGCGATCAAAGCGCGGCGAAACCGGCGCGGCTTTTCCGGCGGGTTTTCCTTGCGTAGTGGTACGGGCGCTCATGGGTAAAAGATTCCTAATCGGGCTATTTTGCCGGGTCACACCTGCGCAATATGTGAAATGATCGGCATATAGGGCCGCAGACATCGCGGGGCTGAGACGGCCGTCACGAATTGGCGCCCGCAGCGCGGGTTTTCGCGGCGACGCCGTTTTTTTGCAAGGCGCGCCCGTTCGAGATGACGTTATCCATTACCTCGCAGACCGCGGCAATGGCGGCCTCGCGCGTGCTCGACTTGCGCCATACGGCGCCCACGGTTCGCGATGGCTTGGGATTGCTGAATTGCCGAATTGCCAGGCCACGCTGGGACCCATAGGGCGATTGCACGGCCATTTCGGGCAACAAGGTGATCCCCAGGCCTGCGACCACCATCTGACGCAGCGTCTCGAGGCTGGTGGCGCGAAAATCCTCGGCCTCGCGCACATCGACCCGGCTGCAAACTTCCAGCGCCTGGTCGCGCAGACAATGGCCGTCTTCCAGCAGGAGCACAGTCTGGCCCTTAAGATCAGTCAGCTTGATGGTGGGCTTGGCGGCGAGCGGGTGGTGGATGGGGAGCGCCACGGTAAACGATTCCTCGTACAGCGAGCGGGACTCCAGCCCGTCTTGGAGCACCGGCAGCGCCATGATCCCCAGATCGATCTCACCGTCGCGCAGGCGCTTCAGCAGCGCTTGAGTTTGGTATTCATAAAGCATGAGGCCCAACTGCGGCACCGCTTTGCGGATTTTTGGCATGACACGGGGCAGCAGATACGGACCGATGGTGGGAATGAGGCCAACCTTCAGTTTGCCGGCGAATGGATCGGTATTGCTGCGCGCCAGTGCGATGATTTCCTCGCCCTCATCCAGCATGCGCCGCGCGCGCACCACAATCTGCTTGCCCACCTCCGTGAGCTGCATATTCTTCGGCTGACGTTCCACCAACTTCACGCCCAGGTACTCTTCCAGCTTCTTCAACTGCGCCGACAGGGTCGGTTGGCTGACAAAACTGCGTTCGGCGGCCTTGCCGAAATGGCCGGTATCGGCCAATGCCACCAAGTATTTGAGGTCCTTGAGATTCATCGATCCGTTCCCATAGATATAGTCTATCAAAACAATGATTATAATCAATGCGATTAATATCGTTGCCGCTGCTACCATGGCTGCGAGTTCAGAAACCTGTCCAAGGAGTTGTAGTGTCTCTCATCAATACCGAAATCAAGCCATTCAAGGCGACGGCTTACCACAACGGCAAGTTCGTACCCGTAACCAACGAAACGCTCGAGGGCAAATGGTCCGTGTTCGTGTTCTATCCGGCGGACTTCACGTTCGTTTGCCCGACTGAACTCGGCGATCTCGCCGACAACTATGCCGAATTCAAGAAATTGGGAGTGGAGGTCTACGGCGTGTCTACCGACACCCATTTCGCCCACAAGGCGTGGCATGACACCTCGGATACCATCAAGAAGGTGCAATATCCCTTGGTCGGCGATCCGACTGCGACACTGGCGCGTAATTTCGAAGTGCTGATCGAGGAGCAGGGTCTGGCATATCGCGGCACCTTCGTGATCGATCCGGAAGGCAAGATCAAAGTCATGGAAGTGCATGACAACGGCATCGGCCGAGACGCGAAGGAACTGCTGCGCAAGGTCAAAGCGGCCCAATATGTGGCTTCGCATCCGGGCGAGGTTTGCCCCGCGAAGTGGAGCCCGGGCTCGGACACGCTCAAGCCTTCGCTCGATCTGGTCGGCAAGATCTAGCGGTAACCCTCGCGGCCCCGGCACCCGCCGGGGCCTCGAGGCTGCCGGGCGATTATTTAGAGGACGGGAGCACATCATGCTCGACAGCGATCTAAAGCTGCAGTTACAGGGTTACTTGGAGCGGATATCGCAGCCCGTGGAGATCGTCGCATCCTTGGACGACAGCGAAAAATCGCGGGAAACTCTCGACCTGCTGAACGACATCGAATCGGTGTCCAGCCTGGTGAGGATCGATGCGCAGCGCGACGAAAACCAGGTGAAACCATCATTCGCATTACGGCGCCCCGGGAGCGCCGCGCAGGTCCGATTTGCGGGCGTGCCGATGGGACATGAATTTACTTCTCTCGTGCTGGCGCTGCTGCAGACCGGCGGTTACCCGCCGAAAATAGACGAACCGGTCATCGAACAGATCAAGAATCTGGACGGCGATTACAATTTCGAAACCTTTGTCTCGCTGACCTGCCAAAGCTGCCCGGAGGTGGTGCAGGCGCTGAATGCCATGGCGGCGTTGAATCCAAATATCCGCCACACCATGATCGATGGCGCAGTGTTCCAGGACGAGGTCGCGCGCCGCGAAGTGATGGCCGTGCCTGCGGTTTTCCTGAACGGCCAGCCGTTCGGACAGGGCCGCATGGAACTGGCCGAGATCATTCACAAGTTGGACGCGGGGGCGGCCAAACGGGAGTCGGAGAAACTCAACGCCAAGGCACCCTATGATGTTCTGGTGGTCGGCGGCGGCCCCGCAGGCGCCGCGGCTGCCATTTATGCCGCGCGCAAGGGCATTCGCACCGGCATTGCCGCGGAACGCGTGGGCGGCCAGCTATTGGACACTGTCGGCATCGAGAATTTCATTTCCGTCAAGGAGACCCAGGGACATAAATTGGCCTCGGGCTTCGAGCAACATGTCACCACCTATGATGTCGACGTGATGAATCTGCAGCGCGCGGAAGCGTTGATTCCCGGCGACCTGATCGAAGTGAAGCTGACCGGCGGCGCGTCTCTCAAGGCCAGATCCGTCGTCATCGCGACCGGCGCGCGCTGGCGCGAAATCAACGTGCCCGGGGAGCGCGAATACCGCAATCGCGGCGTGGCCTATTGTCCGCACTGCGACGGCCCGCTTTTCAAAGGCAAACGGGTGGCGGTGATCGGCGGCGGGAATTCCGGCGTCGAAGCGGCGATCGATCTGGCGGGGCTCGTGAGTCACGTCACGCTGATCGAGTTCGATCCACAGCTGCGCGCCGACGCGATCTTGACGCGCAAGTTGATGAGCCTGGCCAATGTCTCGGTGATCACCGGCGCGCAAACCACCGAGGTGCTCGGCGACGGGCAGCGGGTCATTGGACTCAAGTACAAGGACCGGGCGAGTGGCGAGATGCGCCATGTGGAGCTCGCCGGCGTGTTCGTGCAGATCGGCTTGATTCCCAACACCGATTGGCTGAAGGGCACGATCAAGCTGTCGCCGCGAGGTGAAGTGGAAGTCGATGCGCGGGGAGGCACCTCGGTGCCCGGCGTTTTCGCCGCCGGTGACTGCACCGTCGTGCCCTACAAGCAGATTGTCATTGCGGTGGGCGAAGGCGCCAAGGCGTCCTTGAGTGCCTTTGATCACCTCATTCGCTCGCCCTTGTCAGCGGCTGCGTGACGCATGGCGGAAACCGGGCATGCTCGCCGATTCTCCGCAGGAGTGGTGGTAGTCCATACGATGGGCCCCGCTGTGCAATATCTTTTGCTGCGGGCCTACAAGAATTGGGACTTCCCCAAGGGGCTGGTCGAGCGCGGCGAGCAGCCCCTCGATGCCGCGGTACGCGAAGTGCGGGAGGAAACAACGCTAGAGAATCTTTCGTTTGACTGGGGTAAGAACTTCGTCGACACGGGACCCTACAACAAGGGGAAGATTTCGCGCTACTACCTGGCGCGCAGCAACGACACCAAAGTTCATCTGCCCATCAATCCGGAACTGGGTTTCCCGGAACACCAAGAGGCGCGCTGGGTGGGATTAGAGACTGCGCTCGCGATGGTCTCGCCGCGGCTCATGCCCGTGATTCAGTGGGCGAGCGACCTCATCGCCGCTGCGGCGGGCGGCGCACCGGCTCCCATCAAAGAGTAGTGGTGCTTCAAAGAGTAATGGTGCCTCGGCCGATCTCGAGAGCATCGCCGCCGACGAAAACCTGAGCCCCGCGGTTCACCTCAAGAAACAAAGTGGAGGGACGGGCCACGAATTCTCCCTGCGAGATCTGTAGCTGAACCGGCAGCGTTCGCTTCATCGCCAGACACCACGCTCCCAAATTGGCGGTCGCCGAGCCCGTGGCAGGATCCTCCAGAATGGCGCCCCCGACCGGAAAGAAGAAACGCGCCAGCGCTTGTTCGCCGCCGCGCGCAATGCCGGCTGAACCCGGGCTGCCTATGCAAAAAACATAGGCCATGCTCAGTCCGTCTTCGCTACGGATGTTGGCCATCGCCGCAGCGGATGGAACCGCGCGGCGCACGGCATCGGTCGAGGTGAGCGGCACCACCAACTGTTCCTTGCCGGCTTTGACCCACAGCGGCCGCTCACCAATGTCTGCGGTCTCAAGCCCCAGTGCCGCCGCGAGGGCGTCGCGCGAAACATCCAGATCGCGCGAAGTGGCATCCAGGGCCGTCAAGGTCCAGCGATCACCCTCGGCGCGCACCGGGATTAGACCCGCTTGCATCTCCAGCACCATTGAATCGCCGCCCAATTTCAACGCACGGCAAACGTGCGCGGTGCCGAGCGTCGGGTGTCCCGCGAAAGCCATTTCATACGCGGGCGTGAAAATACGCACGCGCGCATTCGCGCGGGTAGAAGGCAGAATAAATGTGGTTTCCGAAAGATTGAACTGGCGCGCCAGCGCCTGCATCTCTTCGGTGCTTAGGCCGCCGCCATTCTCAAATACACACAAAGGGTTGCCGGTGAACGGGCCTTGGTCTTGCGTGAAGACATTGACGATGCGGAACGGGTGAGTGGCCATTGGCCGATTATCTCACCCGTCCGCGATCGATTGGTCGCAGCTCGCATCGCTGTTAGCGGTATGGACGTACGACGACCACGGGTGCCGGGGCGACGACCGCCACGCGCGGACCGTAGTAGTAACCGCGGTGATAGCCGTAGGGCGCAACCACGCAGCCACTCATGGCAATAATACTGATAGGAATCAACAACATAAACAGCTTACGCATGACATCCTCCATAAAGGTTTTTTAGCTCTCAGGAGTAAAAACGCGACAGCCTCAGGGGCGATGACAGGATGAACAAACCTTAAGGCGCCGAAAGAACGCCGGCTGAAGCGGGAGAGACCCGCCGGCCGTGGCGGCGCGGGCGCCGGGCATAATCCGAAGGTCACGCCAGCGAGTGGAAAACCTTCTGGACGTCGTCGTCCTGCTCGAGTTTGTCGATCAATTCCAGCACTTGCTTTGCTTGATCCTCAGGCAATTCGACCGGCACCGAGCAAATGTATTCGTGCTCGGCGGAGAGCGGCGTGATGCCACGACGTTCCAAGGCCTCCTGCAGCTTGCCGAAATCGTTGAAAGCGCCGCGGATCACCAATTGCGGCTCGCCCTTGTCGCCCGTGCTGTCGCCCATTTCCTCAAGACCATAGTCGATGAGGTCCAATTCAAGTTCGTCGTGATCTTTGACGTGAGAAGGGTCGACGCGAAACACGCCCATTTTCTTGAACAGGAAGCTCACGCTGCCCGTGGTTCCCATATTGCCCGCGCCCTTCATGAAAATATTACGCAAGGAGGCGACTGTGCGGGTGGGATTATCGGTGGCGGTCTCCACCAGCAGTGCAACTCCGTGCGGCGCATAGCCCTCGTAGAGTATTTCCGAATAGTTGGCGGCGTCTTTGCCGGAGGCGCGGCGAATCGCGGCATCCGTCTTGTCCTTCGGCATGTTGACCGCGCGGGCATTCTGCAGCACGCGGCGCAGCGTCGGGTTCGACGCGGGATCGGGGCCGCCCGCATGAACGGCGATTGCAATGTCCTTGGCGACCCGTGTGAATTGCTTGGCCATGCGGTTCCAGCGAGCGAACATGGCGTGTTTTCTGACTTCGAATATGCGTCCCATGGCGACTATGGTAGCAATACGCGGTCAAACCGCTAGACTTGCGCTTCCCTTACCACGGCTTTTCCCATGAGCGCAGTTCCGGCAGACTCGATTGAAAACAGCGCGAGTTTCCGCGACCTCGCCCTGTCCGAGCCCGTGCTGCTCGCGCTTGCCGATGTGGGCTACGAGTCGCCCTCGCCGATTCAAGCACAAACCATTCCGGTGCTTTTGTCCGGCAAGGACATGCTCGGTCAGGCACAGACCGGTACGGGCAAGACCGCGGCATTTGCGCTGCCCGCGCTCACGAAGATCGATCTGGCGCGCCATGAGCCGCAGGTGCTGGTGCTGGTCCCGACGCGCGAGCTGGCGCTGCAGGTCTCGGAAGCGTTTCTGCGTTATGCCGCGCATTTGAAAGGCTTCCATGTGCTGCCTATTTATGGCGGCCAGAGCTATCAGCCTCAGTTGAATGCGTTGCGGCGCGGCGTGCACGTGGTCGTGGGTACGCCCGGGCGCGTCATCGATCATATGAATCGAGGCACCTTGAAGCTCTCCGGCTTGACCCTGCTGGTGCTGGATGAGGCCGACGAGATGCTGCGCATGGGCTTCATCGACGCGGTCGAGAGCATCCTCGAGCAGACGCCGCCCCAGCGACAGGTGGCCCTGTTCTCAGCGACCATCCCTGCGCCCATACGCCGGATCGCGGCGAAGCACCTGCGCGCGCCCGTGGAAGTCACGATCAAGAGCAAGACCAGCACGGCAACCAACATTCGGCAGCGCTATTGGATGGTGAGCGGCATGCACAAGCTGGATGCCCTCACGCGCATCCTGGAGGCCGAGACATTTGACGGCATGCTGGTGTTCACGCGCACCAAGCAGGCCACGGTGGAGCTGGCGGAAAAACTCGAGGCGCGGGGCTTCGCGGCTGCGCCCTTGAACGGCGATATCGCGCAGCCGCTGCGAGAACGTACCGTCGCACGCTTGAAAGCCGGGCAGATCGATATCCTGGTCGCCACCGACGTGGCTGCGCGCGGCCTCGATGTGGAGCGGATCGGGCATGTGGTGAACTACGACGTGCCGTACGACACGGAATCCTACGTGCATCGCATCGGCCGCACGGGAAGAGCGGGTCGCAAGGGCGAAGCCATCCTGTTCATAGCGCCCCGCGAGCGCAACATGCTGCGCGCCATCGAGCGCGCCACCCGGCAGGTCATTGAACCCATGAACCTGCCGAGCGTGGATGCCGTGAACACTCTGCGAATTGCAAAATTCAAGCAAAGAATCGCCGAGACCATTGCCAAGGGCGACACCAACCTCTATCGGCCCGTGTTGGAGCAATTGGAAACCGAGTCCGGATTGGCCCTGATCGACATCGCCGCGGCGCTCGCGAGCCTGTCGCAAGGGTCCACCCCCTTGTTGCTCGCGCAAAAGCCGGAGCGGCCGGCGGATGTACAGCCACCGAACCGCGAGCGCGACGAGCGACCCGCGGGGCGCGAGCCAAACCGAGAGCGGGATTCGCGCCGCGAGGAGCGCCCTCGTAAGTCGGGTCCTGCGCAGATGGAAACTTTTCGCATCGAAGTCGGGTCGGTACATGGGATCAAGCCCGGAAACATCGTAGGCGCCATCGCAAACGAAGCGGACATTGAAGGCGTGCACATCGGGCGGGTGGATATTCGCGAAGACCACAGCTACGTGGACTTGCCGGAGGGCATGCCGAAGGAGATATTCAAGCAATTGCAGAAGGTGCGCGTGGCGGGCCGCGAATTGCGAATCAGCCGCGTGAGCGAAAAACCTCCGAAACCGCCGCGCACGACGCTTGGGCGTCATCCTGGTGCGGGACAGCGGGAGGTACGGCCGGCGAAGCCAAAGATAGCGGCTCGCCGGCGCACCAAAGATTGATGTCAAACCCCAACCTAGAGGAGTGAATCATGGGCAAAGGTATGGATCGTAAAAAGGAAGACAAGAAGAAACCGACCAAGACATTGGAGGAGAAGCGCGCCGCCAAGCGCGAAAAGCGGGCAGCGCGAGGCTGACGCCCAACGCTGAGTTCCACGCTGTGTCCACCGCTGAGGTCCAACGCTGCGTCCAACCTGCGTAAAACGCTGAGGTTGAAGCTGACATCCAAAGACGCCTAGCGCGGGCAGCGCGCGCCGCAAGGAGCCTGTTTTAGAGGCTCCTAAACCACGCGGCCGCGCCGCCCGCCTCTCTGGAAATCAAGGATATTCCTCGCCATTTCGTCGAGGCAGCGCTGGCGCGCTTCGCGCGCGGCCCAGGCAATGTGTGGCGTCACCAATAAATTCGGGATTTGGCCGTCCAACAGCGGTTCGCCGTCCGGCGGCGGCTCCTGGGGCAGGACATCGATGCCGGCCCCTCCGAGCTGCCCTGCTTTGAGCGCGGCGGCAAGCGCCGGGCCGTCGATCAATGCACCGCGCGCGGTATTGATCAGCAACGCATCGGGCTTCATGAGCTGGAGTTCGCGCGCACCGATGAGCCCCCGGGTTGCATCGTTCAGCGGGCAATGCAGGGAAACGATGTCTGCAGTGGCCAGAAGCTCATCGAGCGGCACGCGCCCTGATTCAGGCGGGCTTCCCGGCCGATTGGCGATCTTGACTTGCATGCCAAAAGCCTCGGCAATGCGCGCCGCGCCGCGGCCGAGTTCGCCCCAACCGATGACGCCGAAGATCCTGCCTTCAAGTTCGCGGATCGGG
>Ga0210402_10005091_pt1 | contig 11841 bp, 8 predicted proteins | sample IncBWC7MmetaG_FD_161055 | JGI IMG/M metagenome (GOLD analysis project Ga0210402, IMG submission 161055) | Forest soil microbial communities from Barre Woods Harvard Forest LTER site, Petersham, Massachusetts, United States - Inc-BW-C-7-M | ecosystem: Environmental > Terrestrial > Soil >... | reverse complement strand
TATGCGGGGAGTGCGCCGAAGTAATCGATATGCCCGTGCAGGCGCTCATCGAAGAAGGGTATACGCCGGAAGAAGCCAAGACGGTGAAGATCAAAAAAGGCAAAGGCTGCGGCATCTGCAACAACACCGGATACAAAGGCCGCACTGGCTTGTACGAAGTGATGGAAGTGGATGACGAGATCAAGGAACTGGTCCTGGTGGGCGCTTCGGCACTTGAGTTGAAGAAAAAAGCGATTGAGCGGGGCATGATCACGCTGCGTCGCAGCGGGCTTATCAAAGTTGCCGCGGGCCAGACCACGCTGGAAGAAGTGGCACGCGAGACCATTCACTAAGTTTGGGAAGAAAAGGGGAGACTATGGCGCTTTCGTTAAGTGATCTGTTGAAAAGGCTGCTGGAGATGGGGGGAAGCGACCTCCACATCACCACCAACTCACCGCCGCAGATTCGCGTGCACGGACACCTGGTGCCGCTCGATCTGCCGCAGATGACGCCGGCTGAAACCAAGCAACTGGCCTACAGCGTCATGACCGACTCGCAGAAGCATCGCTTCGAGGAAAACCTCGAACTCGACTTCTCCTTCGGTCTGAAGGGTCTCGCCCGCTTCCGCGCCAACACCTTTAACCAGCGCGGCGCCACCTCCGCGGTCTTCCGTCTGATTCCGTTCGAGATCAAATCGTTCAACCAGTTGGGACTGCCCGCCATCGTGAGCAAATTGTGCGACAAGCCCCGCGGGCTGGTGCTGGTGACCGGTCCTACCGGATCGGGCAAGTCGACCACATTGGCGGCCATGATCGACAAGATCAACACCGAGCGGCACGACCACATCCTCACCATCGAGGACCCAATCGAATTCGTGCACATGAACAAGAACTGCGTGGTCAACCAGCGCGAATTGCACGCTGACACCAAAAGTTTTGCCGACGCGTTGCGCGCCGCCCTCCGTGAAGACCCGGACGTGGTGCTGATCGGCGAAATGCGCGATCTCGAAACCATCGAATCGGCGCTGCGCATTGCGGAAACCGGCCACCTTACCTTTGGCACGCTGCACACCAATTCGGCATCGTCGACCATCAACCGAATCATCGACGTGTTTCCCGCCCACCAGCAACCCCAGATCCGGGCGCAACTGTCGTTGGTGCTGGAAGGCATCATGTGCCAAAGCTTGCTGCCCAAGTCGGATAACAAGGGCCGGGCCATGTGCATGGAGATCATGGTTCCCAACGCGGCCATCCGCAACCTGATCCGCGAAGACAAGATCCACCAGATTTACTCATCCATGCAATCCGGCCAGGACAAGTTCGGAATGCAGACGTTTAACCAGGCGCTGGCGACCGCATATTTCCAGAAACAGATCACGATGGAAGTGGCGATGGCCCGTTCCAGCAACACCGACGAATTAACGGAAATGATCAACCGTGGCGCGGGCTTAAATCGTAACCAGCCTGCCGCCATGGCGAAGGGTGCCGCGCCCAGCAAACGCTAGAAGTCAGAAGTAAGAGCGGCGAAGTAAGAACGCCCGTTCCCGTCGCCGGCGGCGGTATCAGGGGCGGAGCGGCAAGCAAGCGGGTCCGGATAGCCGGCAGAACGGGGACCCGGGAAAAAACGAATTGTAGCGAGGAGACGTACCATGCCAGTTTTTACGTTTTCAGGGAAAAATGAGGCCGGTCAGAAAGTCAGCGGCGAGCGCAGTGCGGTCAACAAAGAATTGCTGACCAGTCAGTTGCGGCGCGAGCGCATCACGCCAGGGCCCATCCGGGAAAAGGGCAAAGAATTTGCCATGCCGACCTTTGGCATGAACAAAGTCAAGACCAAAGACATTGCCATTTTCTTCCGGCAATTCTCCGTCATGATCGACGCTGGTCTTCCCCTGGTGCAATGTCTGGAGATTCTGGCCGCAAACCAGGAGAACCCGGCTTTCCAGAAGACGCTGACGGGCGTGCGCACTACGGTAGAAGGCGGCGCCACCCTGGCCAACGCGATGAAGCTTTATCCCAAGATCTTCGATGACCTCACCACCAACATGATTGAGGCGGGTGAGACCGGCGGTATTCTGGACATCATCCTGCAGCGCCTGGCTATCTACATCGAGAAGGCAGTGAGGTTGCGGGCGGCGGTCAAGTCAGCTTTGATTTACCCGGTGTCGGTCGTCAGCCTGGCTTTCCTGATTGTGGGCGCGCTGCTGAAGTGGGTGGTTCCAATTTTCTCCAACCTGTTTATCGGCCTGGGAGTCGCTCTGCCGTTGCCCACCCGCATCGTAATGGGATTGAGCGCGTTTGTCGGCCAGTTCTGGTGGTTTTTTATCGTCGGTGTCGCCGGCATGGTCTTTGGGTTGAGGCAAATCCGCAAGCATCCCAAAGGCCGGTACTACTTCGACTACACGTTGCTTAAGTTGCCGATTCTGGGTGTGCTGCTGCGCAAGATCGCCGTGGCGCGCTTTACCCGCACCCTGGGAACTTTGATTACGTCGGGCGTGCCCATCCTGGAAGGCCTGAGCATTACCGCCAAGACGTCGGGCAACGCCGTGCTCGAAGAGGCGCTGATGAAGGTGCGCAAAGCCATCGAAGAAGGCCGCACTATCGTAGATCCACTGCGGGAATCGGGAGTATTTCCCAACATGGTGACCCAGATGATCGGCGTCGGCGAAGCCACGGGCGCCATGGATGCCATGCTGCAAAAAATTGCCGACTTCTACGAAGAGGAAGTCGACTCCGCCACCAAGGACATGCTGGCCATGCTCGAACCGGTCATCATCGGTCTGCTGGGCGTCATGATCGGGGGCATCGTCATTTCGCTCTACATGCCTCTGTTCTCGATGATCTCCAAACTGGCGGGCTAAGTACAAGTCAGCCAGGGACAGCTGCGGCGGAACGCAAACCCGTCGCGTCTTCCTCCGGCTGGGAGGCGCTTCTTACTCGGCCCATGGCCTGGCCCACGAGCAGGACTGGCCGGCGGATAGCAGTATTCGGGGATTTGGATCTCGCATGCAACCCATTTTCGATGAGCGGCTTTGGCTGGCCTGGCTGGTCAAGGTTCGAATCATTATTCTGACCCTGTTGTTTGGCATCGAGTTGGCCATTGCCCGGCTTACTCCGAATTCCTTTCCCTTGCGCTTGTTCATCAGCGTGGTTTTGCTCTGGTACACCGTTTCACTTCTCCACTTGCTCCTGCTTTCCTTCTGGGAAGAACGCCGCATCCAGTCGCTCCTGCAGGTCATCACCGACCTGGTGATGGTCACGCTGGTGGTTTATGCCACGGGCGGTGTGGATAGCTCGCTGAACTTCTTCTATCCGCTGGTCATCATCGTGGCTTGTATTCTGTTGCCCCGGGTGTGGGCCTATCTGACCGGGGCGCTGGCGTTCATTCTGTACGTCACTGTCCTGGAGCTGACCTACTTCGGAATCATTCCTTCCTATTCCACTACGCATCCTGGTCTGGGCGCTCTCCAGGCCATCATCTTCGTCAATCTGTTCGGTTACCTGGCGGTGGCCTATCTGGCCGGGTTGCTGGCGTCGAAGTTGCGTCAGGTCGGCGTAAAGCTGAAGCACACCAGTGGGGCGCTCGAGGACCTTCAGGCGCTGCACGAAAATATTATTCAGTCCATCAGTGGCGGGCTGATCACCACCGGGCTTGACGGTTACATCACTTTAGCCAACGCCACCGCGCAGGAATGGTTTGAACGGCCGGAGCACGATTTTCTCGGCCATCCCGTCGGCCAGCTTTTCCTTGACCCGTTGCCTACGGTCGAGTCGGAACGCGCCCATGGAGAAGTGCGTTTTGGGGCGTCGAATGGTTTCTGCAAGACTTTTCGAGTAATGGCTACCACACTCTCGGTTCCCGGTCGCAAGATGATGGGCTATGTCTACACTTTCGATGATTTGACCGAGATCCGACGCCTGGAGCGGGATTTACGCATTCAGGACCGCCTGGCGGCAGTGGGCCGGCTGGCTGCGGCGATTGCGCATGAGATCCGCAATCCTTTGACTTCGATCGCCGGTTCGGTGAGCATGCTCGCGGGCATTGCCGACCTGAGCGACGAGCATCGCCAGTTGCTGCAGATCGTGACCCGGGAATCGGAACGGTTGAACGGCATCATCACCGATTTTCTGGCCTACTCTCGGGGCAAGCAGTATCGCTTTGCTTCCGTCGACCTCCTGCCCCTGCTCGAAGACACCCTCACGTTGCTGGAGCACCGGCTGGTGGCGCAGAACACGGGCATTCGCATCGAGCGAAACTACAACTTCAAAGAAGGCCTCACAATGGCCGACGGCGACAAGATTAAACAGGTGTTCTGGAATTTTTGCGAGAACGCCGTCCGCGCCATGAGCTCCGGTGGAGTGCTCAGTGTCTCGCTTGAGCAGGCGGGCGAGGACTGGCAAATCAACTTTGCCGATACCGGTCCCGGCATGAGCCGGCAGCTGGTAGAGAAAATCTTCGAACCCTTCCAATCGCAGTTCGAAGGCGGCACCGGGCTGGGATTGGCCATCGTGTATCAGATCGTCCAGGCGCATGAAGGCAAGGTTTGGGCGCGCTCCAAGGTCGGAGAGGGCAGTGTCTTCGTCCTGCGGCTGCGCCGCTTGGCGGCGGTAGAGAGCCTGCCGGCGAAACGGCTGGCCGCGAAACCCGAACTCCTTCCCGAAGCAGGGCAAGCCATTGCGGCGGGCAGAGGAGGTAAAGCGCATGGGTAACATTCTGGTTTGCGATGACGAGCGCTCCATCTGCGAAATGCTGGACATCGCCCTGCGCCGCGAAGGCCACAAGGTGGAGACCGTAAAGTCCGGAGATGACGCGAAGCGGAAACTCGAAAGCGCCCTCTACGACGTGGTTGTCACCGATATCAAGATGCCGAATACCGATGGCATCGAAGTGCTGCGTTATGCGCACCAGGTTTCACCCGATACTGCGGTCATTCTGATTACCGCCGTAGACGACTATGCGGCTGCGGTGGAAGCGGTAAAGGCGGGTGGCGCAACCGATTACATTCGCAAGTCTCCCGGCCTGGTCGATGAAATCAAGCTCGCCATCAATCGGGCTCTGGAGAAGATGACGCTGAGCCGGCAGAATTTTGCCTTCAAACGCGACGCTGCCACCCGCAATTCGCTGGATAACATTGTCGGTGCCAGCCCCGCCATGGAAAAGCTGAAACAGACCATCCGGACCGTGGCGTCCACGCAGAGTACGATTTTGATCTACGGCGAGAGCGGTACCGGCAAAGAACTGGTGGCGCGGGCCGTACACGTGTGCTCACCTCGTGCCAGCGAGCCGTTCGTTTCCATCAATTGTGGGGCCTTTCCGGAAACCCTGCTGGAAAGTGAATTATTCGGTTACGTGAAAGGCGCTTTCACTGGCGCCAACCAGAACAAACGTGGTTTATTTGAGGTCGCCGACCAGGGCACCATTTTTCTTGACGAGATCAGCGAGATGACGCTGACCATGCAGGTCAAACTGCTGCGAGTGCTGCAGGAGCGCAGCGTGCGGCCGGTGGGAGGTACGACGGAGATTCCCATCGACGTGCGTGTGATCGCAGCCACCAACCGTGATCTCGACAAGCAGGTGGCTGAGAATACCTTTCGCGAAGACTTGTACTACCGGTTGAGCGTGATCCCGGTGTCAGTCCCAGCGCTGCGGGAACGTCGTGAGGACGTACCGCTGCTGGTCAATCATTTTCTTAAGAAATACGCTCCCGCTGCCGGCAAAAACATCTTGCGAGTGAATGCGCAATCGCTGGGCGCCCTTTCCGGCTACGACTGGCCGGGGAACGTTCGCCAGCTGGAAAATACCATCGAGCGGGCAGTCGCACTGGAGACGGGAGAAGAGCTGAACGTCGAACTCCCGGCCGAACGGTCGAAAGCCAGGGCAGCGGCAGCCGGCGTGGGCGGACCAGTTTCGGCAGGCTCCAGCTCAGTCTTACCCGAAGGTGTCGACATGGAGAAGTATGTCGCTGACATCGAGCGCTCGCTGCTGCTGGCGGCATTGGCGCAATCGAATGGTGTGCAGACCCGAGCGGCAGAAGTGCTGAAGATTTCTTATCGTTCGTTCAGGCATTTGGCGAAGAAGTACGAACTCTAGTCGTCAGTCGTCAGTCGTCGGTCGTCAGTCTTCAGCCCTTTCTGACGACTGACGACTAGCGACTGCCTTTTAGCTGTTGCTTCCATCCCAGAATTCTGGCTTTGTTGGCCTCGGCTTCGGCCTCTGGAATCATGCCCTTTTTCTGGTATAGAACGGACAGGCTGGTATAGGCCAGCACGTCGTCGGGATCGAGTTCGGCGATTCGCTGTGCGACCGCGATGGCTTCATCGAGGCGATTGAGGTCTTGAAGGGTCCGGGCCATGCCATGCATGGCTTCGGTAAATACAGGATCGGCGGCCAGGGACTGCTGGTATTCGACCAGGGCACGCTCCTGTTCGCCCTCCGCGACCAAATCGAGGGCGGCATAGTAGTGGTCTTCGGCTTTCTGGTGGGCGTCGTCGGTCATGAAGCCGAAATCTTAACAGGTCTGAGGGCAGACTTCAGTCGCCGGTCTTCAGTCTTAAGTAAGACTTTGCGGCCTTTGCGGTTAAAGATCTTGACCGCAAGTTTGCAAAAGACTCCGCCAAGTTCACAAAGTTTCGCTGACGACTGACGACTGAAACCAGCGCTATACTCACGAACAACGATGCGCAACATGCTTCGATTTCTCTGGAACGCAACCCGTGGACATCGGCTTACCCCCTGGCGCAGTCCCTATCTCCTCTGGCGGGTAGAGACCTACTGCGGGGTCAAGATGCAGCAGATCGGGTTTCTTGAGTTTTGGGAGTTCATGTGGCGGGAGCGGAGCAATCTTTGGCGCTTCCTGAAATGGACAGGTGAAATAGAACGCTACGTCCATCCCGGCCCGAAGCGATCCTAGGGCAAGTGCGAATTGGTTGTGTGGTCGCGGGCGACTCGCCCACGGCTTTTCACTCCCAGTTGGGTGCCCCGTCCAAGCTCTGCTTGCGCGGGTCTTTCAGTATCCATCCTTCAAAGACTGATCCGGTGGAAATAGCGTCGAGCCTTGGGGTTCTGCCAAAAAGAAAAATCCCCCCAGGCAATGCCTCGGCGGGGCACCCTCGCGGGACTAGCTCCCGTTGCCGGCGGCGGCAGCGCCTTCCAGTGAGATTGTCACTTCACTGCCCTTGCCGCTGCCGACAATCTTAGCTGCCGAGCCGCGGTTGGCGGCGATCTCCAGATAGCCCATGCTGCCCAGGATCCCGAATACCTCGCCCGGTGCGCCCTCGGAGTAAGTGGGATGGATTTCGGTAATCTCCTGCTTGCCCACGACCATCTTGAACGGGGCGGGTTCGGGCCCAAAAAGCATGGGAGCGTCCTGAGGCGTGATGTTGGTGACCAGATTGCCAAAGCGATCCACTTTCAGGATCACGCCGCGCAGCGTATTACCGTTTGCCGTTTTTGGCTTGGGCGGATTGAAGCGGACGAAGTCGGTAATCTCGTCGCCAAACTTTTCCGAGTCCACACCCTTGGCCAGCCAGGCTGCGACCGGCGCGAAAATATCCCGCGCGTGGAATGTGTTGCTGATGGGCTGAAGGGAATAGTGCTCGGCGGTGACATGGCGGATATGCAACCGCTCTTCCCGGGCGTAAACCATAGAGAGCACGCCATTGTCGGGCGCAACAAAGTGATGCCGGTCGCTGCTGACCAGGATCGGCCGCCGCGCCGTTCCCACTCCCGGATCAACCACCACCAGATGTACAGTTCCAGAAGGGAAGTACGAATAGGCTTGGGCAATCGTAAGCGCGCCGTCCAACACGTCAAACGCCTGGACGGAGTGGCTGATGTCCACGATCTGAATCTCCGGAGAAATGGCGAGAATGACGCCTTTGATCGTCCCCACGAAGTGATCGTTGAGTCCAAAATCGGTAGTTAGCGTGATGATCGGACGGTGCGCCAAGTTCCCTCACTGGCAGACAGAATTATCCCGGAAATGCCGAAAGTAACCTGTCAGAGGGGCAGAGTCAAGGAACGGAGGTAACGCGAGAACCGTCGTCAGTCTTGGGTCGGCAGTCGTCAGAATGTCAGTCGAATAGTGAACTAAACCCTCGGGAATGGCTGACGGCTGAAGACCGACGACTGACGACCCTACCGGATCTGAATGTCTCCTGATCCGGTTTCTACTTCCACGGGCACACCCCCGCCACCGACCCGGCCGCGCACTTCCTTGCGCCCGACGGAGCCTTGTACGGTAAGCGGTTGATCGATCGAGATGGAGCCGGAGCTGGTGTGGGCGTCCAAGTCAAAGGCGGCGTCCGACGGCAGCTTTAGTTTCACTTCTCCGGAACCCGTGTGGACTGACCATGCGCCGGTGGGGCTGCCATCCGCCTGAATGGTCCCGCTGCCGGCCTTCGCTTCCAGCGAGCCGTGCACTCCGTGTAGCTCCATGCCTCCGGAGCCGGTGTCCACTCGCACTGAGCCCGGCGCCGTCTGTTGCAGGGTAATGCGTCCGCTGCCAGTGTCGGCTTCAAAAGCACCGGCGATGTCACTCGCATCAATCGATCCGCTTCCAGTTTTGGCATGCACATTGCCTTTTACGCGGGCGATATCGATATCGCCGGAGCCGGTTTCCGCGTGCACCCGGTCACCGATGGTAGAAATCTTAAGACCTCCGGAACCGGAGCTGACCTCGAGCGGACCTCGAATGCCATCCACTTTCTGATCGCCGGAGCCGCTTTGCACACGCAACTCAGTTTCCGCCGGAACAACCACCTCGTAGCTGATGGAAATGTTGCGCCGCAATTCCGGGTCGTCGATGTGGCCGATGCGGATGTCGTTGCCGCTCTGCTGGATCGGCGGATTGGTCTCCAGTCGCTTTATTTTTTCCTCGACGTTTCCACCGAACCATTCCTTGGCCCGGATGTGTCCGGTTACCTGGACTTGGCTCGAATTGCCGGTGCGCACCTCGACGTTGCCCGAACCTGTGCTCAAGTCCAGATGCACGGGTCCCGTCACCTGCAAAGCACGCTGGAACGAGCCTTCCGCGGCTGCGGCGGCGGGCAAGGCCGGGAGACAGATCAGAGCTGCGACCGTCATGCTGGTGAAGGCCCAGGCGGAAAGCAGTGAGCGAACAGCGCTTCGGCGTTTCATGGTCTCTCCCGAAAGCCTAGGATATTTAAAGGACTCGCAAGTACAAAGATCGCCCTTGGACTAAAGGAAACGGCACTACTACCTATCTGTCGACTGGGCCTTACTGCAGTACTACCTGGTCGCCTTCTTTGAGCCCACTCAGAAGCTCGGTCTTGGCACCGTTGGAGATCCCGATATTGACCGCGATCTTCTTCTTGCCGTCCTTGGCGCCGGAGTCAGGCACTTCGACCGACGCCTTCTTGTCCTTGTCATAAATGATTGCGCCCTCGGGAATCTGGAGCACACTCTTGTGTTCTTCCAGAATGATTTCAGCGTTCGCGGTCATTTCGGCCTTCAATTCACCGCCGGGATTGTTGATGGACACGCGTACCTCAAAGGTGGTGACGTTGTCCTTCTCTACGCCCATGGGTGAGATCTTGGTGACCACGCCATTGAAAGTCTTGTCCTTGAAGGACTCCACCTTGATTCGCGCCGGCTGACCCAGATAGACCTTGCCGATATCGCTCTCGTCGACTTTCCCTTTTACATAGACCGAGCTGGTATCTCCCAGAGTCATGACCAGGGTGGCGGACGATCCCAGGACGAGAATGGAACTCACCGCATCACCCATCTCCACGTCACGCGAGAGGACCACACCATCGATTGGCGACTCGATGTCGGTGTAGCTGAGCTGCTCTTCGAGCTGTTTCAGGTTGGCGCGGTCCTGCGCCAGTTGTCCCTGGGACTGGGCAATTTTCGCTTTTAGGACCGTGGCTTGCGCTTTTGACACGTTCTGTTTATTCAACGCCAGTTCGTAGTTCTTCTGGGCATCCTCCAGGGCAGATGTAGAGACCACACCTTCCTTGGCCATCCCGATAGCGCGCTCGTAGGCGCGTTTGAGCAAGGGCACGTCCGGCCCTTCGGCATCAACCTTGGCGCGCTCGTAGTCGGCTTCGGCACTGGTCAGACTGGCTTCGGCCGCTTGCGCACCGGCCCGCGACTGTTCTACCTGCGCCTCAATTTCCTCTTTATCTAACTGGGCCAACAATTGGCCCTTCCGGACTTTATCTCCCGCGTCTACCAACAGCTTCTTAACGATTCCGCTGGCTTTGGACTTCACCTCGACCTTGGTGATGGGAGTGACTTTGCCGGTTGCGACCACGCTCTTGGCCAGATCGCCCTTTTCCACTTTCTGCAGTTTCGAAGGGTCAATCTTGGTGCCGCTGCGGGTGGCCGCGATCAGCCCGCCTGCGATCAGGAGGACAAGCACGAGTCCGATACCGCCATAGATCAACCGTTTCCGTCGCTTCTTGCTGCCGTTCCCGTTCACTTCTGCCTCCTGAATAGACAATGCCCGCGTCGATAGTGATTACGAATAGGATGCACAGTTTGTTCCGAAATTTCCCACGACCCCGAACATTCGCATCACCGGGGGCAACAGGGCTGGATCAACAAGACACGATCTCAACGATTAGACCCGCGAAACCTTGAAATGGAAGCAGAGCACTTCCGCGATTTGGCCGATTACAACGGGGATGAGCTTCATTCTACAGACCCAGGAGCTCGAAGTCATGCCATACCTCTTTGGAATGTTAGAATTAGCCTTCCATGATTGCATACGTGCTGCTGCGGGTGTTCCTCATCCTGCTCCTGGTGGCGGCCAACGCTTTCTTCGCTGCCGCGGAGTTCTCCCTGGTGAGCGTGCGTGATACCCGTATTCAGCAATTGATCGCGGCCCGGCGTATTGGCGCCCGCATTGTGCAGAAGCTGCACCGCAATCTGGACGAAGTGGTCAACGGCGTCCAACTAGGGGTCACCATCGTCAGCCTTACCCTGGGCTGGGTGGGCGAGCCGCTGCTGGCCCAAATGATGCTGGGTCCGGTTCGGGACGTTCCACACGCCTCGGTTTACGCTCACGGGATCGCAATCTTTATAGCCTTCGTCCTGATTACCTGCCTGCACGTCATTCTGGGCGAACTGGTTCCCAAATCGCTGGCGCTGCAGCGTTCGGAGCAGGTGGCTCTGGCAGTGGCAGCCCCGATGGATGTCTTCCTTACCCTGACCCGCCCTTTGCTGTACGTTATGAGCCGGGCGGCCGGCTGGGTGCTGCGGGCGTTGGGGTCACGCCGCATCCGAGAAGGCCCCGTGCACTCCCCCGATGAACTGAAGCTCATCGTGACCGCCAGCCGCCAATTCGGCGAGATTCCGCCGTTCCAGGAAGAGATGATCCACCACGCGCTGGAACTGGACAACATCACCGTGCGCGAAGTGATGGTACCTCGTCCGGCCATTTTCTCGCTTCCCGGCGACCTTACGATTTCCGATGCTCTGTCCCGCGTGGTCGAGGAACAACACTCGCGGGTCCCGGTCTACGACCCTCAGCGCGGCCCGGAGCACATCGTCGGCGTGCTTTATGCCAAGGATCTGATGCGCTGGACACGCCTGCGTCTCACCGCCGCTCCCGACCAACCGGTGGCGGCGCGAGTCTCGTCGATGAAAATCAGCCAGATCATGCATGACGTGCTGGTCGTACCCGAAACCAAAGTCCTCACCGAGCTGCTGGAGGAATTTAAGCAACGCAAACGACATCTGGCAGTGGTGGTGGACGAGTTCGGCTCGACTGCTGGCGTAATCACGGTCGAAGATGTTCTGGAGCAGATCGTAGGCGAAATCGAAGATGAATTTGATATCGTTCCGCCCCAGCAAGCCCTGGCCGAAGGCGAGATCGCGGTCGTCCTCGAGGGATCG
>Ga0210402_10005088_pt1 | contig 11843 bp, 12 predicted proteins | sample IncBWC7MmetaG_FD_161055 | JGI IMG/M metagenome (GOLD analysis project Ga0210402, IMG submission 161055) | Forest soil microbial communities from Barre Woods Harvard Forest LTER site, Petersham, Massachusetts, United States - Inc-BW-C-7-M | ecosystem: Environmental > Terrestrial > Soil >... | reverse complement strand
TCCCGGTTACATTTGCGTTGCATAAATTTTGGGGTATCGCGGACCCAATGATGCAACAAATGCAAATGGCCATGTTCATGAAGAACATTACAATGATCGGCGGGGCATTGATAATTGCTTATTTTGGTTCCGGACCATTAAGCATCGATAAATAAAACAGCATAATCATAATTATATCACACCATAATAAATAGCCACTTCGCGAGGAGTGGCTTTTTTATGGGCAATATCGTGTAGCAAAAACCACAAAGTGGGAAAAAGAACAAGCTTCAAAATATCACTTGCTCAATATGTAATACTATATTAACTGGCATATTAATTGAATCTATATAATAAAATAAAAAATTATGAAAAAAATAATTATCGCAGGGTTCTTAGCAATTGCCGTTATCGGATTTACATCTTGTGATGGTTCATACGTGGTAACTGAAAGACCTGCTGATCCCGTATATGTACGTCCTGTATCTCCTGGTCCTGATTATATTTGGATAGACGGAGATTGGCAATGGGAAGGCGGACGCTATAACTGGCACAATGGTTATTGGGACCATCCCCATGGCAACAGGCATTGGGAAAGTGGTAGTTGGGAATCAAGAGGTAACGGATATCACTGGCACCGCGGAGGATGGCATTAATCAATTCAACTTTATTAAAAAGCTCTCTTAACGAGGGCTTTTTTAATTTATCGTTCCTTCGGTATCAGAACGTTTGTTACTAAAGCTTATATCCACTTTCCAGTTAAGCATATTGCTTTCTAATTCTACCTGCGCATAAAAATCTTTATAGCGTGGGTCTATAATATCCAATGTGAGAGTAGTAATAGAAAAATTAAGACTGGGGTTAGGTTCCTTCACTGTTCCGTCGAAAGACATGAAGCTATTATCGATCCATTTCATCCTGCCCCTTTTTAACATCCGTATAAAATTTTTATACGTTTTTACTGCATCATCATAATTATCACCCTGATAGATGGTTGCTTCAAACGCAGCAGTAGTATCTTCTACAGAATGAAAACGCATTATCTGGCAATCAGTAGACCCCGGTATCGTTACTTTAGAAGCATAGGTTTCATAATCACCACCGCCCTCTAAAAGACTATCCTGTATAGTATGAAAATCAAAACGAAAATCAAGTACTATCTTTTGTAATGAATCTGTGAAACCTGCAGGAGGCGCAACGATGGACTTATAAAATTGAGCACGGCCAAATGCACATATAAAAAACAAGCCGCAGGTTAATAGGATCTTTTGCATAGCAATCGTGATAATTTATGATTTAGGAACTGTGATGTATGATTTTATTCTACATCAAAAGTTTAACGGTACCGAAGATAAAAATGATTCCTGAGCCGGTATTGACGACTTATTAAGATATTAACAATCGAAACAAATCATAAATCCAAAATCAAACATCCTAAATCAGCCGTTGTTTCATTGCTTCGTATAAAATGATTCCTGTTGCGACAGAGACATTCAATGATTCAAAATCACCGGTCATTGGTATTTGAAATTGTTCATCGCATATTTTCAGTAACGGTGCGTAAACACCATGCTCTTCACCCCCCATTACGATGGCAACGGGTTCTGTAAGATCTAATTCAAATACTTTTTTAGTCGCCGTCATTTCACTGGCAAAGACTTTTATTCCATTCAAATGAAGATCATCTACTGTCTTCATCAAACTACTTACCCTGCATACCGGTATCTTTTCCAATGCCCCGGCAGATGTCAATATCGCATCTTCATTCAACGCCCCTACTCCTTTATCAGGAATAATAATAGCATTCACACCAAAACAAAATGCACTACGCGCGATCGCACCGATATTGCGGATATCCGTAATGCCATCTAATATTAAAAAGAAAGGTACTTCTCCTTTATCGACGATAAAAGAAATTACTTGCTGTACATCCTGGTATTGAATTTTGGAAATGAGTGCAATGCAACCTTCATGGTTACTGATATTAAAACTATTCAGCTTTTCTACCGGCACTTTATTAATAGGAACAAGATATTGCTCTGCCAGTTCTTTTAATTCATCGATCACCGGACCATGAACAGTGCTTTGCAAATAGATACGCTCTAATGCCTTGCCCGTTTTCATTGCTTCAATAACGGCAGTACGGCCGATCACTAATAAATTCTTTTTAGGGCGATGTTGTTGTTGTCTGAAATTTTTCACAAAGCAAAGAAAGTATAAAAGAATGAAAGATGAATCATCCAAATAAAAAGGCCCATCCTAAGATGAGCCTTTCAAACAATTATTAAAACAGTTTATTTCAATCCAAATGCTTTTTTAACTTTTGGAACGTAGTCTAATTTTTCCCAGGTAAATAATTCTACTTTTTTAGTGATCACTTTACCATCCGGGGATTTGAATGTTTTTACAACCCATTCATTCTTACGGCCCATGTGCCCGTAAGCAGCAGTTTCACTATAAATAGGGTTACGTAATTTCAAACGTTGTTCGATGAAGTAAGGGCGCATATCAAAAACGCTTTCAACGATCTTGGATATTTGTCCGTCAGTCATTTTTACTTTAGCAGTACCGTAAGTATTTACATTGATAGAAGTTGGCTGAGCAACACCGATCGCGTAAGAAACCTGTACCAATACTTCAGTTGCTAATCCTGCAGCCACTAAATTCTTAGCGATATGTCTTGTTGCATAAGCAGCAGAACGATCTACTTTAGAAGGATCTTTACCACTGAACGCTCCACCACCGTGTGCACCTTTACCACCGTAAGTATCAACAATGATCTTACGACCTGTTAAACCGGTATCACCATGCGGACCACCAATAACAAACTTACCTGTTGGGTTGATATGATACTTGATCTTCTTATCAAAGAGGTGAGCATATTTTTTATACTTTGCTTTAACACGAGGGATCAAAATATCAACGATGTCTTTATTGATCTTAGCCAACATTTTTGGTTCAGTATCAAAATCATCGTGCTGAGTGGAAACAACGATCGCATCGATACGGATCGGTTGATTCTTATCATCATATTCTAACGTTACCTGGCTCTTAGCATCAGGACGTAAATATTTAATTTGTTTATTCTCTCTTCTTAATGCAGCTAATTCGATCAATATCTTATGAGCCAGATCCAATGCCAACGGCATATAATCATCTGTTTCGTTGGTTGCATAACCAAACATCATTCCCTGGTCACCGGCACCTTGTTCTTCTTTTTTCTTTTTATCAACTCCCTGGTTGATATCCGCAGATTGTTCGTGTATCGCAGAGAATACACCGCAGCTATCCGCTTCAAACATATATTCACTCTTCGTATATCCTATTTTGCGTGCAACACCACGTGCAATTTCCTGTACATCTAAATACGCTTTACTTTTTACTTCACCGGCCAATACTACTTGTCCTGTTGTAACAAGGGTTTCACAAGCAACTTTACTGTTTGGATCAAACGCTAAGAAATTATCTATTAATGCATCACTGATCTGGTCAGCAACTTTGTCCGGGTGTCCTTCACTAACTGATTCCGAGGTAAATAAATAAGGCATGTTATTGTTGTTTTTAAGAATGCAAATATAAGGGTGTGTGTTGTAAACAACAAAGCCATTCTTGATAGAATGACTTGTTATTATTTTAAATGTCTTTTTGAGTTGTCAGTTGACCGTTGTTAGTTGACAGACTATCGATAGAAGCAACCTACAACTATCAACGAACAACCTATTTAGTAAGATCTGTGTACAGTTGTAAATAATCAGTAAGATCACTTTCCGCATTGAACGGTAAGGTCTTCTTGCCTTTTACCTTGCTGAATTCTTCTACCAGCTTTTTATCGATCTTCGGATCACCGAAAGTAACCGCATCCGCATATGTGGCGCCTGCTCTGAACATTGCTACATTATTCGCGTCTTTCAAAAGGTCCTGTTCTTTCTTACCAACATTATCATTGATCGATGCTATTTTAGCGAAATCTGCCCCCAGCTTTTCTTTGAAAGTATTTTGACCGATCGTATAGATCACTTTGCAATTACTGAATACCGGTTCTTTTTTATATGCCGTTTTGATGAACATTGGTATCAAACCCGTCATCCAGCCACTGCAATGAATAACATCCGGAGGCCAGCCAAATTTCTTTACTGTTTCCAAAGCGCCTTTGCAAAACAACACAGTTCTCATACCGTTATCGTCATACCATTTTTCTTTTTCATCATTAAAGATGAATTTACGTTTGAAGAAATCTTCGTTTTCGAGGAAATAAACCTGCAATCTTGCATTGGGCAAAGAAGCTACTTTAATAACCAATGGGTAATCGTCACCATTAACCGCTACATTAATACCAGATAAGCGAACTACTTCATGTAAACGATGCCTTCTCTCATTAATAACACCGAAACGGGGCATGATACAGCGCACTTCCATATTGCTGTCATTCGCCTTCACTGCCAATTTATTAATGATCTCCGCAAACTCTGTCATCTCCAAATAGGGAGACATTTCGTTTGCAATGAATAAAATTCTTTTTTTTGTTGACATTTGTGTTTTGTTAGCTAGTTCGTTAGGCTTTTACGGGGCTGCAAAGTTATACAAAAAATCGCAGATATGAGAATACATAAGCTTTTGGGGCAAAATAACCGCTGAAATGATATTATTTAAACAAGTAGCCGATATACATACTTATTTAGAAAAACAAGGCAAGAAAGCCTTGCAGACTGGCTTTGTACCTACTATGGGCGCCTTGCACCAAGGCCATTTATCCTTAATAAAAGAGAGCAAAAAAGAAAATGGCACAACGGTTTGCAGCATCTTTGTCAATCCCACACAATTCAATGATCCTAAAGACTTTGAAAAGTATCCTACTACGATCGAACAGGACATTTATCAGCTTGAAACAGCAGGTTGTGATATATTGTTCTTACCTGGCGTTGCAGAAATGTATCCGGATGGCACAGCAACTACTAAACATTACGAGCTTGGTTATCTTGAAAATATATTGGAAGGCAAATATCGTCCCGGCCATTTCCAGGGAGTGTGCCAGGTGGTGGATCGCTTATTACAAATTGTACAACCGGATAATTTATATATCGGACAGAAAGATTACCAGCAATGCATGGTCATCAAAAAACTGGTCGATATAATGGGCATTCAAACAACCGTTCATATTTGTGCAACGCTCAGAGAAGCAAACGGACTTGCTATGAGTAGTCGTAATATGCGTTTGAACGATGCGGAGAGAGAACAGGCGGCTGAACTTTTTAAAACCCTGACTGTTATTAAAGACACGATCAGGAAAGAAGCGATCGCGGACATTAAAGCCAACGCAATGCTTTATTTATCAGGCAAAGGATTTAAACCGGATTATATTGAACTGGCTGATGCAACAACACTGGAGCCGATCATTGACCCGATAGCTATCGGGTGGAACGGACAAACTTCTGTGGTTGCTTTGATTGCCGCTTTTTTAAATGAAGTGAGATTGATAGATAATATAATAATTGAATAAAATCCAAAAAACAAAATCCAATACCCGAACTTGAACAGCGTTGCATTTCTCTGGATTTTGGACATTGGATTTTGGGTATTTAAGTTTGACATTGTTTCCAGATATTAAGTTTATGCCATAATTTTGCATTCCATGTTAATAGATATATTAAAATCGAAGATCCATCGTTGCATTGTTACAGAAGCAAATCTGAACTATGTGGGGAGTTGTACGATCGATGAGGACCTGATCGACGCTGCTAATTTAATTGAATTTGAAAAAATACAGGCAATGAACACCAACAACGGTGAACGTTTGGAAACTTATGTGATCAAAGGAAAACGTGGTTCAGGCGTGATCTGCATGAACGGACCTGCCGCCCGCAAAGTAATGGTAGGCGATACCGTGGTGATCATGAGTTATACTACCATGGATTTTGAAGAAGCCAAAAAATTCAAACCTGCATTGGTGTTCCCTAAGAACGGGAACAAATTATAGTCTGCTTCCAATATTACAAACCTGTTAATTTTTTTACGAATTCAAGCCGTTTTATAAACGCTTCTGTAATTTACTTCGTACTTTGTATTGACTATGGGCAGGCGAATCATTTCGATTTTTAAGTATGTTTTTTTCTTCGGCATTGGAGCGTTTTTGCTTTGGTGGCAGTTTCATAAAATGACTCCGAATGAATTCCGGATATTCACCAATGCTATCAGAAATGCGCATTATTGGCTGATCATACCGGTTATAGTAATTGCATTAACCAGTCATATCAGTCGCGCGATCCGATGGAAGATATTGATCGAACCATTAGGCTATAAACCTTCTCTTTTTAATGTATTCAGTTCTTTAATGGCGGGTTATGTGGTCAACTCTTTTGTTACCCGCGTTGGTGAAGTGGTAAGATGTAGCCTGCTTGGCGAATATGAAAAAATACCCACCGAAAAACTATTAGGCACTATTTTGTTTGAACGCATATTTGATATCCTCTGTTATGCTTTTTTTATTACAATAACGATACTCATTCAGTTTCCACTCGTAGGCGATTTTGTAAAATCCAACCTCACCACATTTTTTAAAACCAATGACACCTGGCTGTTATTATTAAAGACCGGGGTATTCATTCTTTTACTGCTATTATTAATAAATATCATTAAAAGATTATTAGTACGACATAACGGCCACCCGGTGATGATCCGTGTAAAAAGTTTTATTGAAGGATTGAAAGAAGGCATCGCTACCGTAAAAAAAATGAAACAAAGAAGATGGTTCCTGTTTCATACGGCACTTATCTGGTGTATGTATCTCTTGCAGATCTATGTTGGATTTTTAGGTATCAATGAATTATCACATCTCGGTCTTGGCGCCGCCTGTTCAGTACTTACATTGGCAACATTGGCAATGATCGTAATGCCGGGCGGATTGGGTGCTTTTCCAAAAGCCGTATCATGGATATTATTATTATATGCAATTGATGAACCCATCGGCGAAGCCTTTGGCTTTGTAATGTGGGGCGCTACTACATTCATTACTATCTTCTTTGGATCATTGTTTACAGGTATTATGATTTATCGCAATAGAGAGAAGAATGAAGTGCCCGATGTCAATAGTATCTAAGCTTGCATTTCATTAAAAATTAACATTGCCGAATGCAGCTTTTATTGCAATTTTATCCGACTAACCCATAGTCAAGCACATGACAGTAATGAGTAACCGAAAAACGATATTTAGAGATGTAAGTTGGCTTTCTTTTAATGCCCGTGTATTGCAGGAAGCTGCGGATCCTTCTGTTCCGTTACGCGAACGTATAAAATTCCTCGGTATATTTTCTAATAACCTGGATGAGTTCTTTCGGGTACGTGTAGCTGCATTGAAAAGAATGAGGGCAATAAGTACTAATCAAAATCTCGGAGAAACGCCGGATGTTGTTCTCGCTGAGATACAGGAAAAAGTAATTGCACAACAGGAAGAATTTGAAGTGACCTGGAAAGAGATATTGCGTGAACTGAAAAAGGAACACATACAGCTCATCACGGATAAACAACTCAACAAGGAACAACAAAAAATTGTAGCCAAATATTTTGATGAAGAGATCCGCACGAATATTGTTCCGTTGATGTTGGAAAACATACAGAGTTTCCCGATGCTGAATGATAAATCGATCTACCTCGCGTGCAAATTATCAAAGGCAAATAAAACCATCCATGAACGTTTTGCTTTAGTTGCCATTCCTTCGAGGCGATTATCCAGATTTTTGATTCTTCCTTCTAAACCTGAAGAGCACCATATTATTTTACTCGAAGATATTATCCGTTTTTGTCTGCCGCAGATCTTTTCTTTTTTTGGATACGATGTCTTCTCTTCTCATATCATTAAAGTAACCCGCGATGCGGAGATGGATATTGATAATGATGTCTCCACTTCATTGATACAAAAATTAGAAAAGGGAATAAAGAACCGCAAAAAAGGAAAACCCGTTCGTTTTATTTATGATAAAGAAATAGATCCTTCGCTCCTCACCTATCTGGTTAAACGACTAGGGCTTTCACAAAAAGATAACCTGATCCCCGGCGGACGAATCCATAATTTTAAAGACTTTATAGATTTCCCATCATCGGTTTTTGTACAAAAGAATATTCGTAAAAAACCATTCATTCATCCTGCATTTAAAAACACTCCACGTATTACAGATGTGGTATTGGAAAAAGATGTGTTATTGAATTTTCCTTATCACTCTTATGATAGTGTAACCGATCTGCTTCGCGAAGCAGCTATTGATCCGCAGGTAGTAAGTATTAAAATAACCTGTTACCGTTTGGCTCCCCGTTCAAAGATCATCAATGCATTGACGAACGCCGTACGCAATGGAAAAGATGTTACAGTATTATTGGAATTAAGAGCAAGATTTGATGAAGAAGCGAACCTTGAATGGAAAGAGGCATTGGAAGAAGAAGGTGTGAAAGTCTTGCTGGGCGTGCATGACATGAAAGTCCATGCGAAACTTTGTCTTATAAAAAGAAGAGTAAATAATCATACTGTTCATTATGGTTTTGTTAGTACCGGCAACGTGAATGAAAGAACCGCGAAGATCTATGCCGATCATTGTTTACTGACATCCGACAGGAATATCATGGCAGATGTAAACCGCATGTTTACTTACCTGGAACAACCGGAAAGCAGGATAGGCCTTTTAAAATCCTGCAAAAGCCTGATCCCCTGTCCTACTAATTTGCGTAAGCAGCTTGGGCAGTTCATCGATAAAGAAATAAAAGCTGCCAAAGCCGGCAAAGCTGCCGGCATCACCATTAAATTAAATTCTTTAAGCGATGTTACACTCATTGAAAAACTATACGATGCCGCCAAAGCAGGCGTAGAAGTTAAGATGGTATTAAGAGGTATTTGTTGTATGAAGACAGAGAATAAACGTTTCAAAAAACCGGTGCAGGCATTGAGTATCGTGGATGAGTATTTAGAGCATGCGCGGGTATTGATCTTTCATAATGGCGGAAAAGAAAAAGTATTCATTTCTTCTGCCGATTGGATGGTACGTAACCTCGATCACCGTGTAGAAGCCACCTGCCCTATCTTCGATAAAGACATTCAAAAAGAATTAAAAGATATTCTTCAGATACAACTCTCCGATAATATCAAAGCAAGGATATTGGATAACTCTTTGAGCAATCAATACGTAAACCCGCGCAACAAAAGAAAAGTACGCAGCCAGGTAGAGACCTATAATTACCTCTACCGGAAATTATCCACATAATGCGTTGATAGTTGATCGTTGTCCGTTGATGGTTAAGCATTCAATTATCTTTGCAGCATTATTGTTGTTCACAACGAACAACGAACAACCATCAACAAACAACCAACTTGAGATTAGCCGCAATAGACATTGGTAGTAACGCAGCAAGACTTTTGATCACAGAAGTGATCAAAGATGATAAAGGCAAACCTTCTTTCAACAAATTAAATTTAGTCAGGGTACCCCTTCGTTTAGGGTTTGATGTATTCGACAGTGGATCTATCTCCAAAGAAAGAACCGGCATGTTGATACAAACCATGAAAGCCTACAAGCATTTGATGAATGCTTATAGTGTAAACCATTTAAAAGCATGTGCCACCAGTGCCATGCGTGATGCAAAGAACAGCAACGACATTATCCGTAAAGTAAGATTGGAAACAGATATCTCCATTGAAGTGATCAGTGGTGATACAGAAGCCAGCATTGTTTATGAAACACATATCGCCGAAAATTTAGATAAGGACCACAGTTATTTATATGTTGATGTGGGTGGTGGTAGTACCGAGCTTTCTTTTTTTAGTAATGATGTCCTCACTTTCAAAAGATCATTCAATATCGGCACCATTCGTTTAATGAAGAATATGGTAGAAGACAAGCAATGGGATGATATGAAAGAGACCATCCGTGTGTTTACCAAAGGACAGAAAAAAGTGACCGTTATCGGAAGTGGCGGGAATATCAATAAAGTATTTTCTTTAAGTAAACGAAAAGATGGAAAACCGCTTTCATTGGATTTGTTGAAAGATTACCAAAAAGAATTAAGCAGTGTAACACTTGCAGAAAGAATACGCCTTTACAATCTTCGTGAAGACAGGGCCGATGTGATCATTCCGGCTTTGCAGATCTATGTCAATGTTATGCGTTGGGCAGATGCAGATGAGATCTACGTACCAAAAGTTGGATTGGTTGATGGATTGATCAAACACCTCTATAGCACGATAAAGCAATAGAATTTTGAAAATGCCAATTGGGAAATTTTGGAATTGCATTCAATTTCAAAATTTCCGCAATTCCCCAATTCCAAAATTCTTTGTATCTTATTGTCAAATCGTACCCAATGGAGCAAGTTTTGAAATCCAGAACTAAGAAGTTTGCTATTGAAGTCCTAAAGCTCGTAGACAAATTTCCTTCTAATAAAAAAAGTGCTAATATCATCGCTAATCAGTTAGGAAGATCAGCATCTTCTATCGCGGCTAATTACAGAGCTGCCTGCAGAGCAAGAAGCCATAATGAATTTATTGCTAAGATTGGAATCGTAGAAGAAGAAGCAGATGAATCTATCTTTTGGCTTGAAGTTGCAAAAGAAACGAATAACTTACAAGAGCAGGTTGCTGAAAATTTCCTAAAAGAAGCCAAAGAACTCACTGCCATTTTCACAGCATCAGCCAAAACTTCCAAGAAAAACAGGAAGTAACACAATTCCAAAATTCCCCAATTCGCAATTCCAAAATTACTTTAACTTCTTTTTCTCATTTTTACAGAGTATATTTCTTCTCTAAACATTGCCGCCATGAAAAAATGCCTATTGCTTTTTGCTGTTATTGCAACAACGCAAGTACATGCACAAACCTCTACTCCATGCCAACCTAATAATGATTACGATGTATACCCGAACAGTTACAATAGCTTTATGAACAGTCCTGCCATCAGTTGGGCAGGACAAGCAGAAGGCAATGCCGACGTGGCTTTTGGCGATCACAAATTTGATAAGTACTCCAATATATACGATTATATTATTGCTGCACAGAAGAGTGGCAAGGTAAAATCTTATATAACCAGGGTTTGGGATCCGGCAGTTTTGTCGGGCACCGGTAATGATAAACCCGAAGCAAAAAACAGCAATGACTTCTATATAGAAGTCAATAAGCATTATGGCAGAAAAGGGCCTTCTTATTCAATCGACTCTTTAAAGAATATTCATTTTGACCAGGTATACTTTATCCAGAGCCATAAATTAAGGTCATACATTATTGCAGCTGCTCCCGAATACCAGGTCTTTACCTCTGAAGGGATGTATGTGGGCAACACGCTTATTTCCTTTACTGCTGTAAATAAGAACAGCGCTGCTGCTGCCGATAAAAATGATAAGATCGTTCTGTTAAAAACAACTGCCCAGGTATTACGTTTTGATTCCCTTCCAAATATCATTCCTATCAAAGAAACTTATGGAATGAATTTGGTATACACCCTTTGGTACGATCTTTCAAAAGGTTATAACAAAGCGATCGATCTAAAGACAAACAAAGCGATCCCGGCAAAAAATATACTGGAGTATTCTGGCACAGACTCTATTGAAGAAGTAATGCAGGGGGGAGATGATACTACCAATATCTATTATAAAGTGGCCGGAACCCCCATCCGGCGGAATCTTTCAGAGATCAGCGTTTCACAAAACTGGTATTACGATGTTACGAAGAATATCTTTTATACTTCCATAACGGATGCTACCATCTATGCCAAAGAATACGATGATCAGGGTGTTTGTACAGGCGACAATCCGAGAATTAAAATACTATTTAAATAGATTTTCTTTCTATTTTTACAGCAGCATTTCCCCGCGGGTTTGTTTTATTCTAATGCAGA
>Ga0210402_10005087_pt1 | contig 11843 bp, 10 predicted proteins | sample IncBWC7MmetaG_FD_161055 | JGI IMG/M metagenome (GOLD analysis project Ga0210402, IMG submission 161055) | Forest soil microbial communities from Barre Woods Harvard Forest LTER site, Petersham, Massachusetts, United States - Inc-BW-C-7-M | ecosystem: Environmental > Terrestrial > Soil >... | reverse complement strand
ATACCCTTTTTTGCCAGCACGAAATTGTCAGAGCGCTCAAAAAAGGTCTCACCGGGATGCGGATCAGCCACCAGCCGCGCACCGTGCTCCGCCAGGGCCGGACCCAGATTCGAACGCTCCCATCCCGTTAGCCAGAGACCATCATTTTTCACCGCCGGATCGGGTCTGCCGATCATTTCAAATTCCAGGTTGGCGGCAATCTCTTTCAGCGGCAGCGGCGGATGCTCGCTGAAATAGGTCGATCCCAACTCGCCTACCTCTTCTCGGCCAAACACGGCGAAGATCACGGTGCGCCGCGGACGCGGTCCGTGGCCCAGCACCCGCGCGATTTCCAATACGGCTGTGTTGCCCGAAGCGTCATCGTCCGCGCCGTTATAGATATCGTCGCCATTGACCGGTGGGCCAATTCCAAGGTGATCCAGATGAGCTGAAAACAAAATCGCAGCGTGTTGCAGTGCTGGATCGCTGCCGCGGACCATGCCCACCGCGTTCCATGTGGATCCCGGCTTGTCCGTCGACGTTGCTTCGAAGTGTACGGTTGCGCCTTCCGGCATCTGCTCCAGCGCATGAAAAGCACCCTGTTTCAGTTCCAGTACATTGAAGTTCAGATCCTGTGCCGAAGTTGACTCCAAACGGTCGGGCAACTTGGGCAGTTGCTGCCCACCCTCCTCGAATTTCTTGATTCGGCTGTCGGTCGCGAGCATGAGCGTTGCAGCAGCACCTGCAGAATCTAGCGAGAAAGCTGCATCCCTGACTTTGCCCGCATCCGAACCCGTGATGAGGACGACGGCCCCGGATTCGATTCCTAGATTCTCCACATCACCGTGGTCATCGACATCCAGCTTCCGCAACGGACCTGAAAATTCCCTTTGCGTCAGAGCCGCCACCAGGAACTCCTTGCCGTAGTCCCATGTGATTGGCTCATCGGAAGGGCTGCCTGGGGATGTGATCCTCAATTGAGGGGGTGCGGTGATCTTCGCCAGAAGGGTGGGCACGTGCTGAATGTAGCTGCCGTTGTCGCCGGCTGGCTCAATGCCATACTGCCGTAACTGCGACCCCACATAAGTCGCGGCCACTAGCTCGTCGTGCGTGCCGCCGCCCCGTCCCTGCATCGCGTCCGAGGCCAGGAATTCTTCGTGGGCGCGAATGCATCGGCCACAAATCTTGGGCGCAAGGCCCGGGTTGACGGCAGCGGGTTGCGGCTTGGGGTTTGAATGCGCCGCGGCAGCCTGCGCGACTGCTATTGGCGGCAGCAAGGCGAAGAGAGCGATCGGAAAGAGCCACAGATCGAATTGTTTTCTCATGAGAGGAAGCGTGTCGAGTTTACGTGAACAGCACTCAGCACTTAGCACTTAGCCAGTGAAGACTTGCCAACCTTCGGGGTCCCTTGTGCGAACTGACTGCTGATTTCTAAGACCCTTATACCCCAAATTTAGTCCGCAACTCTTGCCGGGCATCAGCGTTCTTTACTTTGGCGCGTCGTGACAGTACAGGTACCGCCGTGCACCAATGGATATGTCTGGGTGCGCTGGGCGGAATCTTCTCTGCTACAATTTGTTGACGCCGCTTGTGGACTGCCGCGATACGTGGCTCCCTGAGGCTCTCCTAACATGCTGAGTAGTAAGAAGAAACTTCAACTCGTGGCCGCGTTTACCACCCTCTTTTTGTTCGCCGTAATCGTGGGTTGCAACGGGTTTTTCGTTGACCCGGTATTGACTTCCATAACCGTGGGCCCCACCGCGACCATCAATCAGGGCTCTACCGTGCAGGAGAGCGCCATTGGGACCTATAACGACGGCTCCACAAAAACGCTCAGTTCAGGTACGCAATGGAGCAGCAGCGACTCCACGATCGCTACGGTAAATAGTTCAGGATTGGTAACGGGCACTTCGCCAGGCAGCGCGACGATTACCGCAGGATTTCAAGCGACAAGCGGCACATCGAGTATCACTGTCAACCTTGGAAATGTGACTGCGCTCAAGATTTCCCCTCCCGGCAACACGAACATCCCTGTGAGCGGGAACGCACCTTTCACTGCCCTGGCCACCGTTACCGGAGAAAGCACTCCGGTTGACGTTTCGTCAACCGCAACCTGGACCCTTGGCGACACTACCAACTTCCAGATAACTCTGGGAGACCCAGTGACCGTCCAAGTGCTATCGGGTGTGATCCCTGGTACAAAGACAACTCTTACGGCGAGCTATATCAGCAGCGCAACGGTCACCTCCGTTCCAGTAACCATCACAGCAACTCAATAGACGCGCCAATGCCTGACATCCGCTGCATCGGCATTTGTACCGGGGGCGGAGACGCTCCTGGTCTGAATGCGGTCATCCGCGCAGCGGTCAAGTCTGCCATTCTGAAGTATCACTGGCAGGTCATCGGCATCCCCGACGGCTTCGATGGCCTGATCTGGCCAGAAAAGTCTCACCCCCTGACGCTCCACGACGTTAGAGGCATTCTTCCCCGCGGTGGCACTATCCTCGGAACCACGAATCGCGGCAATCCCTTCCACTACTGTACGGTCGAAAACGGCGTGGAAACGGTCCGCGACATTTCCGACGAAGTCATTGCCAACTCCCGCAAGCTCGGGATGGATGCCGTGATCAGCATTGGCGGGGACGGTTCGCAGAAGATCGCCCTGGAGCTCTTCAAAAAGGGCATGAACATTGTGGGCGTGCCAAAGACCATCGACAACGATCTTTCGGCCACTGAAGTCACCTTCGGTTTCGATACGGCACTGGTGACGGCAACCGACGCCGTGGACAAAATTCACACCACCGCCGAATCGCACCATCGCATCATGGTGGTTGAAGTGATGGGACGGGATGCGGGCTGGATCGCTCTGCAGGCCGGCATCGCTGGAGGCGCCCATGTAATCCTCATCCCTGAGATTCCATTTACCATCCACAGAATTTGTGAGCACGTGGCGCTGCGCGAATCTTACGGGAAGCGGTTTACCATTATCGTGGTGGCCGAAGGCATCAAGCTGCCAGTCGAGTGGCAGGAACATCGCCGCACCGGCTCAGTCGGCAATCGCATCGGCGATTCGGTCGCCAGAGGTACAAAGAAAGACGTTCGGGTCAGCGTGTTGGGGCACATCCAGCGCGGCGGTTCGCCGACCCCGTTCGACCGCATCCTGGCCACTCGTTTCGGCGTGGCTGCAGTCGATCTGATCGCGGAAGGCGGATTCGGCAAAATGGTCTGCTTGCACAATACTCGAATCGAAGCTGTGGACATCGATCATGCCGTCGGCCAGCTGAAAACCGTGGATCCTCATGGCCAAATCGTGAATACCGCCCGCGCCATTGGAATCAGCTTCGGCGACTGACAGTCCCCTGTCACCCCGAGCAAAGCGGATACCCGTGTCATCCTGAGCAAAGCGAAGACGCCTGTCATCCTGAGCCAAGCGAAGATCTATGCATTTTGTTTGCGGCGTAAAACTCTCCGCGCCCTCTGGTTATAAGATTTTGATCGAACCCTGCGCTATATTGTTTTGTGCTCCCCGTGAAGCAATTCCCGCTGTTGATACTCGCCATCGTCCTGCCCATCCTGCTCTCCGGTTGTCGTGGGCGAGGCCGGGCGCAGGAGATCGCCTACGTCTCCGTTCCCCAGGCTATTCTTCGTGACCGCGTCGCCGCGGTATTCAGCAAGACCGGCGTGGTGAAGAACGGCGATCGGGTTCAGGTCCTCGAGCGCGAGCGGCGCTTTGCGCGGATCCGCACCGCCAGCGGCACCGAAGGCTGGATCGAGCAGCGCGCTCTGGTTTCGCAGCAGGTTTACGACGGATTTCAGAAGCTTGCCCAAGCGGAGCAGAATGCACCAGTGCAGGCCACGGGCACGACGCGCAATGACACTAACATTCACCTCGACCCTGGCCGCGAAACCGAGCATCTTTTTCAACTGAACCAGGGATCCAAAGTTTCTATCCTGAAACGCGCCACTGCCGAGAAAACCATACCGGGCGCAGCCCCGAAGCCGGTGACTGCAAACAAGAGTGATTCGCCAAAACCCGTGACGCCCGCGATGGAGGACTGGTGGCTTATCCGCGATTCCGACGGCCGCGTAGGCTGGGTGCTGTCACGCATGGTGGATCTGGACGTGCCGCTTGAAATTGCCCAGTACGCCGAGGGCCAGCGGTCCGTGGCTTTCTTCGTCCTCGACCAGGTGGCCGATGGAGACAAGAAAGTCCCCCAATATCTCGTGGTACTCAGCGAACCCAAGGATGGCCTACCCTTCGACTACAATCAGGTTCGCGTCTTCACCTGGAATGTGAGAAAGCATCGCTACGAAACCGCCTATCGCGAACACAATCTGAATGGAGTCCTGCCGGTCACCATTTCGCAGGAAAACTTCGATAAGGAAGGACTGCTACCGGTATTCGTTTTGCAGGTGAAAGACGACGTCGGCAACGTGAGCCCGCGCAAGTACAAGATGAACTCGCCCATCGTCCGTCGCGTTCTAGCCCCCGGAGAAACAAAGCAATCCTCCGCACCGAAAAAAAGGGCGCGGCATCACTAGAAGGCGTGGCGGGAGATTGACCGGCGACAACATTGCAGATCAGAGTACGGGTTTTGAGTGTAAAGCCTGATTGAAACAGTTAATTAGTCCTTCTGCCGTTCATACGCGCCCATGTCGCAGCCACCGGTGTCCTCCTTGTCATGACGCGGTGCGCCGCGCTGGTCGGTCTTCAGCAGATGACCGTCACCATCGGTGCAACCATTCGGATTGCCTGCATCAATGGCTGGGCTGCCTTGGAGTAGGGACTGAGTGTGTGTCGGCCCGCCGTTGTTCTGTAAAGGACCGAGCCTGGGGTCGGTTTTGTTCAGATCGCCGGAGCCGTTGAAATTGCAGCTACCATCGCTACTCAGGTTGTAGCCCCGGGAGGTCATGGTGCCGAGGCAATTGTTACTTACGTTGTCTGCAATGATGGTATTTTGGATCGTCGCTGTTCCACGGTTTTCGATGCCCCCGCCCGCAAATGCGTGGTTCCCGCTGAGGGTGCTGTTGCTGACAGTAAGCTGGGTCCCGTTGGAGTTGTAGATGCCACCGCCAAGGAAGCTGAAGAAATGGCTAGAGACGCTATTCCCGAAGAGGGTGCTGTTGTTGACAGTAAGCGTGCCTGAATTGAAGATCCCTCCACCCTGTGCGCCGCACTCAATTTTGCACGGCTGGGTATCGGCGGAGTTCTCCCGGAGGGTACTGTTGTTGACAGTAAGCGTGCCTGAATTGAAGATCCCTCCGCCCTGTGCGAGGCACGCAGTGTTGCACGGCTGGGTATCGGCGGAGTTCTCCCGGAGCGTGCTGTCGTTGACAATAAGCGTGCCTGAATTGAAGATCCCACCGCCTCTTGCCGCTGTGATGCATTTCGCAATGCACTGGGCCACATTTCCGCTAATGGCGCTGGCCACAATCGTCAGCACACCAGTGTTAGAGATACCCCCTCCAACTTGATCATGGCCGTTGCGAATGGTGAGTTTGGAAAGGGTGACTCGTGGGGCGCCCAGACGAATGGTACCCACCGCAACTACCTTGCCAGCGCCTCCGCCGTCAATGATCGTCGTGCGGGCACCTGAGCCGCGAATCTTCAAGTCAAGGTTGATGGTCAGATTCTCGGTATAGGTGGCGGGTGCGACCTGAATCGAATCGCCTGAGGACGCCAGCGAAATAGCATGGCCGATGGTTTTGCAGGCTGCCTGTGGCGACTTGCAGTTGTTGTTGTCGCTGCCGTGCACTCCATCGACACACCACGTGGTACTTGCTAGGGCTGCTGTACACAAAGCTAACAACAAGGTCATACTGCGGAGCGCAAACCGGAGTTTCATAGTTTCCTCCCGCTGAATGTGCTAGCAAAAATCCCAAGGGAACGAATCGACACGACGCTTGTCGCTTGAGAAGCCAGAGCCTAGAAAGGGGAGAAAGGGGGCCGCTAGGAAGAGGCTTCCCACATTTTCGGGGGAGTATGCGCCCTATAAGAACAATTGTCAAATGTGAAGGTAATGATTGGCGAAAAATCTCGATTACGCTCAAAACCCCCTCAATTAGCGCTATGTGATTTCAACAATCGACCTCCGCAAGAGCCGCGCGGGTACAGTTTTTTCAAAAGAAGGACTTTTTCAACAGCCACTCTCTATTGCGCTGTCGGTCGTAGGATCGCGTCGTGAAACTTTGGAAAAAGGGCCTTTGCGTTGCAGGGTGCGGACTCCTTTCGCTGGTCGCAAGCTCATCTGGCGTCTGTGCGTGGGGTTCGCCCGTTGGCTTAGCACTCTTCCCCGTGCTTCAGCTTTCATCGCGATGCAAGGTCCGCTGGTTCGCTCGTCCTCCCATGTGAAGAATCCTTGCTGATAATGACTGGTTTCAGTTCGCTTCCCACCGGTTGGTAAAGGATCAGATCGTTGCCAGCAGGGCCGGACCACTCAATTGCAACCCATGATCGTTCTCCGTCAGGATCATCAATAAGCGTAAACAAGTGACGAAACCGCTCGGGATGAAATTTCCCATCGTTGTCTGTGGTCCAAACTCGGTCGCCTGCCGGAAACCGGGCTATTGAGTATCTCTGGCCCTTTGCCATGGAGTCGTCAATCACCATCAGAACAGCCAATTGGTCATCCGGAGATTTGGAAACAAACTCTAGGAGCTCTAGTTTTGCAGTGCCGTAAACCCCGATCAGATAGCAGGAAGCGGCCTCTCGACCCGTTAAGGCTTTCGCATTTCTCGCGATGTCGTCGAGGCATCTCTTTTCGTGCACAACAACTGGGGGCTCGGCGTAACCCCACAAACGCAATTCCTCACTCGTTTTCGAGTCGACAAGAAAACAATAGCTATTGGCTGGGACGTTGTCAGCTACATACTGAAAACCAGCTACGCCCTCACTATGTCCTTTGCTGATCGTGGCGAGACTTACTGCGGACATGGTGGGGTTGCCATGGCAAAAGGCTTTCGTTAGGATGCGAGCCTTCGATTCATCTGTGTCTTTGTCAATTACGATGACTTGCCTACTATTGATCGCATAAGCAAAGACGCCACTTGGGGCAGAGGTCTTCTCGGTTTGTTGTGAGAACGAAAGCCCAGAAAACAGCACCGTCAGCAGAAGAGTAACAAGGGCAATCTCTTTCATAAGCCCTCCGAACGGTTCCCGAGTTGGGATTGAGTGCACAACAATGATAGCTGTTTAGTTGCCAGTCGGCGAGACATCGCAATATCACTTATTGACCTTCCTGGCAAACGGTGATCAGATTTCTAGACCTCGGATTCCGATCCCAGTTCCGCGGCGCATTTAATCGTTGACTTCAGGCTTAGAACTAGATAACCTAATAGCACATGCATTATCTGCAAGATAATGATTCGATCTTTGACAATCTGACCCGGTGAACCAAGGTCGATTCTGGATCTCTTCCAAAATGGGATGGGAAACGAGCCGGGCATGTGCCGTAAACCTCATGCTCTCTAGATTTTGCGTGTAACTCCTTAAAACTCAAAGATCTAGCACGGAATCGTAAAATAAATCCTTTGTTTTTAAGATTTTGCGCAAAAAAGGGGGGAGGGGGGTACCCGATACTAAACAGTAAACTCCGTCCCAAAACGGAAAAAGGGACGCTTCTCCCTGAAAGCTACGAGTAGAACTCCGCCATACTCTCCACCACGCAGTTCTGTTCAGCTTCGGTCAACTCGGGAAACATGGGTAGGGCGAGCACTTCGCGAGCGGCACGCTCTGACTCCGGCAAGTCGCCTGCGCTGTAACCCAGGTAAGCGAAGCAAGGTTGCAGATGCAGCGGAATGGGATAGTAGACCTCGGTTCCGATTTTCCGGTCGCTAAGGAACTTGCGCAGTTCATTGCGGCGATGCGCGCGGATCACGTATTGATGGAAAACGTGAAACGCATGCGGAGAAGTGCTGAGCTGCTTGATGGGTGAATCATTTCTTTTCGACACCAGCCCCGCCTCAGCCAGCAAACGGTTATAGTTCGTCGCTCGTTGTCGTCGTTCCTGATTCCAGGTTTCGATGTGTGGCAACTTCACCCTGAGGATCGCGGCCTGGATCGCGTCCATGCGGCAATTCCAGCCAACTTCTTCGTGGTAGTAGCGGCGCGGACTGCCGTGATTGCGCAGGTTCCGCATATGCTCAGCCATGCTCAGGTCGCGAGTGGTCACTAAGCCTGCATCGCCATATGCGCTCAAGTTCTTTGTAGGATAAAAACTGAATGCCGCAGAGGCACCCAGTGAGCCAGCATTCTCGTCTCGCCACTTTGCTCCAATGGCCTGTGCTGCGTCCTCGATGATGGGAAGGTGGAACTCATCTGCGATCCGCCGCAGCGCATCCATATCAGCGCACTGGCCGTATAGATGCACCGGCAACAACGCTCGAATCTTGTACGACCCTCCTGCACGAAGCCGCGACTTGACGTTCTCGGAATCGACATTCAGCGTATCGGAATCTACGTCGCTAAAAACCGGGCGGGCTCCGGCGCGCACGATGGCACTGGCGGACGCGAAGAAGCTGAAGGCTGTAGTGATGACCGCATCGCCGGCTTGAACTCCAGCTGCTAACAGTGCGAGCCAGAGTGCATCTGTGCCTGAGGCACAACCCACGGCTGCAGCGGCGCCGGTGAAGGCTGCAATTTCGCGCTCCAGGGCCTCGACTTCTGCACCCAGGACGAATTGCTGCGACGAGCAGACCCGTTCCACTGCGGCCAAGGTTTCCTTGCGAATCGGCTGATATTGCCGATGTAGATCCAGCAACGGAATAGGATCGAACTTTCTCGCCGTAGTTCGGGAAGCGCTCGATTTCGCTGTTGAAGACTGAGTCACGGGAAAGAGTGATTTTAGCACCGGCCGTCGGCCGTCCGCAGATGCGTGAGATGCAGGTGTCGCGAACGCTAAGGAGTTTGGCGAATTTGGGGCAGAGCAGGAACCGGCGAATTGTTATCGAGCGCCTCGCGCCACTGGCCGAGCGAATGGAGCAAAGGAGCCAATTGGATAAGCCCAAAAGTTCCCGACGGCTCGGAGAGATTCCGTATGGCACGCTCCAGCACCGACCGCATGCCTACGCGGTTACCGGTGGAGTAATGATGGAACGCTACGGCGACCTGGATCAGCCCTTGAAGAAACTTCTTGTTTTCGGGAGGGGCGGCGCGCCAAACATCTTCGAGGACTTCGTGGGCGTCGAAGAAGTCGGCTTGGTTGAACAGGGTGATGCCACGCAGATACTGATCAGACTCCATCTCTTCATTTTGGCATAGCGGGCGAGGAGACGTAGCAAGCTACGTCTCTACAGTTTCTGCTGCACCGATGCGTACCTAGCGGCCGAACATTCCGTAGTGAGAGCTGATGGCCATGAAAAACAGCAAAGGCACGGACAGAAAGAAATTCGTTCGCGACGCCAGGAATGCTTGGCGGGCAAGCACTGCGGCGTTGGCTGGCGGAGTTCCGGCCAGTGTCCCTCGAATAATCTTTTTTTGGTTGGGCCAGATGATGCCCCAAACATTGAACAACATGATGATGCCGAAACCGCCCCCCACTCCAATCGAGAGCACGTGGTTATCGTCCTGGCCGACGGGAGTGAAGTTTACAAACAACCACGCTCCAGCAATGGCCACCACCGCAACGATGGCGCCGAGAACGTATCCGCTCGGCGCTTTCTTAATGACGGCGAAGAGAATCCCCCAGCCTGCAATCCAGATAAGCAGGAACAGTCCGATTGTGCTCAGCGGGCTGACACCCATGCGTTCGGCATCTGCTCCGACATAGATCTGCCCCCAGTACCAAAAACCAACGAAGACGGTAACCAGCGAGCTCCAGCGAAACCAGTTGAGGGCCGGCAGGGTCAAGTATTGGAACACCTTGGGTTTCATGCCGGCGTCCACCTGCTTCATGAAAGGCACGTTGACCAGATTGAAAAAGTAAAGCAATCCGATCCAGGTGATGCCGGCGATGAAGTGAAACCAGCGCAAAATGAGTGCCAGGGCTTCTGTGCCAGTGTGGGTGGGCGCCACCCATGAGGCTGCGAAAGCAATCAAATGTTGCATCGACATTCCTCCATCATCGGTGAAGTACACTTAAAGCACTGCTAAACCGCGCAGTAGTTTCCATTGCGAAAACGTTGAAGAATCGATCTTATTTCCAGCTTACTTACAGCGCACGAATGTTTGCATTTTGCTGTATTTATGTCAACCGGTGAGGCGGCTTGAAAAGTCGCGGGCGACCCCGTATTGTACCCAGAGTTGCTTCGGAGTGCGCCGGCGGAGCGGATGGGCGCTTTCGCATCCCGAGCTTTCCCCCCTGCTCCTGAGTGCCGTGTTTGTTGCGGTCTGAGGAGCTGACCGTGTGCAGTTCAGAAAGCTTTCGCAGTCGAGAAAGCTCAGGAGATCGGCATGGAAAACAAGCCGGCGCAAAACATTCAGGACACCTTCCTCAACACCGCCCGCAAAGAACGGCTGAATATCACCATCTACCTGTTGAGTGGCGTCAAGCTGACCGGGCGCATCCGCTCGTTCGACAAGTACTCCGTCGTGCTCGAGACGAACAATCAGGAACAGTTGATTTTCAAGCATGCTATTTCGACGGTGGCAATGGGAAGGGTGGCTCATGGTCACAGCGAGAAGCCCACCATGGTTCCACCTCCGGCTGGCTCCGCGACAGAATCTGGCCCGACGCCGGCGTCCGGTACGGACGGATAAGGTAGCGCATCTTTGCGTAGTTCAGAGTCCAGAGTACCAGGCAAGACGGGGCGCGCTCGCCGCGCCTCGATATCGACGGCAGCCGATCGTGGTCCGACGGAGCGCGCCTTCCTGGTCGGCATCGATTATCGCGTGCGTTCGCGGACGGGATCGGCGGGCAAGGCCGCGGCAGGTTCCTTGACCGCCGGTGCGCAAGCGGCGCGCGACACTGCCACCAGTTCACCCGGTGTTTCGAAAGCGCCTCACATCCCCGAGTTCAGCGCGGAAGAGTCGTTGGACGAGTTGCGCTCCCTGGCAACCAGCGCGGGCGCGCAAATTGCCGGCGAGTTCCTGCAACACCGCGACAAGCCAGATCCTGCCACTCTGATCGGCAAGGGCAAGTTGGAGGAGATTGCGGGCGCTGCCGCTTCAGTCTCCGCGGATCTAATTTTGTTTGATCACGACCTCACCGCCTCGCAGCAGCGTAATATCGAAAAGGTCGTCAACATTCGGGTCATCGATCGCACCCAGCTCATTCTCGATATTTTTGCCAAACATGCCCGCACGCGTGAAGGCCAGTTGCAAGTGGAACTGGCACAACTCGAATACATGCTGCCGCGGCTGGGAGGCCGCGGAATTGAGATGTCGCAACTGGGCGGCGGGATTGGCACGCGCGGTCCCGGTGAAACCCAGCTCGAAACCGACCGGCGCAAAATCTATCGTCGAATTCGGCATGTCAAGGAGCAGATAGAAAATGTCCGGCGCATTCGCACGCAACAGCGCCAGCGGCGCGAATCGGTTCCGGTGGCGTTGATCGCCTTGGTGGGATACACCAACGCCGGCAAGTCCACGCTGTTCAATGCGCTGACCCAGGCTGCTGTGCTCGAATCGCCCAAGATGTTTGCGACTTTGGATCCCACCATTCGAGGAATCACGCTGCCTTCGCGGCGCCAAGTGTTGCTTTCTGACACCGTAGGATTCATTCGGAACCTGCCGCACACGCTGGTTTCGGCTTTTCGAGCGACCTTGGAAGAGGTGCAGCGCGCGGAACTCATCCTGCAAGTTTCCGACGCGAGCAGCCCGCTCTCCGCTGAGCAGGACGCGCAGGTCGAAAAGGTGCTCAAAGAACTGGAAGCGGAAAAGAAGCCGCGCCTGCGCGTGATGAATAAGATCGACCTGTTGCCTCCCA